>Ga0302114_10003087_pt1 | contig 10547 bp, 10 predicted proteins | sample AG5_Surface_MG_FD_203107 | JGI IMG/M metagenome (GOLD analysis project Ga0302114, IMG submission 203107) | Marine microbial communities from Western Arctic Ocean, Canada - AG5_Surface | ecosystem: Environmental > Aquatic > Marine > Oceanic | place: Canada: Western Arctic Ocean | collected...
ACTGCCTATCGTTTCTTCAATCTCATGAGCAACCTTCATCCTTCCACAATGCTTCCCTAATCTCCAAAACTTTCAACCATGACACGATCGGCCCCACCACCCTCCTCTTCCACACGATCAGATCGAAATTCTTCAATGAGCTGTCCTCGGCACTCCATCGAGGCGACTTCAGCGATGCAAATTCTCTACTTCGGTGAGGTGGAGTGAAGTGGAGCGCAAAGCAAAGAAGCCCTGGCACAGACCCCGACTAACTCTCCCACCCCTCCAACTAAACGTATCATGCGCCTCGCTTCGCTCGGCGCCCAGGCTTGTGGCTTTGAACAAAAAAACACCCTGCCTCAATTTAATCTTTCCCACTCATACCACGAGCCTTCTCCTCTTCAGAATTGCAATTGAAGCTTCACAAGCTCAACCTAAAGCTCATGCTCATGCTCAGTCCCCCCTTGACCTCCGTGACCTCGAATTGAACAAGTCATTTTTCACCGAGAACCACTTCGGTGAGAATCCTTATTCTTTTTTCACGTTCCTCACCGGATTCCACCGTGTGTATGATGGGGAAATGTACCTCAACGACAAGACCCGTTTTTTCGACGAGCAGAGCAGCATTTCCGTTCACGAGCGCCTACTTCGCCGGGGCAACAGAAGCAGCAGCAGCAAAAGCAAAATCACCCCCTACCAGTCAGACGTAGACCACAACTCCCACGTCCTCGACAATTCTGCCTTGGAGCTCCTCGACTCGCTCCTCCCATCAACAAAAAATGTTTCCGCCGTCATCGTGGAGTTCGAGGTGAGTGACAGTGCGACCACAAGGCTTGCGAGCCAGCAACACCAATCCATAAACTAGTCGCTAGTTGCGACTAACTCGCTTCGCTCGCTAGCCCTCCCGAATAACGTCCTTTGCCAATACCACCCACATGGACTGTCGAGTTCCCCTCCCTCCGTTCGTCGGCACGTTCTACAACGATAGCGTTGAGCCAAGTCGGACCAGGGAGCGTTATTTGTTCCAGACTGATTTGAGAAGGAGCAGGGGGTCTGGGGTGTTGAAGGAGTGTTTCGATGTCTTTGAGCGAACGAGCGGTAGACATTTGATGCACGCGAGGTTGAAATTGAACAGCAGCAGGGGGAATTTGTTTGTGATTAGTGAAGTGGGGGTTGGTGGGGAGCTAAAAACGATAGGTAGGATGCAGAAGAATTTCTCAGGGACGGAGTTCCGCGTGTTTGCTTTCCATGACGACGATGCCTCCCCCTCCTCCCCCCACGACACCTTCGAGAACCTCCTCCGGACTGAAACTGAGGTGGGGGGAATTTGTTACCAAAAAAATTACTTCGGAAACAAGCCTCGAGTCATGACCGCGTACGTCACCGATTCCAATTCCTTTCTCACCAGCCCCCCCACAATCGTCGGAAAACCGTCTAGCCAGAAAATGGCAGCCCGTATGACCCGCCCCGGAAGCGTGAAGCTGCACAACTGTCCGCCCAGGTGGAACGAAGCCGTAAGCGCCTACGTGCTCAACTTCTACGGGCGCGTGACACAGGCTAGCGTCAAGAATTTCCAGATAGTCCGTTCAGGCGTGGGGCCAGACGGCGGGCCAGGCGGCCGGCACGACAACGACGTTATGATTCAGTTCGGCAGAACAGGTTGTAATCACTTCAGCATGGATTACAAGTTCGTTTCGCCCTTGCAGGCATTTGCTATCGCACTAAGCTCACTAACCCCGAAATTTGCGTGTGGGTGAATAGGGGAAGAGTTTGGGCAAGATTTAAGAGTAGAAATTTGATTTGATTGATTGAAATCCTGTTGTACGTTAGATGGCCTCCTCCTCTAATATCGCAGCAGATGTGTTGCCTCGAAGCCTTGTTGCTAGCTTGTCCTTGTCCGCGTCCGTGTCTGTGTCCGTCTCGGGAACATCTTTCTCGGTGAATTTAGCGCTCGCGCGGGACTTGAACAACTCTTCAAGCTGGAAGATTGAGTGACAAGTAGTGTGTTAGTATTTGAAAAGGCTAGTTCGGCCAGGCGCATCTTTTTGCGCAAAGCGATTGTTCAGGGACGGTCCAGATCAGGGGCTCGCCCGCTCGCCCGCTCACCCACCTGTGCGACTCTTTCCTGTTGCAAGTTTTCTAGACGCAAATTGTCTTCGACATACGCTTTGTCCGTGGAGGACGTTGGTATGTACTTTTGCAAGTGTAGTTTTTGCAGACGCTGTTCTGCCACGAGCCTCATGATCGTGAGGACGTCAGGGAAGGATGTGGTGATGGATTGAAAATCGGCGCTGCTCAACTCGTACGCCTCTACCGCTAAGCTGCTCGCCATGATTGCAGTCGGTTGGAACTTGATCGTCTCGGGGAAGAGGAACGGGAGCTCGCCGATGTACGAGCCCTCAGAGTGGGTGCCGAACCTTGTGCCGAATTTGGAGACGTCGACCTTGCCCTTTCGGATAAAGTACAAGCGTTCTGGCGGCTCATTTTCCCAGACCAGCGTGTTCCCGTGCATGAACAACGTCTCCTTCAGCTTTTGAGCGAGATGGTGTGAAACGTTTACCGGGAAAAAGGAGTCGGCGAACACAGGATTCTTGTTGAGCATGAATTTTACCGCGGTGAGGGAAAGTTCGCGCTGCGCCGAGCGAAGCGAGATTGTGCGCATTTTTAATGAAGCACGAGCGAACCAAACCAAGCGAGCCAAATGAATTGAGAGGGTTAGTTTAGTAAAGTAGTGGATGTAGCCATCATGTCTGCAGCCATTTCGCGAGATCCATCTCGAGTATGCTCGTCTCCCTCGAGGCTCTCTCACCTTTAGATAAGGACTCAAGCTCCCCAGGATCTTTTCCTCGTCGTACATTTTAATGCCGCTGCTCTTGATGAACTCGTCCCCTTCGTCTATGAACTGCATTCTTTCTCCGTGGCGCTGGCTCCACCTCATACTAAGGTAGATTTTGATTTTCGCCCTGAGCTCCAGCGGAACCTGTCTGTGGTCGAAGTACGCGTTCGCTTCGTTCATGTAGTGCTGCGCCGAGCGAAGCGAGATTGTGCGCATTTTTAATGAAGGACGAGCGAAACGAGTGAAGTGAGCCAAACGAATAACGAATTGGGTGGAATAATGTTAGCTTAGTAGTAGCCATTATGTGAAAACTCAAAAAAACTCAAAAAAAGGCGAATCGTTAATCCAACCAACCATAACTTCAACGAATAATGTCTTTAGACGCGATGAATTGAACACGGTGGCGGGTTTGACCAGGCGCACCTTTGTGCAAGAGGGTTGTTCAGGGACGGTCCGAAACACGTAATCCATTTCGCGCACTTCATCGCTCGAGTCATCATCAAGGCTCGCTCGCTCACCTGAAAGTTGTCCCCCGCGCTGTCCAAGCTCAAAAGCACAGCTGTTATAGATCCGACGATGCATGCGAAAAGGCTTGCCCCTATAGACATTGACAAGATGGTTGCCCAAGCTTCCGAGGTGTTGCTGGGTGGAAAAACGCCATAACCAATGCACAGCATGTGCGAAAGGCCCATAAACAAACTCCAACTGTATTGTTCGTTTACGCTGAGGTCGCCAACTTCCTCCTCCAGCTGAGTTATCCAGCTCTGTCCGGAGGTATTTAGGCTTGCGATGAGGAAGAGAACGCACGCGTTCCAGTGTGCGAAGAGAAGGAGGAGGAAGACCAGCTTCAATACTCTCAGATACCCTGAATTGATCTTGTCGGTGAACCGCCTGGAATAGCGAAAAAGACGGGGCAGGCGGAACAAGCGCAGGAGTCGGAATATTCTAAGAACTCGTATGAGCTTCGATGCCTTGGTGATGGAGCTGCTGTCCGATTTGTTGAGAAAACTAGCGGAGCGGAGCGGAGCGGAGCGGAGCATGTTAGTATATTGTATTGTATTGCATTGTAGTGGCGAGTATTTTCTTCGTTCCACGCTCACCTGAAATAGTCAATGGGCAAGGAAGCGATTGCGTCGATCGCAAAACCGTTTCGTAAATAGTGGTTGGAAGCCTTTTTGCGGTCCATGATGACTGTCCCGTGAAGATCGTAACCCGTCTGGAAGTTGAGGAAGATGTCCACAACAAAGAAGACGTCGAATATGCAATTAATAACAAAGCCGAAGTTAACCTCAATATTGGGATAGAACGCGATGTCAATCGGAATATCAATACAGCAGTAAAGCACCACTAGCAAGGACAGAAAGTTCCACTTTATGCGAAAAACTGATTCGGGGTGGATGGTTTGTTTGAAACAATAACCTGCTGAACGCGCCTCGTCGTCATCGTTGCCAATTTCGTTGAGAGTCGACTCGCTCACTCCCCACAAACGATGGCCGACAATGCTTGGACTCTTCGGGGACGCCAATTCAGGTCGGTTGTACGACGAAAGGGCCTCCACAGAAGTGGTCAATCGTTTCTTGAGCAACGGAATTGGCTTCGCAAACTTCGAGGGGGACTTGGTCTTGCCAGATTTCAGCAGATTAGGGGTTGGCAAGGCATTGTTGAAAGATTGTTTGGGAGTTGGAATTGTTGTTGTTGTTGTTTCAGGGAGTTCGATTTCAACCATCGCTGAGTCTGTGTTTATGCGCAGGTCCGTCATGATAATAATGTTAGGAATACAACTAACCTGAACTTTCTTTGAACTCTTAAAAACTTGAGTTGCAAAAAAAATTGGCAACATTGAAACACCGCCCCACCCTATTACCTAAGTGAACTTTGCCAAGTCATGAGAAGATCCGGCAGCAGAAGATCCAGCAACAAGGTGGAGACAGAGGAGTCTGTTGAGTCAACCGACAGACGAAACTCCAAAGTGCTGCGCAGGCGAAGTGTTGCCAATGGAGAAACCACTGACCGTGTTGCGAAACTGGTCTTCAACCCCCCTCTCCCCCCCCTCACATCCACCCCCTCTGGTCTGACTAGCAACAAGAATGACCTTGCCAAGGAGCTAGCTGAAGACCTCATGGAAAACATTAAATCTGCAGACAACATTAATGTCAAGGCAGCGAGCTGGTTTGAAGTGAATGGTTTTCATCAACTCACCTCCAACGACATTGAGCTGCACAAAGCGTTTATGGTTCAAATTTGTGAATTGCTAGAAAAACCGCTCAAGCTTGCTCGGAACGGGCTTGGCGTGAGGCTTCTGATCTCCCTTGGTTGCACGTACAGTGACATGATCTCAGATTTGCTGATGCTGAGGTTCTACAAGGACACTGGGGACCACAAGTCGTACGATGCATCGCTGAAGATTCTGATCGGGGCGATGAGCGTTCACGTGGTAAACTCGCTGATTCAGAACAAGCACTGTAGTTTGAAGATCAGGGCGGTGAGGGTTCTTCAGACTCTGTTTCTCCTTAACCCGGTAGTTCACACATACGGGAAGTGGAGCGGGAAGGCGACGGAGGAAGGGGCTACTATGTCTTCGAACCAACTACTCAATTTCACGAAGCTCATCGAGATGATATTCGAAGCGTTGCCGCAACTAATCCTCCAGGTAGGAGCCTTGATGCGAGCCGACAGCATCTCGCTTCTCCCGGTTGCCTCCATTTGCCTCAGTGTCGTGACGGCGGGGTTCATAATCTCTGATCTGAGCGTGGGGATTGAGCGTCGCTTCATGACGGACCAATTCAGGGGTCCTTATTCGGCAAAATGGTGCGGAATATTGCCTCTGAATTTCGAGTGGGTTTTCTTCCTCGGCCACATGATGCTGGTCTCGGGGTACTTCGCTGCCCACGTGCTCGCACTGACGGTAGGGGGGCTGGTCTTGCCGGGCTACGCGATCCCGGCATACATGGTGGGTGAGTTGGGGCTGTTTCTGTTTTGGGGGTGGAAGTATGGGAGGGCAAGGTGGATGTTCGGGGCTTCAAACAGGTTGGGCTTCCTCGACTTATTGAGGCCGGAGTGGCTCGTCATGAGCTTTATTCCGATCATGATGTTTGGTGCATCTTATTCGCTTGGAGGAAGGACGTTCGCAGGTTGGATGGCGTACAAGCTGATGCTCACGACAACATTCGTGGTCCAGGTTTGCACCAAGGGGGGTGGGTTGGTTGAGTCGATCAAGCTAAAGTCCGGAAGCATCATGACGCTGCAGCTGGTAGCTGCGGGGTGCGCTGTAGTAGGTTTTTTGCTGATGGTGAGGTTCGCGAGTGATTCGCACAGGCACCTCTTGTTCAAGACGGTAATGACACCGAAGGAGCATTTCCAACGATATTTCACAAATGACGACGAGCCCCTGGACCACACTTTCAATACGAGGGATGAGGCGAGGATGAATTATTTCGCAGCATGGCACCCCTACTACTTCACCGAATCGAAGGGGAAGGTGCAAGAATGGCTTCTCGGGTTGAGGTCGAGTGACGACCTGTTCTCCGGCACCGTGGTGCCAAACGGCGTTAAAAACTTTCAAGGCCAGCGATGGTCCTCAGTGTTCAGCAGGGTCAAATACCACTTCGCCTACTTCAAGGACGACAGCGCGAATAGACTAATCACAACTCACTTAGACAACCTGCTGGGGGAGATCGAAAGTCGGCCAACAGCAACACCTCCAAACCCACAAACCCAAACACATGCACAAACAAACCCGCTCCTCACCAAGGACGAGGAGATTGAACAGCTGAAAGCGCAACTCGCGGCGTCAAAGGCGCGAATTTCTGAGCTTGAATCACGAACTGAAGAAAATCATCTTCAACTATAAACTTATCTTCATCTAAAAACCTTCGACTTTAAGTTTCTCACTCTTGGAAATTTCATAAAAAACCCCACCACCACTACTACTACTACCGCTACCGCTTCTACTACTCTTGAGGTGCACAATAACGTACGAGCCCGTCTGTCGAAGGCTGCCCGGCGTTATAATTGGGACCGATTCAATTGATTTAATATCCTGCCTGCCGTTGTCCTCACCACCCACCAAAACGAACGGAGCACCCTTTATTGCTGCTGCTTTTGCAATCGTCGAATGTAACTCGTTGCCGGAGTCAGTTTTACCTTGGCGCACCGTAGATATGGCAAGGATGTCGCCTGTTTTAACTATTTCGCTGATCTCGTCTAATTCACTGGCGAGTGCATCGCCCACGAAATTGTCCTCGTCGTCCGAGTCCGGTTCTGAGTCCGAGTCCGAGTTCTGGCCCGCGAGCCGCTGCTGGCTTAGCCCAACGACGCCCAATTTTTTTAGTAGCGGAATTCTAACGCGATTGGCATTCTTGGAGTTTGGCGTGAGGCGAGGGTGTCTTTTGACGGTTTTATTGGTTGTGGAGTTAGGTTCTGTAGCTGAAGAGGGTATGTAGATTACCCTTGACGTTATATTTTCTATTGCTGTGATGAGTGTGGAAAGGAAGCCCTCGTCCCGAAGCGATGATGAGGATGACGTCGATGACGTTGACGAAGGTGGAAGGCCAAGCGGACCACAGGCGATGCACAGATCAAACTGCGGCTCCAAACGAGTGGAGGGCGAAGTTTCAGCCGTGTAACGTTCAGAGAGGGCGGCTATTGAGCGTGCATCGATGTCGTTGAGCAGGAGGATTGTAACTGTGGCCATAATATGAGAGGGGAGTTGTGTGATCTTGTGAATCCTCGTCAAGGAGGACAGAAAATTTCAACCAATTTTAGGAGCCAACGACACGCTATGATATGTATAATGTTCGCAGTGCTCGCAACAACGACATCCTACATGCCTTCCATCTCACGAGCTCGGTTCCACACTACATCTCGCCTCTATCTGAATCGTCTCCTCTTCACTTTGGACGAGTACGACATCGCCACAAACACCGCCACCTTGCCAATTTCAGACAAGAGGGCAGCTCACGTAATAGATATCCTCAAGCTCGATGCGTCGGACACCGTTAAAGCTGGTGTAGTATCGACAGGGCTCTTCAATTCAGCCACAATTGGTTAGTGTGCTGAAGCGAGCGAATAACCACTACAAAGCTAACTCGACTCCCCCAAATTCGTTAAACTCGCTCGTTTCGCGCAGCCTCGATCACCCCCCAAAACTTATCATTTTCCCTCAACATTAAACACCCCACTCCACACACACCCCACAACCTCTCCCTCATTCTTGCCTGTCCCCGACCTCTTCGGCTTACTTCGCTTCTTGGCCAAATTGCATCCCTTGGAGTTGATAATCTCCTCCTCACGGGAGGAGACAAGGTCCCCAAAGGCTATTTTGGCTCAAAAGTTTTTTGGGACGAGAAGGAGAAGGAAAAGTTGCTGATGGATGGGCTATCACAGAACGCTCACGATTTTGTGCTTCCCAAGGTAATTGCCAAAAAGCGTGGCATAACCGACGTGGACGTACAGACCTTGGACAAGGCTTTCCCTCCTGACGAGTATCTGCGTCTCCTCGCCCACCCCCCTTCTCCGAGCGACCAGTTCACCGACGGGACGAAGCGCCAACTAGACACGGAAGACGAGCTCCCCCCGCTGCCGGAGAGTTTGCGGCTGCACCAAATTGATTTCGGAACAAAGAGGAAGGTTGTCGTTGCGGTTGGTCCAGAAGGAGGGTACACCAGACGTGAACTTGCGCACTTCCTAGACAACGACTTTAAACTGATCAACATGGGTGTGGGGGTACTGAGAACCGATGTTGCAGTAATCGGATTGCTGGCGCTGTGCCGTGAACGTTTAGCAAGTTTGGTTGAGTAGTTTTTGAAAATAGATTTAAATTTAATTTATTGAAAATGAATTGACATGAATCCCATAACGCTCATCATGCACACAAATGATCCCACCATCATCCTTGCTGAAGGCGCATTTAGTTCGCCAAAAAGGTCGAAATCTGATAGATTTGTTGAATTGTCCGGATCACTGTCCGGCTTGTGCCCCTCCCACTGATTGCACCGAGGCTGCTGTTGCTGAGAGCACGCCATTTCAGTACAATACCCGCCAAATTCAACTCCTCCGCATTTGCAGGTGTTGCACCCGTCGTACCATCTCACACACCCCTCAGGGCAGTATCCTTGGCTTGGTGGCGAAGTGTCCAAGCAGTATGAATGGGCGTAGTTGTGGTCTTCGCAGAACATTTTGGTGCAAGAAGTCACAAGGTTCGTTTCCTCGTCACATTGACATGTGTTGCACCCGTCGAACCATGATTCACAGTTGGGAACACAGGACGGTTGGCAGGTCCCCCCGCAACCTCGTTCGTCGGTGTCGATTAATTGATGGTTTGGGGCGCACAGCAACATATCGCAAGAGGCTTCAGCAGCCTCGACAGGATTGCCGTCCGAATCTACAATCTCGCAATCTTGGAGTTCGGTGTTGAACTTGCAGACATTCGAAGAGCAGTCAAGAATTGTCTCACAAGACATTGTGCAGTATTCATCTGCTGCAGAAGAGCAGTCAAGGGGTGTAGTTGAGCACCCATCGGGGTGACAGCAAAGATTGCGATAGCATTCCGTAGTAGTAGGTTCGGCCGGCCCCCCCCCCCCCCCCCCCCCCGCCCCCCCAATGCACTTTTGTGTTCCCCCATCGCAATGGTAGCCGCAGTACGCGTCAGCCGCGTCCCCGCAGTCCGCGTCAACTTCACACTCCCCCAACTCCTCCTCCTCCTCCACCTCCTCCTCCTCCTCCTCCTCTACATTGATTATGGCATTCCCGTCCGAATCCACAATCTCGCAATCTTGGAGTTCGGTGTTGAACTTGCAGACATTCGAAGAGCAGTCAAGAATTGTTTCGCATGACTCTGTGCAGTGTTCATCTGCTGCAGAGCAGTCAAGGGGTGTAGTTGAGCACCCATCGGGGTGGCAGCAACCGTTTGGGTAACATTCTGTATAAACTGTAGCATCCTGTGCAAGCGAGAGGAGAGGCAATTTAAGCACGCCTATGGTATATGATAGGAGAAGAAAACTATTTTTTTTCATCACAGTAGGGGACAAAGTCCAGCTCCCAAGGGGTAAAAATTGCGTCAAATAGCGAGGTTGTTGGCGCAAGTGCAGATGACGGAGCTCAAGTGGGTTAAAATTGCGTCAAATCGCGTTGGTGCATATAAGGAAAAATTCCGAATACGAGAAGTTGCGAGAAGACACCACTTTTCACATTAGAATGCTCAAATACCTCCTGCTTTTGGCGTTTCTGGTCTCTAAATCAACCTCCTTGCAGCTCTCGCACCACCACTCTCCAGCTGCAAAGAGCACCTTTCAACTTCACTCGACATCCCCCAGAAGGGCCTTCCTCTCTGCTGCAGTTGCCGCAACAGCCACAACCCTGACACTCCCCTCCATCTCCCAAGCCCTTCCCGAAGAAGACGAGCTGATAGATGTCTATTTTGGTTGTGGGTGCTTTTGGCATGTGATGCATGAATTCGTGGTTGGCGAGATCACAATTCTGAAGGTGACAGAAGAGAGAAATTGCTATACATGGCTACATCCACTACTGAACTAACCTACTCAACTATTCTTGGCTCAGCGAACCGAAGCGCAACTCACCTCCCGAGCGGCTTATGCGGGTGGAACGAGAGTGGGAGCCAACGACCGTGTTTGCTACCACAACATGGCGTCCAAGGACGACTACGGGCGCTACGGGCACGCGGAGGTTGTTTCTCTGACGATTCCCAAGTCGTCGTTCGAAGCGTTTTGCGAAA
>Ga0302114_10003094_pt1 | contig 10536 bp, 10 predicted proteins | sample AG5_Surface_MG_FD_203107 | JGI IMG/M metagenome (GOLD analysis project Ga0302114, IMG submission 203107) | Marine microbial communities from Western Arctic Ocean, Canada - AG5_Surface | ecosystem: Environmental > Aquatic > Marine > Oceanic | place: Canada: Western Arctic Ocean | collected...
GGTCAGCTGGTTGTTAATGGAGTCGCTGCTTTCGAGGTTAAAGACACCCAGAAACGCGCTGGAATCTTTTTGCATTCTGGAACAGTCGCCAAGGGAAAAATTTGTGTTGGTGATTCTTTAGAAGCTGTGGTCGATGCTAAAAAGAGAAAATCTATTCGGAGCAATCATTCATCGACGCACTTGTTGCATGCAGCATTGCGCGAATTGCTCGGTGCACATATTGAGCAGAAAGGTTCTTTGGTCGATGACATGCGATTGAGATTCGACTTTTCCCACCCGAAGCCGTTAACTAAAGAACAAATCGCTGAAATTGAGTATCTCGTCAATCAAAAAATACGTGACAATTGCGAAATTATTTCTGAGGTGGTGCCATATGCAGAGGCGATCAAAAATGGTGCAATGGCGTTGTTTGGTGAAAAGTATGGGAATCAAGTTAGAGTATTATCTATGGGAAACTTCTCTACAGAGCTTTGCGGCGGGACGCATGCTTTAAGGACGGGTGATATTGGTGGGCTAAAAATTGTATCTGAGTCTGGGGTTGCCTCTGGAGTAAGACGAATTGAATGTATAACGGGTGAAGTTTTGACTTCATACTTAGTCGAGTATGACTCTAGTCAGTTGAGAATTAGTGCTTTGGTGAAATCGAGTGTGCCAGAGATAGAAAACAAAGTTGGGCAGATTCTTGAGAGAAATCGTATTCTCGAAAAGGAAGCTCAAAGTTTAAGATCTAAATTAGCAGGACAATCGAGAGCTGATTTGGCGGATAATGCTATTTTCGTCAACGGAGTTTTAGTCGTAGCTCATTTAATTGACGGGGCAGATTTAGAGACCTTGAGGAGCGCTTGTGATGATCTTAAATCAAACCATGACAAGTGTGTGGTTATTCTAGCATCAATAAAAAATACGAAAATACACCTAATAGCGGGAGTGAGCAAAGCTTTTACTAAGGTTATAAAAGCTGGCGAACTTGTCAATTTTGTAGCGGCTCAAGTTGGAGGAAAAGGCGGCGGTCGTCCTGATATGGCTCAGGCTGGAGGCACCAACATTGATGCCTTACCTGGTGCTCTAGCATCTGTAGAGAGCTGGGTTGAGAAAAAAACTTCATAAACCGTTATAGTGTCCGCCCCATCTTGGGGTGTTCGATACGTACTTTAACTAACTAAATGGCGAGTTGTAACTCATGAGTCTCATAGTGCAGAAATTTGGTGGCACGTCGGTTGGCGATGCTGAAAGGATTAAGAATGTTGCTAGTCGCATAGCTAAGTCTTGTGCTGACGGGAATAGTATTGTCGTAGTTTTATCTGCTATGAGCGGCGAGACAGACCGATTACTTTCTTTGGCAAAGTCTATCGTCTCCGATCCGCGTGGGAGAGAAACTGATGTGCTCCTCTCCACTGGAGAGCAAGTTTCCATAGCTTTACTATCTATGGCGTTAGAAGAGCTTGGCGTACCAGCAGTTTCTTTTACAGGGCCCCAAGTAAAAATCTTGACGGATAATATATACAATAAAGCTAGAATTGAAGACATAGATTCTACTCGTCTTCGCGCAACATTAGATGATGGAAAAGTGGCAGTAGTCGCCGGGTTCCAAGGTGTTGATTCAGAGGGGAATATCACTACTCTTGGGCGAGGAGGATCTGACACTACAGCAGTGGCATTAGCTGCGGCATTAGAAGCAGATGAATGCCAGATCTATACTGATGTCGATGGCGTTTATACGACAGATCCTAGAATCGTACCAGAGGCGAGAAGACTGAGCCAGGTCACCTATGAAGAAATGCTTGAGATGGCAAGCCTCGGAGCAAAAGTTCTGCAAATCAGAGCGGTTGAATTTGCAAGCAAATATAAAGTTAAGCTTCGCGTACTATCATCGTTTTGCGATGGCATAGGGACCTTAATAACTACGGAGGAAAATATCATGGAAGAAGCGTTGATTTCTGGGGTAACTTTGAATCGGAATGAAGCTCAAGTAATGATGGTGGGTGTGCCAGATAGACCTGGTGTCGCCAGTAGTATTGTGGGCCCAGTTGCGGATGCTAATATTGAAGTTGATATGATCGTTCAAAATAGCGCTGCCGATGGAGCAACAGACTTTACATTCACAGTCAGTCGTGATGATTACGATCTTACCCTAAAGATCCTTAATGAAATTGCCGAAACTTTGGGTGCTCGTGAAGTCCGTGGAGACAGGAATATAGTAAAACTATCTATAGTTGGTGTTGGGATGCGCTCTCATGCAGGCATAGCTAGTCGAATGTTTAAGGCTCTCTCAAAAGAAAACATAAATATATTGATGATCTCTACCTCCGAAATAAAAATTTCTATTGTAGTGGATCAGAAGTATTCAGAGTTAGGTGTCAGAGTGTTGCATAGCGAGTTTGGTTTGAGTGAGGCATCTGGCGCGAAGTGAATTTTTCCTTTTGTCTAAGTTCTTGGTTAAAGACTAATTACTGGACAACGAAAATTATTTTTGTATGCTTTTTATTCTTGTTTTTGTTACCAGACTCTGGGTTTTCAAAAGATCTAGCTGTTAAACAGAAAAATCCTTGGCATCATTGGGAGGGGAAGTTTAGAAATCCTATGAATAGTACCTCAAGAGAGGTTTCGGTTTTCGACCGTTTGAAGTTTTTTCGTCATTTTTACTTGCGCGTAATCGTTCCCTGGAAGCTGGGGCGTTAGAGGAGCATGTTTTAGGAAGTGAAGAGACTTTATCGCAGCTTGCGGCATCTGAAGAGTTAAATTCAATCACTTGGATAGGGCACTCGACTTTTCTAGTGAGACTTAATGGGTTAGCTATACTTACTGATCCTATCTTTTCAGATCGCGCATCCCCCGTATCTTTTGCTGGGCCTAAGAGAAGAGTCCTGCTAAATATAAATATAAACAATTTGCCACTAATAGATGTTGTTATAGTTTCACATGCTCATTACGACCATTTAGACACTAAAACTTTAGATGCTTTGCCTGGGAAAGAAAGTATCACAGCTATTGTGCCTTTAGGCCTTGGGAAATTCTTCAGAGACCGAGGTTTCGTTGATGTACGGGAAGTTGATTGGTATGACGAAGTCATAGTCGACGCACTTAAAGTCACAGCCTATCCAGCAGTTCATTGGTCTAACCGCACACCGTTTGATGTCAACGAAACGCTCTGGATGTCTTATGGCTTCAGTAGTGGGGGCACTTCTATTTTTCATACTGGCGATACAGATATACATGAGGCTGTGTTTTCGGAGGTTGGCGAACATATGTCTAAAAATCACAATGGGTGTGATATCGGTTTGATGAGTATTGGTGCATATTCCCCTGAGTCCTTTATGAAAGGGGCTCATATGAACCCTGAATCTGGTGTCAAACTAGGTCGTCAAATAGGTTGCTCCCAACTAATCCCTATGCATTGGGGAACTTTTAGATTGTCCCTAGAACCATTTTTCGAGCCACGTAATCGTTTTCAAAAAGCTGCGGGATCGCAAGCACATGCCATGCGAATCGGGGAAACACTTCTCATAGACTAGTTAGCCTTAGTGCTATGACCTGCCTAATGGCTTGTTAAAAGCGCAATCTGTCTACATAGCTACTGCGCTGCAACGACTATTTCTATTAGGTTAGGAGCATTCGAGCTGATTGCTTTTTCTACAGTAGAGCTAATATCAGTTGCACATGTCACTCTCTGAGACTTGATACCCATCGATTTTGCGAGCGCTAGGAAATCAATTGGAGGGTCGGTCATATCCATTGCAATGAATTTTTCAGTCTGAGCTGAAGCGTAGTCTTTCTGGGAACGCATGAAATTTTTCAGAATATTATATTCACGATTATTGATAATAATGAAAGTTACAGGAAGTTTTTCATAAGCTGCTGTCCAAAGCGCCTGTGGAGAATACATTGCCGCACCATCTCCGACTATCGATACTACTGGTTTACGCCCGATACCAAGAGAGAAACCTATCGCAGCCGGCATACCCCACCCTAATGCACCGCCTCTATTCAGGGAGTATTGTTTTGAATGATCGTTATCTAAAAATTTCCGGAGATCTATGGCAGTAGCCAATGCTTCGTCGATGATGGGAGTTTTTCCAATACCGGATGCCAGTTCCCTGGCAGCTACCATTGGGTGAATTGGTGACTGATTAGCCAGTTCATCGGCTTTTTTATGCAAGCTTTCTTTTCGGTCATAAAATGATTTTTCTGCCGATCGTCTTTGAGCTTCATATTGTTTGAAATTAGTACTGAGTAACTCAGCTAGTAGTCCATTTAGTTCTTTGACTGAGTACTCAATATCGCCTACTAAAGACAACTTTGATGGGTAGCTTCTACCTAGGTCTCGACCATCAGACGAGAGCTGAAATAGCTCACATCCAGAGGGTAATGGAGATGTATCTGAATATAAAACTGTAATGAAAGATTTACCGCCAAACGCCAGTATGCAATCAAAACCCCTCATTTCCTTAGCTATTCCATCTGCATTGGTTGGAAGGTTTCCTTGCCAAAGGTAGTGGCTAGTAGGATATGGAATATGAGCTGGCCATGATGAGCCAAACACAGGAGCTGCTAGAATTTCAGCTAGCGTAACTACTTCCTTGTAGGCGTCGTTTTCTGAAATTTCGTCTCCCGCTACAATAGCTATCTTCCCCGGTGCGAATACAGATAATTCTGTTGCCAACTCTTTCAAAGAATGTGCTATCGGGCGCCTATCTACATGTGAAATATTTTGTACGTTGACACTACATTTCGCTTCCATAACATTCATAGGTAACGATAGAAAAACTGCTCCAGAAGGCGTTGCTACTGAGTCTTGGAATGCTCTGTGTATCAAAACAGGAAGTTGCTCTGGGGAACCGACTTCTGCGGCCCACTTACATATCGGTTTTGCAATGGAGACCAAGTCACCTTGCAGCAAAGGGTCATATATTGAATGACGAGTGTCTTGTTGGCCTGCTGTGACTATCAACGGTGTTCCGGTAGTGAGGGCGTTCAGGAGATTCCCTGCGCCATTCCCAAACCCACCGGCGGTATGGAGGTTGATTACGCCTGGTTTACCTGATGCCTGGGCATATCCATCAGCCATAGCAACTACACTGGCTTCTTGAAGTCCCCAAACATAATGAATATTGGGATGGTCTAGTAATGCGTCGATTAAAGGGAGTTCTGTGGTACCAGGGTTTCCAAAAATATATTCTGCACCTTCGCTCTCAAGGATTTCAAGAAAAACTTCTGCGCCACTGCGCTTTGCTTGTGTACTCATACTGAGATCTCCTTGTATTGATTTTATGAACAGTATAATACACCAAGAAAATGGTTATTTATTTGATCTGGTGACTGATTTTTTTTGATTAAATAGTAAATTATCCTTTATATATTGTATTTAGTAGCATATATTCTAATGTGAGAAAGATTTTTACTGGATACACATAGCATATGGATAAAATTGATCGAAAAATTTTAAGTGCGCTGCACCATGATGCGCGAATAACTAACCTGGCCTTAGCTGAAAAGGTTTGCTTATCGACGAGTCCTTGCTCTGCCAGAGTCAGGCGCCTCGAAAAAGATGGCGTTATTGAGAAGTATGTCACCATATATAATCGCGATAGTATTGGGGTACCTGACACTGCCATCATTGAATTTATGTTTGAGAGTCAGGACGAGGAGAGCTTCAAAAAATTTGAAGATATAATCGCGACCATGCCTGAGGTAATCGAGGCGCACCTTACTACGGGAGAATATGATTGTTTCATGAAAGTCGCAGTAGCGGGAACAAAAGGATATGAAGAATTTCTGATCAATAAGCTATGGAAGATTGCAGGGATAAAGAATACTCGATCGAGCCTTACCCTGAGATGCTTCAAACAAAATTACGCTCCCGGCCCTTAAGGTCTCTAGTTATACAAATGCAAATTGTTCATCGGCAGTTGCGACATACGCTTCTTCCACACCCAACTCCTTTCGGACAATATTAGTTCCCATAACGAGTGACACGCACTTGTAGAAAGCGATTCTTCTTGATAACCCTTCTCTTCCAAAGCCGCAGTCCGCCGTAATGACCAGCCTATCTTCTGGGATATATTCCAATGCCCTCCTAATAGTGTCGGCAACCATTTCAGGCGTTTCTACTGTGGTTCTTGTATGATCTACAACTCCAATTCCAATTTTCTTATCATATTTATTCCAATCGATATTTTTGAACAACTTTGCATCTCGAGCTTGATTACTGGCGCATTCAATATCAAGAACATCACAATTCATTTCCATAAAATAGGGCAAGGCGCGTTCATAACTGGGTCGTTCCCAGTAGAAGCTTTGTTGATTAGGGTTGCCCCAGCAAGTATGTGCCCAAATCTCAGTCTTGACGTCTTTTGTTTGTCGATTGAACGCATTTGTATAAAATTCTAGGTCTTTATCGGTACATGGTGGTTCCATTTGGCAATTAAAGTGATGCACTGGCTCTTCTATTTGAATAACTGGGCAACCAGCATCAGCTAAGGCGATATATTCTTCATTCATGACCGCTGCGATATCCATGACCATCGCTTGATCTGTTTTGTAGTGATCGTTCCACAACATCATAGGTAAACATGTTGCGCAGATGTTTCCAAATTTCACCGGTTTCCGGGTCATTTTTTGGGCGGTTTTCCAGAGGTCAACAAAATGCAATTCGCCGTGTGTGATGTCTTCGGTCACACTAGGCGGGTGCCAGCTTTCCTGCACTTCGTACAGTATATGGCCAGGTTTCATTCCGCCATAGTCAAGAAAATGGGATGAATTTGAGAACCCAGAGATACCGTTTAGGCGCTCTATAGTGTAGAAAAACCAAGATCTCCCACCTACTTCTAAGTCATTTCGAGAGTCTCCATCAACGAAGATATCTAGGCCAGCTTGTTCTTGCTCGCCAATGTAACACCTGACTGTATCGAGGTATTGTTCTCTATATTTTGAGTCGCTCATGGCTACTTTGAAGGGCCTGCCGTTTAAATTTTCGGTAAACCAAGTGGGTTTTGGAAACGAGCCTATCATAGATGTAGGCAGGATCTTGTCCTTTGTAGCAACAAACATAAGCCTTTCCCTCTTATTATTGTATCTTCTTACCATACGTAAAAACTTTTAAAAGATAAAGAACCGTTGTTCTACGTTTGGATAAAAAAAGAGAGTAATAAAGTTATTTACTTTTATATTCTATTAGGAGAGATTAATGCCTCATGGATGAGATGTTAATTAAAAGGAGAGGACGATGGGGAGTCAAGAGCACGTTGAACTAGAGGTCGCCAGTTTGGATGAGATTAGAGGGTTAGGTTTTGACCCTGAGCGCCTGGCTCGCGTTAAGGAGAAAATACTTTCGGACATAGGTGAAGAAAAATGTCACGGAGTGTCTATGATCGCGGCTCGCCGAGGCAAGGTAGTTCTGGCCATTACCGAAGGATATGCCGATCGAGAGAACGATAAGGCACTAGCTACGGATTCTATTTTTGTAACAATGTCAGTTGCTAAGCAGTTTACGAATGTGCTTGCACTGTCCCTTGTGGAGAAAGGTTTGTTGAAGTTGCATGCTCCTGTGGCGGAAGTTATTCCAGAATTCGCTACACTAGGGAAAGAGAAAGTTAACCTCTATCATTTGCTAACGCACACTAGTGGTTTACTTTCAGCAGTTCCTGCTGTGGCACCTGATATCTTAATGAATATTGAAAAGCTTACCTCATTTGCATGTGGACTTCCGCTAGAGTCTCAGCCAGGGGAGAGAGTTAACTATTCGATTTTATTAGGACATACTGTTATTGCTGCGATGTGCTTGAAAGTTGCTGGTAATGGGCGCACCTATGCACAGATGTTGTCTGAGGAAATATTTGATCCGTTAGGTATGGTTAGTACCAGTCTTGGTCCAAGGGCTGATTTGATGGATAGACTCTGCCCTGTAAAAGTGTCTTATAAGGATATTCCTGCCCTGTTACCTCCTGAGGCTGTGGAGGGAATAGGATCGCTCTTGACTATGCCAGGATGTGAGTTGCCGGGAGCGGGGTGTATAACTACAGTTCAGGACGTTCATCGGTTCGCTGAAATGCTCAGACGTGGTGGAGCGTTAGGCGATGCACGGATATTATCACCAGGAATGTTAGATTTTTGTACTAGAAATCATACTGGGGAAAAGAGGAATATTTTGTTTGATATGTGGAGAGGTACTAGGGACTGGCTATCTTATCCTGCGAACATTGGGGTCGGATTTTTCATGCGGGGCGAAGGAGATATCCCTGGTTTATTCAGTGTGATGAATTCCCCGCGAACTTATGGTGGCTTTGGAGCTGGTTCAACTGGTTTTACTGTAGATCCTGAACGGGACATAACCTTAACTTTTTTGTCAACGGGCCTGATGGAGGACAGCTATCATTTCGAGAGAATTGGCGTCATCGCAACGCTTTTACTGGCGGCGCTTATCGAGTAAGTACCTCCCCGCTAGTAAACTTCGGACTAGATTATGAACTGCTCGTTCGAGTGGATGCGACCTCGAACTATACCCGTTTCATTAAAATCGACGAACAGTCATTGGGAATGGTATAATTTCCAGCTTGCTCATCACACTTGGAGAGGTGGCCGAGCGGCTGAAGGCGCTCCCCTGCTAAGGGAGTATGGGTCAAAAGCCCATCGAGGGTTCGAATCCCTCTCTCTCCGCCATATACTCAGTTAATACTCCTTTATATAAGGGTATCTGATAGGGACTGTACCTGTAGGTTACAGTTTGACTTTGAAAAAGAGCTTCTGTGTTCACAGAAATCGTCAGTCATGAAATAACACTGGTTTTGAACTTGTCTGGCATTAAGTTGTCATCACTGGATGAGAATGTTAAAAAATGTGCTTGTCCAGAAGTGAAATTAATGAGAGTTTTAAAGCTCTAGTTACAAAGTCTGAAACGGTCAAAATTCTTTGCAGGAGTTACCATGAAACGGGTTTTAAAAAGAATACGATGGCTAGCTTTTATTACTTTATCGCTGGGTGTTCTCGGGTGTTCGGACAAGAGCGATGTTGCCAATATCCCAATATCTGAAGAGCCTGTAGTCGATCGAATATTTTTGGATGTCTATAAAAGTCCAACTTGTACATGTTGTGATAAGTGGGTCACATATGTCGAAGCTGAAGACTTTGAAGTAGCCGTGCATCAGCCCACTGATTTAAACAAGCTAAAGCGTAATAAGAAAATTTTACCTCGTTACCAGTCCTGCCATACGTCGGTTTCTAAAGATGGCTATGTCTTTGAAGGTCATGTCCCGGCCAATGTTATTCAGAGATTTATCGCCAATCCGCCCTCTGATGCTATTGGCTTAGCAGTGCCGGGTATGCCTGTTGGTAGTCCAGGGATGGAGATAGGTGATCGCCATGATGCATACGATGTACTGATATTGAGGAAGAATGGTGGGAGTAAAGTTTTCGAGCATATTGATAGGGTACACTAATCTAGTGTTTGACTACGGTAGATAAGTTGTCAAAGATACTTGGAATCTAAATACGGAGATAAACACGCCAGGTGGCCGCTATTTTTCCTGCTAAAAAGAATAAGTTAAACTATTAGGCCGGACTCGAATATTTACAAGTGTGGGTTGAATTTGATGGCTTTGATTTTAGATAGATAACGAACTAAATAGATATATGTTATAGCCGGTTATTTTGGGAATGTGCGCAAATAAAAGATTAAATCGATTATTTGAGGTTAAACACTGATGATTGTTCAGTCAGCGAAAGATAATCAAACCCATCTAGTTATGACAATGGAACAACACACGTCTTTTGCTGCTCAGTTGGCGGGATATTTTGGAAATGAGCAGTTTGAATCCGTAAGCCCGCGAGAACAGATGTTATACGTAATTAGACACCATGATGCGGGATGGCGTCTTTTGGATGATTTAGTTCTGCGAGATAATAATACTGGGTTGCCTTACAACTTGGGCCAGACTCCTTTCGGAGAAATAATTAAGACCAGTCAGTTATCCCCTGATTTTAATGGTGAGACTCATCCCTATTGTGAGCTAATTTCCAGCATGCATAGTTTGGGACTTTATAATGGGCGTTATGGAATGTCTGATAAAGTATTGCTAGATATTCTGGGCGATGATAAACGAGAGTTGGCGGATACTGTCTTACTTAAAGAGAAGAGTAGGCAGGTTCTCTTAAAAAACCAACTGATAAAGGATTCTGAGACGGCTGGATGGATTGAAGACAAACATCTTCTTCAGAACTACAAGCAACTCCAATTCTTTGACACATTAGCTCTTTATTTTAATTGCTCTTCGGAAGAATCAAGAGAGAGTATTTCTTTTTCTCATGTGCCAGAAAGTAGGGTGAAAGATGTTACTGTGAACCTTCAGCCGATTGGTCTGAATCAATATGAATTAAGACCTTACCCTTTTAATGAGAGCCGTATAGAGTTGTTTTTTTATGGGCGCTATATGAGTCCTACCAAAGATCAAGATTCATTACGAAAAATTTGGCAAGTAACTCCAGTCGAACGTGAGATTATTTCGCTGATAGCCGCGTAATTTCAGTCGTTGGAGAGAAGCCATG
>Ga0302114_10003102_pt1 | contig 10517 bp, 8 predicted proteins | sample AG5_Surface_MG_FD_203107 | JGI IMG/M metagenome (GOLD analysis project Ga0302114, IMG submission 203107) | Marine microbial communities from Western Arctic Ocean, Canada - AG5_Surface | ecosystem: Environmental > Aquatic > Marine > Oceanic | place: Canada: Western Arctic Ocean | collected...
CAAGCCGCGCGCCGTGGGCGTCGCGGCGAAGGAGCATCCGTATCGTCCGGTTCGGGCGTCTCGCGGCTTCGAGTTCTCCTCGCAGAGGGCGGCTCACCTCGCTAAAGGACTTGAACTCGTCCAAAGTTGATCGATGGAGCTTCGGTTTTGGTCGATGAAGCTTCGGTGAAAGCTATATTTTAGGTTTGAAGCCAAATTTTCATCGATACATCGGTCAACGTCGACGTCCACTAGCGCGTCTTCAGAAGACGGCTTGGCGTCGCTTCTTCGTTCAAAGGTGGCGTGCGTGTATGGACGACGACTACGTGCACGCTTAGCGCAATGGTAAGGCCGTCCCGCTGAACAGCCGGCGTCCGAAGAACGAAAAGGCGTCGCATATAGTTGTTAGTCAGAGATAAAGTGGATTTTCAAATCGAGATACTAGTGTTGTAGATTACCTTCGTATTTACTAATAATGGAATTAAGGATTGAATTGAATTCTGGTACCGAAACATTATAGGGGGGATTTAACTCAGGGATTTGACGGTCTATGTTTTGAAAGACCAGAGCGGGACGGTTCAACAAACCCTCGGTTGTCTATTTTACCGAGAGCGCAGGAGTCTTTAGTTTATTTATAAAATTAATCTTATCAATGATACATGTATGTAGATAATATGTAATAATACCTTATTATTTTAAATACCTTATTTTAATATTTGTTCGTACGTAACGCGTTAATAAGGTTTCATTCGTAAGATCATATTAAATATGCTTTCAAATAAAGATTATCACATATGTACTTGGAGGAATCGAGTACGACGCAGAGAACTCACTCCTTCTTTCGAAGGGCACAACAACAAATATTGAATATGGTGGGAAACGACCAGACCCGCGTAAAATCAGCACGAAGTGCGGAATCGGATGTTCGCACCACCTCCACAGTTTCGACTTCCGGTGAGGTTCATACGTGTACTTCTTTCAAACGTAGAAACGGAACAAAAAGTTGTGCTGAAACAAAGCTTTCCCCCCTCCCGTTGATCAGACGGCCTCAGGCGTAGAAATGCAATTGGTCGCGGTAGCAGCAGCGGCGGCGGCGGCGCTAACACGATGTCGATGCTTCGTTACTATACCGATGATTCTCCGGGGCTCAAGATCACCCCGGTGCGTACTGCATATGTTTACAACCATCTGCGGAACGCGTCTGTTTGCTGGACCCTTTTTGTATATTTAACGAGCACCACCTGCAGCGATAACTTGTCGCTTGTCTTTATTGACCTCGCCGCTCTCAATTTACAGGTTGTGGTTTTGTTGATGAGCGTTTGCTTCATTGCCTTTGTCACTGTGCTTCATGCTGTTGCGAAAATCTATCAGTTCCGGAGCTCTTGAACTCAAACGTACCTCCGAAAGTGGAGCTTAAGGGTGTTTTGATGCATGCCTTCACTTGGATAATTACACGAAGTCTACGCCTGAGCTGGCTGCTCACGTTAGAAGTCGACTCTATTATTCATGTTGAGAAAGAAAAAGTATATAATGTTCGCAATATTATTCCATCTTTTTGACACAGAAAACAGCTCTTGATAACCGTTTCTTCCCATTGTCTTGTGTCTATCTTCCGAAATCACGGAGTCATTGCCACAAGTGCCGCCTCCATGTGGCGCTGTGCAACACTCTTCGCGCAAATATTTTCTCTAAGTGCTATCAATGCAGCCTCGCGCACAACGTTGGCGAGTTCTGCGCCTGTAAGTAAGTTTGCACGGGATGCGATAGCCAGAAGGTTGACGTCATCGTCCATCGGGACGTCTCTTGAGCACACACGCAGCGCAGCGACACGAGCATTTTCACTTGGGTTCGGTATACTTATCTTAATATCCAGACGTCCTGGGCGCATGAGTGCACGATCGACTGATTTCACGCGATTAGTAGTTGCCAACACAATCCCTGCGTTTGACTGATCTAAACCATCCATCTCTGTCAGCAATACTGACAGAATACGAGCTCCGTTTTCACTTTCATCTGATACATGGTCTGACCCGCGAGACCCGACCATTCCATCGATTTCATCGAGTAAAATGATGGCCGGCGCCGTCCGGCGCGCACGAGAAAACGCATCGCGCAACAAAAGCTCCCCTTCCCCTGCATACTTGCTGAAAACATCTGCTGCTGAAAGTGTAATAATGGCTGCACCAGATGCAGTTGCAGCTGCACGGGCCAGGGTTGTTTTTGCAGATCCTGGTGGGCCATAGAGTAGGATACCATGCGGAGGAGATATGCCTAGCCTAAAAAATGCATCAGCGTGCTTTAAGGGCCATTCTACCGTTTTCTGCAATTGTCTTTTGACATCATCTAGGCCACCAATGTCCTCCCACTTAACAGGGTTGATATCAACATCAATACCACGAACCAGAGAAGCGCGTATTCTTCTGCATGCTTCTAAGAAATCAGTACAAGTCACTGCACTATCAGATGATTTGATCGAATCGAATATATTGTCTTTGTTTCGCCTCATTGCCAGCATTGCGGCCTCCCGACACAGTGCCGAAAGGTCTGCCCCAGAATATCCTTGTGTTCGCTCCGCAATTGTTTTAAGTCTCACATCACATCCCATGAGTAGCTTTTGCGAATATTGATTCAGAATGTGCTCTCTCTGTACCACGCAGGGTAACTTGATCTCAATTTCGATATCAAATCGACCCGGGCGCCGAAGTGCAGTGTCAAGCACATCTGGCCGGTTCGTAGTTGCCAACACAAGCGGGAAGGAATTTGTTTGATTATTTCTGCTCTCAGAGGAAAGCCCACAGTCCATGAGGGTCAGAAGCTGAGCCACGAGTCTTGATCCGTGCGAGGTACTTTCACTTGAAATAACACGCGCGGGGCACATAGTGTCTATTTCATCCAGCATGAGAAAAGATGGCTTTCCATATTTGCCATCTCGTTGAGCGCTTCTGAAAGCAGCTCTCATCCTTGCCTCTGTATCGCCGACATAAGGTCCGAAAATATCTCCCGCGTTAAGTGCATGGACAGAAGCGCCAGCCTGTGCTGCTACCATCAGAGAGAGCGAAGTTTTCCCCACACCTGGAGGTCCGTGAACAAGCAAACCACGGGGAAATTTGGCTCCAAGAGCCTGTGCGTCTTCTGTGTGGACCACTGGCCAAATGATTGCTTCTCTAACCTGCGAATGAACATCATTGGCTCCTATCATCGTGTTTTGATTCTGTGCCCTGGATAATTGACTTGTGTTCCTGGCAGAAAACTGATGCTCGTCTTGACTGAATGCAGTGACGAAGGTTATGCGAGTGTCTGCAGTCACCCTACCGCAACCGCTCTCTACATGTTTATCCTGAGACATCTGAGCAGTGACAACTGATACTTCCAACTTTTTAGCTTGTCGTGCAAAATGAAATACTGCATCCGGAGTCAATACGCGACCCTGCATCATGTGTGATATATTCTTTAAGACTGACAGGTTCTGGTCGTGGTCCTGGACAAAGAAAGAAAGGGAAGTCCAACCCAATAAAGGTCTCGGCACAGATAACAAACGCACGCAGCCTACCAATGCCCGGCCATGGTCAGCTGTATCAAGGGGTAGAGTTGGCGCCAGCTGAGAAAAGTTCAATTGCACGGTTGGATCGATGATACATGCGTCCTCTGAGAACGATCTTGAGTGCTCTACGCCGCCTTTTTGTTGTTCGCTGTGAGGTGCGACGGTAGCCAGAAATGTCCACCTACTCTGAGTTGTGCTATCGGCGCTTACTTCTGCACCAGCAAAGTACACGTCAACGGTTATTGGATCTCCGAGACGGGCGCCTAATTTGGTCATGGCATGATGACTCAGTAGCGCGCGACCGTCACCAGCTGCAGTGCTGTTCCCCGACGAGAAAAAAAGCACGGAAACCGCCAACTGGGCCATGAGACGGAATCCGACTGGGATTTGTCCGAAGCCTTCAGCAGAGCTATAGACAGGCAACCCAAAGTTGGCCTTCTAGTTGTCCTTTCGCATATTGTGACGAACGTCCCGACTAACACTTCTTCCTGCCAATCGTATTGCAATCGTATTGTACCTCCACGTGATGCTTTCTTCAGTGTCGAACAGACGTGCGGTCGTTCAAGGCTTCAACGGCGGCAGCTGATTGAAAGTGACTGCTAATTATTATGCCCCCCGTGCTGGGGACGAACGAAGAACAGATGTTTCCTCAGGCACCCGGATAACCACCAGCGACATGTCTCAGGACGGAGGTTACGTGCGTGACACTCACCGAGGGACTTGCTCGAGATGACACCCACAAGCTGATCCCGCCATAACATGATACCACTCTCCGTCATCATTCGGACGCACGCGGTGTCGTCGTGCGCGCAATCGCCCTCATCACCAGTACCGAGACGGGCCCTCCTCTCGGAGACGGATTTTCCTTCGTTTTTGCAACCTCCGATTATTGCATGAAACACAAGTCTGTGTATTTGCTCATACGACTCGACGCGCGGTTCCGGCTTAGCCGGAACAAGGATTCCCCCTTGATTGCTTGATTGGTTGGACCTCATTATTTTCGGCATAGCCGATCGATCTTACGGGGTCCTGGATTATTTGGAAAAAATGTACCATTTTCCTTGAGTCACGTGTTGAAAGTTTGACCATGTATGTTTACTCATATGTGAGGGTACCTATATGTAATATAGCTCGTTTATTTGTGATTGTTGTAATATGTTTACCGTACATACCACTCACATTAACGTTGACGTTGGCTATGCCGACACCCGACACACCTGGGAACGGACCCTCAAAATCACGTTATTAGTTTTAACCTTCCGTCTGCTCGTTCATTATTCGATCCCTGCTGGATTGAATTATTATTGGGGGCGGGCACGCGGGGGATATATTACGTTTATTAGGTGCCGAGCGAAAGCGTATGGGAAAATCGTATGCGAGAATCTGCGAAATTATATATTATTTTAGTTAAACACTTTATTTATAAACGTAAAAAAAACCTTCGTTACCTTCAAATAAAATTAAGACTCTCACCTTCTGCCTTACTTCGCGTAAATTTCATCCGTGCCGAGATTTCCCTCGGAGGGGGGGGGGGGTCTAGGGTCAGATCATTCAGACAAGAACCAGGACACAGTAGTGGTTCAAAAGCAAGCAATACATGCGGACAAAAGGTCGTGAGCTCCATCAATCATCTTCCCGGATGTCTGATTTCCAGATTCCCGAAAAAGTGGTCAAGAGTCCCAAAGATATGCGCGACTTTGAACTATCCCAGGCGGCAAGGCGGTTCACACTTTTCATACAGGTTGACGAGCCCGAGAACCAAAACATGTCGAGTACTTTTTAACCCCTTGATAGTCTCTCAGTTTGGCAACCAAGTGTTCAACGCTACCGACCGAGACGCGCCAAAGAAGTCCATCCAAAACCATTGAACGTCTTATTACAGCTCTGTGTGTGGTGGAAAGTTGGGTTGTCGATTTCCCTCCGAAAAAGCCGGAGTCGCGCTTTGGAAGCACTTCCTTTAGAGACTGGCACAGACGCCTTACCACAGCATCGCACGGTACCTCCGATGATTGTTAATTGTCGAATACACTGGTCATTTTTCACCGAACCTATCTTCTTCTGTAGATCTAATCCGGAGTATCCTACCCGAGTCGCACAAGGTGGAAATACTTTCAGTGTTCATACCTTTCAGTTTGCCTACCAAAGCTACTTTCTTATGTGAAAATCCGTTTCACTGCTGGTTCTCTTCTCCTTGGCTGCCGTTATTGAGCTAGCTCCTTATTTTCTTCAAGGGTAAGCTAGCATTCCAGCGAACAGAGCGTTTACGGTCTCATTTTTATGTAAACAGTTTTGGTAACGCGTTACGAGTCGACTACGGGACTGGTCATGAGACCATGTTTGTTTGTTTCTTGCTTTGCTTGGAGGCAGTTGGATTGGTAGGCAAGAGCGATCATCGAATCATAGTTACCAGAGTGTTTGCGAAGTATATTTCTATTGTGCGATTGCTCCAAACGAAGTACTGGTGTGTGTGGACCATTCATTGCTGTCAAGGATTTTTTATTTGCGTGCCACAGGCTTGAGCCAGCTGGCTCACGGGGTGCATGGGGACTCGATGACTATTGTTTTCTTCCATTTTACTGGTATAGCTAATGCATAAAACAAGCTTTACAGAGTATGTTCACAAGCTAAATGTTGTATGTGCGTGTGTTTGATTTCACACAGGGGCTCATCTCAACTAGTTCAGCACAATACCATCACACCCGCATCAATCCACGATCATAGGGTGGTGCAGGCCAATGCGAAAGAGTACCTCTACCTCGATTCCTTACTTTTCATAAAGAAGGTAAGAAAATCGATCTTGAAGGAATTCTGCATTTAACGTGTTGTACATCCAGGTGAAAAAGGGATCATTTGCTGAGACTTCTCCATTACTCTCTGATATCAGCGCGGTTGTCAGTTGGGAAAAAGTCAATCGCGGTCTTTTAAAAATGTATCAGGTGGTTCGTGATTTGCTATACCATATAGTCCTACAACTGAACCATGTTGCATCACTGCATCAGGCTGAATGCCTTGGAAAATTTCCGATCGTGCAGCATTTTTTGTTTGGTTCCATATTGCGGATGGTTCCTGCACATGAAGGCAATTATCTTTCCACCAGAGCTCTGCTTACATGAATATCTATGAAATATTCCCCGTTCACAATATGTTATTGTTCTCTAACTGCTGCATTCTATCCCATGCAAAAGCTCTGCGAGTTCATCAGGAGTTTTAATTTGAAACTTCTCAATATATGTATCCCCGTAGTCGTTTTGCAGGACAGCTGCCATCTGACGATGGGCCTCAACAATGTTGTTTTTTACTGGATTCAGTATTATGTCTCGGGTCGGCGTATGTCTTATATAGAGCGACATATGTTTGACCGTTTTGGTCAAATCGGTTTGCATAGAATAATTTACAGACGCGATAATGCCAAAGAGCCGTTCACTTGTCGCGAATGCAGCCTTTGATAAAGGAACGTTTCCATGTAAAGTCGATGCACGAAAAGCGGTAAACTTTGTAAGAAAACCAAGCATTGGTCCGACAATGTTTCTAGTAAGATTCATTATGTAAGCTTCACATGATGCTCTTAGGAGTGCTTCCAGCTCCGTACGGCTATCGGTTGTCGAGTCAACTACTCTCGGAGCGCCTTTTGTAGCAAGTACAACCAATGCATTTTCAGTAGGTGAAATGGAAAACACGCTTAGACCACCAGTGAGCATGCGTTGCATTTCTTCATGTAAATGGGCAAAATTTAATTCACGTGTGGGCAGAATATGTTCAGTCAAATGGGATTCAAAAGGCGACATTTGCTCACGTAGGAGCATAAGATATTTGATCATGAAAAGCTGGCCATCTGATTCACTTGCATTGCTTGCGACAGTCTTGCTGTACTTCTTAATTGAAGTCAAACATTGCCTTACAGTATCTTCGGCAAGACCAGAAAATGTATCGCCATCCAATGCGCGATAAAGCGTGCCCAAGCAATATAACGTACTTACTACGGGGGGGAATGATCTTTGCTCATTTTGTCCACTGAAGAGTGCAACATCTTTTGCACCTCCTATTGTCGAGTTCACTTCTGGTGCAGCAAGGATCATTGGATAATTTAGCTCATCGTTAGATGGTCGATAATTTGCCACCTCTTCCTGAACAAAGGTGTGTGCCCGATATATCAAGCGTTCCTGGACGTCGGCAACCAATCTTTGAGTGATTGGCAAAAACGTCATAACTCCATCTTCACGAGCCATAAAGATGTCTTCCTACAGATTATGAAATATCACGCTACAAAAGTGAAGGAACGGTATAATATATACAGCACCTGGTTACGCAATGTATCAATTAAATCGGCGATCACGCAAATGTCATTAATGGGTATGTAACGGGGACGGAAAATTTCTTGCAAAAGTGATCCAAGTGACTCAACAAAAGCTGCCAGGGATTTCGCCACGTCATCATTGTCCAAAGGAAATGCACGGGAAAAGAGCTCTCGTTCTCGCGCGAGGACCTGAGAATCATGAACATTTTCATAAATTATAAGTACGGGGAGCATGGAGAAATAAACACATCAAAGGCCGTACTTGAAACATGAATGCACATCCAGTTTGTGTAAATGGGATCAGGTCTAACGTTGCGAAATAGTCCTAATTTGAGAATATTTGTTCAGCGCCAGAGACCCCATGATGCGTGCACGATTATTTTGAATAATAGATTACTTACCAGTAGCTGTGTTCGAATCGGATCCACAATACGTGCTATTCTCTGCTCGCAGTAGATCCCACAGCAGTCAATAATGATGTGAGAGTAAATAATTTGATTCCTCGGAACAACGATGCGCCCTCCGTGAGTATCAAGGTAGTCCATCATACGCCTCAAAGAAGACAGTTCCGAGCGAAACCGCACGTTTGAAAAAGATGCGGTATGATTCCGCACCCCTGTGACTGACATATTGAAATCTTCAATGTCGCCAAGAGGAAGAAGTGCTGCTTCACGAACGACAGCTAAAACGTGACAACGAATAGCTGAAAGTGCCCGCACTTGAAGCTGTTCACATTTGATTGATTGCGTAGCGTAATCAGCATATTCGGCATGCGCGTCGATGAATGCGAGGCAATCTTCAAGAATCTTGAGAATATTCACGAAATCTTTGCTGTCAACCTACAGACTCGAATACGATGTCGTTAGCAAAGGATTTCTGGATTTTCTGGGGTTTTTTATGCAGACCTTTGAAATGTCTGCGCAAAGGACATCACGAGCTGTATCAAGCTGGTAAAAACACCGAAGCCTCTTTTGAAGGATACGAGAAAGAATATGAAGCCGCTGTTTCTTGCAAAACCACTTTGTGGAGTTGCGTCGGACAATTACACCTCGAGACTTCAAAGATCTGGAGATATTTGATCAAGGACAAGGGATCACGTTGAAACTTCTGTACCGTAAAATCAAGGGCTGGAGGGGTTAAACTCACTCGAAAAGTAATCTAATCACATCCACCCAGCGTCGAACGTTCAAGAGTCTGCATAGTATTTCATCACAATTCCTTGCATTTATTTTGAAGGCCTCAACGTGACGCCTGGAAGGTTAAGTATGGGCGCTTTAACTCTGCCAGAACCTTAGACATCGTCGATTGATACCACCTTGGATTCGCATTTTTTTTCATTTTCTTCCTCGATTCGAACTCTGTGTACCAAAAATCAAGCTGGCCTGCCGCAAGTAGATCGTTCTCCTCCAGTTGGGCTCGTTTCATTCCGTGCTCAGGCGGAGACTCAAACGCAGCTTGATGCTTCACAGAAAAACTTGGAGGTTAGCGGGCGACAAAGGCAACGAAGGAATTTTCCACAATTTAAACGACTTCAGAAGCTTACATTTCGGGGAAGCGTGCAGTCACTCAACTGGCTCGACAACACAGTGACCAAGTTGCGTTGACGGCTGCTCTCGGCAGCTCTGCGGGCACGTTTTTCGTGCATCAGAATCAGGGGGTGAATGTAATTTTAAGGCGTATCTTTCGGGCGTTCGGTTACCCATTACCTTGAGTCCCAGCTTCGCGCAAATACGCTAGAAGATGCTGCCACGCGAGCTCCACCGTTACCATGCTGTTCGTGGGAGAAAAGCATGCAGCGCTGGAGTTTGAATCCTTAACACTTCAAGTCTGTGATCACAAATTCAACTAAATTAAAAACTTATTTAATACCTCATATATATTTGAACATGTGATACCCTCCCGTCAAAAATGAGACCACCAGCTTTCTTCCTCCAAAAACACCACCGAACGAACTTTGTGACCAATTTATTTGATGATGAGCGAGGTAGAGATAAAGTTAATATTAGAAAGAAATGTAACATTATTTATATATTATTATTCGGCATAGCCGTTGATTACAGGACTCAATGTCAACAACATATTGAAAAATGTGCAGTCACCTGGTATCGTTAATCAAACACCACGGTCTATTCGCTCATACATTGTCGCCATTTTTACACCCAATCCAACGTTTTTTTTAACTCGTTTAACTCGTAAATCTTGGTTTACCTCTTGACACACGTCACTGAATCCAAGGGTATTAACACAAAACAGCCACGCTTTACCTACGAGTATTCAAGGTGTGTTTTAATTGTCTAATTCAGATGGAACCGATCAATTCCGTACTGTGACCAGTCAGAAATCAGCACGTCGTTAGTGACACATTAACCGCATCACACTATCCGAGATTTCGACCGTTCCCAAACGAAACGTGTGATCGATCCGTGCGCGTCTACAGTCACGGTTTTCTTTTCGTATTAGCCGTTAACCGCATCGCGTGCGCCGGACGCGCGTGCGCCGGACGCGCGTGCGCCGGACGCGCGTGCGCCGGACGCGCGTGCGCCGGACGCGCGCGCGCCGGACGCGCCCCGGTCTCGTCCCAAGCGCCGCGCCGCGTGGCTATGCCGACCACCTGGGAACGGACGCACCACGCAAACCCCGACGCACGCCAACACCCACACCACACACCCACTCTCCGGTCTCTGGAGCCTTATTATTATTATC
>Ga0302114_10003103_pt1 | contig 10517 bp, 13 predicted proteins | sample AG5_Surface_MG_FD_203107 | JGI IMG/M metagenome (GOLD analysis project Ga0302114, IMG submission 203107) | Marine microbial communities from Western Arctic Ocean, Canada - AG5_Surface | ecosystem: Environmental > Aquatic > Marine > Oceanic | place: Canada: Western Arctic Ocean | collected...
GCCCTTGATGAGTATGTTGGTCTGATAGTGCACGAAGGTAGAGACAACGTCGTTACCTCCGAGATCCTCTGCTTGCTCCCCACCCCAAACTTAATTTCAAAAAGAAGAAGGAAGGATTTGTAGAGAGCCAACAAGGCAACCAGTGAATACTACGTGTGATGTGGTCATTCCGTGCGTGGTTGGTACATGAAATTGATAACATTAAACCACCGATTCTCATATTAACTTAAAAAAAGGACTTGCAACGTCCGTCTATCTTCGACAAAGTCTGCAGCCCCAACGCCTCCCACTGTCCAATCGGCAGCGTGATGAAAAATATCAGGCTGAAGTAGCATATGTATAGGCACATTTTCCCACTCGTCACGCCAACGTACGTGTACAAATACTGGCTACCGAACGCCAACACGAGAAATATTCCAGATATCGTTTTCACCACTGCCCGTTGTTTATCATTGCAAACGTCCTCGACAACAAACCCCAAAACAACCCCCAACAAGCTTCCAAAAAAAACATCCAACGGGTAGTGCCTCCCTTTCGCAATTCTGCTCCACCCCACTCCAAAACTTAGCGGCAGAAGAAATCTGGCGCGGAAATTCGAAAACAAAGTTTTCACCAACATGTTTCGACTTATCCAGAAGGGAATGTAGAAACTCCGCAGCGCGTGACCACTCGGGAAGCTGTACCATTCGCCTGGAACCGCATAACCAGTCAGCTGCTGGACTGCATATTCCGGTCTATTTCTCCGGAAGAGATTTTTCAACCCAGTCTCGACCAGAATGCAAGTTGCCGAGAACCCGAACATGTCCCAGAGGCTCTCTTCCACACAGCCCATCGTCGGAACTTCCGCCATCAACGATGATTGCCAATTGACTGCTTGCGCAACCGCGGCAAGCCACCTCACCAACCTGGTGAAGGAGATGATAACTCCAAACACAGTTGGAACTCCAAACCAAATCAGCTCGTCCCCAAGGAACGAAAATACCTCAGCCAGCAGCTTCAGCGAGGATGATTTTGAAGTGAAGGTGAAAATTCCACGGCCTAGCTTCTGGTCAATTGTTTTAATTCGCGAGATCTTCTTAGGTGAGTTTGTTGATATTTCGAGTGTGATGATTGCAATAATCATCATGACAATTAGTTTCACATACTTTATATCCAGAGTGTATTCACTATCTTGCGCCATGATTTGTAAGAAGTTCAATTTGAGTTTACACTTGAAAAAATATTGAATAAACAATCGCGGACTTGCACAAACCCTCCTCTTTCACAAAACATTTCCTTCCACTACCCTCCCTTTTTTTAAACCCACCCCACTCCCCCACAACATTCCCCACAACTATCCCCATGTCAAAAATCAAGTGGAAGATAGAATATGACAAAAATGTCATCTGTCAAAGCTTTGACAGAAAGGGTTGGCAGCGAACCGAAGAGAACGATTGGAACATTTTCTGGGCTTCAGTAGTTACCGTGAAGCAAATCTTCAACCCTGATTTTGGCTATCGTCTTGGCGACAATCAAGTGATCTGTCACTTTCCCAACCATCACGAGCTCACTCGTAAGGATTTGATGGTGAAGAACATCAAGCGCTATTCGAAGGAGATGCAGAAAGAAGGGAAGCAAATACAGGAAACGCTGCCAGTAACTTACCTCCTCCCTGCCGACTACTCGTTGTTTGTGGAAGAGGTGAGTGAGCCTTGAGGAAGACGAGCAGCGCCTCAACTAAACTAACCATATCACGCGCCTCGCAGTTTCGCCGCTACCCCAATGCTATGTGGATTATGAAGCCCTCGAATCGGGCCCAAGGAAAAGGTATTTTTATTATAAATAAATTGCAACAGATCAAGAAATGGAGCTCCGGGAGGTGGGCGCAAACGGCCGAAACCTACGTCGTGTCTAGGTACATAGACAATCCGTTGTTGGTCGGTGGCAAAAAGTTCGATTTGCGAATTTACGTGCTGGTAACCTCGTTCCGGCCTCTGAGGATGTACCTTGGGGACGGCTTCGCTAGGTTTTGCAACGTGAAATACAGCAACGATGTTGCGGAAATCGACAACCCGTTCATGCACCTGACGAACGTCAGCATTCAGAAGCACGACGACAACTACAATAATTTACACGGTGGGAAGTGGAACATCAGTAAACTGCGGTTGTTCTTGGAGGCGACGCGGGGGCATGCAGCCACTGCGGGGTTGTTTGAGGATATAGATCATTTGTTGGTGCACAGTGCAAAGGTGAGTGTGAGCGAGCCAGCAACACAACACACAAGGGTGTGTGACTAGCGAGCTGTGAGCGAAGCTTTGACGTGCACATGCCAATTTTGAGCTTCGAAAATCTCCATACGTTGGAGTTACGGCCGATTTAGTGAATTCACCCTTTTTAATTTTTTGAGTTTTTGAGTTTTTTTAGTTTTCACTTTGGCGTGCACATGACCCTGATCTGGACCGTCCCTGAACAATCGCTTTGCGCAAAAAAGATGCGCTTGGCCGAACCCGCCACCGTGTCACAATTTGAGCGTCTTAAACCTCCATACGTTGGAGTTACTACCGATTTAAGGTTCTTTTCGCTTCGCTTTTGCACATTTTCTCAACCTAACACAACCCAAACCAGGCCGTGCAAAACGTAATGATCAACGATAGACACTGCTTCGAGTGCTACGGGTACGATTTATTAATTGACGACAACTTGAAACCTTGGTTGGTGGAAGTGAACGCGAGTCCAAGCCTCGCCACCACAACCGAGGCTGATAAAAAAATGAAAAGTACTTTAATACGAGACATCTTGGAGATTGTTGTCCCGGAGAAGAATTTTGGCAGTGTGCAGGGGGCGAATAGGCAAGGACCGATGAAGGACCAAGGAGATTTCGTTGTACTTTACGACGAAGCCGCCGAAGCGGAAAAGTTGGCAGCAGAGGAGACGAAGAACAGTAAGAAGGGGGACCAGAGAAACATTAACAATAGTAGAATGAAGAGTTGGAAATAAATTCTCTGGATATTTCATAAATCGGCAATTTTTTGTGTGCCAACTTACATCTAATTATTAACCGAAACAGTCCCCCCCCACCCGTCATGGCAGTAAAGGAAACGTACGAACATTTATATGGCTACACTTGGAACCCACATCCTCCTCGGCCTTCAGAACTTGGTACTGAGATATATGGAGTTCTTCCAGTGCTAATTTCTACAGTGGGCATCTGGGCGAACTGGGTACTTTTCAAATCAATCATGAAGAATAAGAAGATGAGGAAAGAGGTTGGAACTTCGTTAATTGGCCTCTTGGCAATAACTGATATCTCCATGTCGGTCGCCGGAGTTGTATTTTTCGGCGTAACCACACTAAATGACGGCTTTCCTGGGAAGTGGTTTTGCCACCTGCAAGGGACAACCTACCCTTTCCTTGCCATGACAACCTTTTTCGTCCTTGGCATAATCACCTATGATCGCTACAAGCTTCTCATTCACAATCGTCCGCTTTACCGTGGCGACGCCTTCCGGATGTCGGGCATTGCGTCTCTTCTCTTCCTCGGCTGGGGCGCCATGCCCTGGATCACGAATGACGAGATTGGCTTTGACGAGATCAAGAAGACTGGGCTCGCCTGCTTCGTTACCGGAGGGCAGGGAATTTTCAAGCACGACATTGTCATAGGTGAGCGAGCGAATCGAGCGAGCGCGCCTTGATGAAGACGAGAATACTCGCCTTGAATCCCGCGAATTTGCTACAGACGGCTATATTCACTACTCTAAATTAACCCACTCAATTCTTTTGACTCGCCTTCACTCGTTTTGATCTTGTCATTAAAAATGCGCTTCGCTTCGCTTGGCGGCGCAGCGGTCAACAATTCAGTCTTCATAGTAATTTTTTCTGCCATGTGCTACATGTACTGGAAGATATTGAAACATTTGAGAATGGTGTTTGCCAACAGTAGGTGAGTGAGCGCATGCATGCCGAGGTTGAGCCATCAGAAGCAACCACTCACAAACACCCTATTTACAGCCACAGCGCAAAGGACCACAAAAACAAAACCGTCGAACAAAAAATCCTCTACCAATTCATGATAATCATTGCGTTCTTCCTCGGCTGCTGGATCGTACTGAGCTTTATCTGGTTGGTCGCTCCGTTTGGCTGGCGAATTAGCAACATCCACTTGGACGGCTTCATTGGCATGTTCTGCCACATAAACTCGGCCGCAAACCCAATGGTCTACGGGCTGATGAACAAGAATTTGAGAGCCGCAATGTCCAAAGAGATCTCGCCTAGGACTATGGAATTCCTGTCCAAAGGTCACCAAGTTTTGAAGGTTTTGACTTGCAGACAGGACAGAGAGCGCAGGGTGTCAAGAAAGAGATTTGGAGCCAATCTTTTGGGCAAGGTGAGCGAGCGAGCCTTGATGAAGACGAGAACACGAGTCACTACTGGACTAACATTATATTATTCCACTCAATACGCCTCGCACCTTCTTCGCTCGGCGGCGCAGATTCACCCAACAGGGGCTGCAAGCAGCACTCGGGCGGGCAGCGGAGGTTCGACAGGCGTCACCGTAGACAGCCGACGCACCACCAGCGCTTCGGGAACTACATCCGGAGGAACCGCCAGCTTCAAATCCAGCGCGGCGACTTCAATGGGTTCATCATCAAGCAGAAAGAGCAGCGCGGCGGACATTTCCAAGATGGAGAGTGAGGTTGATTTTCACGACGACAGCTGGATCACCAAGGCTCACGATGCGAGCAGCAGGAGCAGCGTCAGTGGTGCGAGTGGCGCGAGTGGCGCGAGTGGCGCGGAGAGCATGGTGTCAGTGATAGAAAGCACGGTGGTGGAGAGCACGGTGGAGCAGAGCACGGTTGAGGTAGAGCTGCCCGCCGTTATGGAGAGTGTTGTGGAAGAAACGCAGGCAGCCAAACCTCAAACTCGCGATGAACAAGGCGACGAGCAGCTGCAGAAGGAACTGGCGCTGGAGGCAGGAAAGAGAATGATGGCAATGATGAAAGCGGACAGGGGGGTAACTGAAACTAAAAATGAGGATGATAACGACGAGAGGGGGCAGAGGGGCACGGGGAGAATGACAGCCCCCAGGACTAGTAGGGGAACATTCGCGAAGGCAGTCGATTTCTTCAAGGGGGATAATCTTGAGGACGACAAAATGTGGAACTGAGAAAAGTTTTTTTGGTTGTTGTCACCTCCTAAGTTTTATTCTTGAACAGTTTTACAACAACATTAAAACCGAATCGGGCGTGTGCTTAAACATCGCCTTCATCTCATCCGCGTCGTACCCGCTCGAGGGATCCAGGACGACGAGGTCGTAAATCGTCCGGTAGGATTTGTTGATGTTTTGAACGAGTTGTTTTTTGGCCTGTGACTTGATTGCTGGGTTGTTTATGCTGCCTTCGTAAGAAGGGGAAATCGGGGTGAAGAGGGAGCTGTAGAATTTTGACGCAACCTTTTGGAGGGTTGAGGGTTCGAGGCCGACTGAGGAGGAGAGAATGGAGGTGGAGCCTACCAACTCAATGAGACCGTTTTCATCGTTGATTCTATTTTCAAGACGCAGCACATCGAGAATATCACCCAAACCGTTCTTACGGAGGATGATATTTGTTTCTTTATTTACTAACCCCAACACAGCCTTGTTCATTCGCTCCCGTGTGGATTGAAGGAGAGGGCTTGAATTGTCGATTTTTGAAACGCAAGCGATTAAAGCGTCGAAATCGTTTACTGAATTGCATAGGATCACCGCGGTGGTTATGACAGTGGATAGGATTGTTGAGATGGAATGGGACGGGGAGGTGGAGGGGAGGCCGAAGCCCGGGGAGGTGTTGTTGGTGTTGACAAGGTCGTTGAGGAGCGCTGCGGCAATGTCGCCGGTGTTGGAGGAGGAGGAGGATTTGACGAAGAGGCGAAGGGACTCGCTGTGGGATTTTAGGGAGGAGAGGAAGGTGGTGGTGGAGGCAGCGATGCCTGCTTCAATTGCGTTTACAACTCCCCCAAGGTTTTCGTATTGTTTTTCAGTTTCAGTTTCAGATTCGTACGCACAAGCAATCCTCTCGAACTTCCCCCCGTAGAACAACATCGTTCCGATGCAACCGTACAAGCACACTATCCGCTCCCGGCTCTTGTCGTGGTCCCCCTGGATAACGTCGCTGCTCTCAAACGCCAAACTGGTGTTGATTTTCGCCAATCTACCAACCAGAATTCTGGGCAGCCCCGACAAAATTGAGGAGAGTAGCGAGCCGACTTGCGAGTTGGTTTTATCAGCATCCTCATTGTTATTGTTTTTCTCATCTTCATCGTTGATGAGCAAATTCTCGACAATTTCCCTCTCCTCAACAATCGCAACGTGCACCAACCCGAGCAGCTCTCCCACAGCGGAAACTTCCCAATGGAAGCGACAACTCTCCGACGAATTGGAATTGGAGTTGCCGCCGCCGGTAGTGCTCTCACCAACCACGCCAACTTCCATGACTGCGCCGAGAGAAGAAGGTGCAAAGTAAATTGAGTGGGTTGGTTTAGTAGTGGCTCGTATGTTTGTCTTCCTCAACCCCCCCCGCTCCGCTCCGCTCACTCACCTTTCCTCATTGTTTCTGCCATGCAAATTCCCCTTCTACCTTTGCTGATCACGGTCAAAAGATGCTCCCAAAGGGGGCGGGAAGTGAGCTTGAGGAGGCGAATGCCTCGGAGCGGGAGAGGGGACGTGTAGGATGTTGGAGGAAGGGACTCGAGATGCTTGAAGAGGATGGTTGAAGATTTTGAGGAGGCTGCCGAGAGAGTGTTGAGCATTGTAAGGTGGAAGGAATTACTATTTTTGGAATTGGACTCTGAAACTTCAGCTTCAGCTTCAGCCTCAGTTGACTCGTCGAAACTTCTCACCAAGGCAGCTTTCACAACGTGAACCTTCTCTACACCGTCGAGGAATGAGGCTATCTGGGAGTCAGTGGTCTCGAGGGAAGGCGAGAAGGCCTCAATCGACGAGATTGCTGATTCGACCGAGAGGGCGCCAGAGTTGTAAAATGACATCATCGACTCGTCCAACACGAAATTTTCTTTCTGGGAGATTAGTTGCTTGAGCTTAAAGATTAGGTTTGTGTTTGTATTTGCGGAGGTGGAGGTGGAAATGGAGGTGGGGGTGGAGGGAACCACATCTTGAAAATACGAGTCAACTTGCGAACAAATTTCCAACACTAGATTGGACACTGATTTGGCTTGGCTGAGAAGCTCCTCAATGTGCCTTTGGAACTCCAAGGAATGGGAAAGGGAAGAATTCTCCAGAAGAGAACGAAGGGAAGTTGACGTTGGAGGAGGGGCCGAAAAAGAATTGGTTTGGGACACGAGAGACTCTAGGAGATTCAGGTTCGTAGGGATAGTTAGTGCTGCAGCCAAAGGGGATGGGGGAAGCAGTAAACCTGTGTTGGTTGATTGCAACACTGAGGAGATTTTTGTTGCGAGGATTGTATGAGTTGGGGTTGGGGCTGGAGTTGGGGGGATCATTGTTCAGTTTTTGCACATATCTGGTTGTGTCTCCAAAATATTTCCAAAAGTCTCAGAAAAAATTGTTCTTCATATTTGCAGCAGGTTATACAGCCTTGCCTTGCCAGCCACCAACTAAACAATTTGATGACCTCAACAGTTAACGAGAAAAAATGTGCATATCAGATCAGGAAGCATCTCACATCTTTGTCTACCTCTTCCACATCATCTTTGACCCCCATACCATCCCACAATGCGATCGTCGAGCATTTGCTTGCGACTTACCGTGAATACCAAAGGAAGGAGCGTTCATCGTTGGAGGAGGTTGTGAAACGAAGCCTGGATTCTTTAAGCGGCCTTACCTCCGCTTCCGCTTCCGCTTCCGCTTCCGCTTCCGCTTCCCTTTCCACACCTGCTTCCATTGTCGACACCTCCACCTCCACCTCCATTGGCAAGAAACGAGCTAGAGACTGCAACCCTCCACAGCCTCCACGGCCTCCACAGCAACCTCCTTCCTCCTCCACGAATTCATTAAACAACTCGATGCAGCGAAAATTAAAGACCGCCCAGAAGTTGAAGGAGGAGAAGGAGGAGAAGGATGCGATCTCCGCCGCCTCTGACCCCCCTTCCCCAAGCCCAGGCCCAGGCCCAGGCCCAAACTTCAAAAAGAAGCCTCCTCAAAAACGAAAATCTCCAGCTTCAGTCGGCCAACCCTCCGACTCAATCACTTCCAACTTCAATTCCAACTCCAATTCCGACCACTCCCTGCAACCCTTGACCCTCTCTCCCCCCCCCTCGCTCCGGTACGCCTCCCTCGGCGGCCTCACCTCCATCCTCCAGACCGTCACCGAGCTGATCTCCTACCCCCTCACCCACCCCGAGCTGTATGTGCACCTTGGGGTGGACCCCCCCAGAGGAGTTCTGCTCCACGGTCCGCCGGGGTGCGGGAAGACGACCCTCGCCGAGGCGATTGCGGGGGAGTGCGCCGCGTGGGGGGACGCCAACAACAACAACAACAACAACAACAACAACAACAACATAAGCTACATAAAAGTGTCCGCCCCTGAGATAATCGGCGGAGTGTCCGGGGAGAGCGAGGCGCGCGTGCGCGAGATCTTCTCCCTCGCGAGGGAGAACTCCCCATGCATCATCTTCGTTGACGAGGTTGACGCCATCTGCGGGAGGAGGGACGGGGGGAACATGAGGGGGATGGAGAAGCGCATCGTGAGCCAGTTTCTCACGTGCTTGGACGGGTGCGGGCTGGAGAACACGGGCGGAAAGCCGGTTGTTGTTATCGGGGCTACCGCTAGGCCTGATAACATTGACGGGAGCTTGAGGAGGGCTGGCAGATTCGACAGGGAAATCTGCCTTGGGGTGCCCGACGAGGAGGCCAGAATGGGCATCCTCGAGAAGATGTGCGCTCGAATGAAGATCGCACCAGGGGTTGATTTCAAGCAAATCGCCCGGAAATCTCCCGGCTATGTTGGGTCAGACATTCGATCCTTGACGAAGGAGGCCGCGGTCGTTTGCATCAACCGGATTATTGGTGGGAAACAGCAGCAGGACATGGCCGGCGAGGCGAAGGTTAGTCACATTTCTAAAGTGGCTCAACTAATGTGGCTCAACTAAAGTTGGCTCAACTAAACTAACATTAATTTATATTCGTTTGGCTCGGCGCAGCTGACAGAGGAGCAGGTGAGCGTTAACGGCAATGACCACCCCACCAACCAAGCAGCTACCCAACCCACACTAACACATAATATTATGGCGAATATCAGATGAAAAATTACTGCGTCACTATGGACGATTTTTTAAAGGCTCTCAAGAACGTCCAGCCGAGCTCCAAGAGGGAGGGCTTCGCGACCGTGCCGGACGTCACCTGGGAGGATGTTGGGGCGCTGACGAAGATTCGGGCAGAGCTTACGCTGAGCATTTTGGACCCAATCTCCAACCCGGAAAGGTGAGTTTCCAATCCGTCTCCGCTCGCCTTGTAACTAACTGTGACTGGAACTAATCAATATCGATGCAGGTTCACCCAGTTGGGGTTGAGCATGCCCGCTGGCATCATGCTCTACGGACCGCCGGGGTGCGGGAAGACGCTGCTGGCGAAGGCCATTGCCAACGAATCGGGGGCAAATTTTATAAGTGTAAAGGGGCCGGAGGTGAGCGAGCGATCCTTTTGGAAGACGAGCATTCTCGCGATGAAGTGGGCGTAATTGCGCACTACAGACATAATGGCTACATCCACTACTAAGCTAACATTATTCCACCCAAATCGTTTGCCTCGCTTCGCTTCGCTTCGCTTCGCTCGGCGCAGTTGCTGGACAAGTACGTGGGCGAAAGTGAGCGTGCGGTCAGGCAGGTGTTCGAAAGGGCTCGGGCTAGCTCCCCGTGCATAATATTTTTCGACGAGCTCGACTCCCTCTGCCCTCGGCGAGGCGGAGGCGACGGAGGGTCGGGGGTCAGCGAACGAGTTGTCAACCAGCTTCTCACCGAGATGGACGGCCTCGACGACAGAAAAAGCATCTTCGTCATCGCCGCGACCAACCGGCCGGAGCTCATCGACCCGGCGATCTTGCGCCCGGGAAGGCTCGACAAGCTGCTGTACGTTCCTCTCCCCGACCCGATCGACAGGGTCGGGATATTGAAGGCAGTCAGCAAGAAGGCGAACATTAGCGAAATGTGCGACTTGCACGAAGTCGGAATGAGCGACAAGTGCAACGGGTACAGCGGGGCCGATATGGCTGCGCTGCTGCGGGAGGCTGGGCTGGCGTGCTTGAAGGCGAGGAAGGAGCTGGAGGAGAGCGGGGAGATCGGATTGATGGGAGAGGTCGGGACGCCGAAGTTGTGCATCGAGAGGGAGCACTTTGAAAGCGCGTTTGAGAATGTTCTGCCGAGCGTCACTCAGGACAGTGAGAAGGAGTACAACGAAATACGGCAGAGAATAAGTGGGGCGAGGTCGAGATCGTGAGCGAGGGAGGGAGGAGGAAAACTGTAGATGTGAATTTTGGGATGGAGTATAAAAATGAAAGGGAAAAAGTCAATGTTTGTGTGCGAAATTGAAATTA
>Ga0302114_10003107_pt1 | contig 10512 bp, 8 predicted proteins | sample AG5_Surface_MG_FD_203107 | JGI IMG/M metagenome (GOLD analysis project Ga0302114, IMG submission 203107) | Marine microbial communities from Western Arctic Ocean, Canada - AG5_Surface | ecosystem: Environmental > Aquatic > Marine > Oceanic | place: Canada: Western Arctic Ocean | collected...
ATATCGATAATTGAAAGTTTCAAACTCATGTTCAATGACACTGAGATCCAATACGGTAACGACAAGTTGCTATTTGTTGATAGAGAACAATATGAAATGACCGGAGCTTCCTCTTCCTGGAAAACTGATATCTCTGAACGCCCGATCAGTATCGAACCGCCATTTTTTTACTCCCGATCTGAAGTAGACGCCTTTCCTTTACATCTTTGCGGTCAGAATGATCGCCTTAACCATATTTTTGAGTTTAATTTAGACATCGCTAACTTGTTATTGATGCGTAATTCGGAAAATGTTGTTGGACCCGTTGATATGTCCAAGGTAATCGTCACAGATAACAGAGAAACCGTCCCTGTCCCGGATTTAGAAGGCCTATACACCACACATGTTGGGGACAACGGTGATTTTATGGACAAAAAGGAAAATAGCATATTTACTCAGACAATTAACTATATCGAAGACGACAACGAGGTTGAACTTGGGAGAAAAATTAACCTGAAAATAGACTCTCGGCATAATTATCCTATTGAGGAAATCGTATGGGGCACGCTTAATGCACCAGAGACTAGAAGAATGAACGGGATACAGGTACTATACGACGATCGGACACCCGTAAAAAGTTCCAAATTGGTCAATAAGGATATGACCATTTTAGATAACAAAGAGAGCTTCAAAACGGAGTATATATACAATAGTGATATCTACATGGAAGGTGTTAGTAGGTGGCGAAATAGTATTTGTGACACGGATCCTAAGAAATTTATCCCTGGAATGTTCTTCAATGGCGGTAGTCTTACCATAAACACGGTAAATGCTGATAAAACATCAACACATCGTTTTGTGGCGTTTATGATACTCAAGTATACGAGACATTTTAATTTCACTTCTTACCCAAAGAATCAACAGGAACGTTTGATAAAGGGAGCAACAATTGAATTAGTCAACGAGTGATGGTAATATAAAATTGAAACAAAAAAGATATATAGAAATTACAAATGTTAATTTAAACGTTATAAATTATACTAAAATAAGTTCTTACAGAGTTAAAAAATAAACCAATACGCCAAGAAGAACTGCCAGTGATATTTAATGATCTATTAATATCTCGCACGGAAAAGAAGCTTTCATTCAAATCAGAAATAATTATATATAGTTAAAAAAAAGATACTACTAAATGAGTAAGGCGCTGACATTATCTGTTAGAGGTGTTGAAGGTGAAAGCAATAACTCGCTCTTCAAGTTTTTCAGATCGCGGCGATGGGGATTCATCTCTAATATAGTCGTACGGGGAGACATGGCATATGTGAACCTGGTTAACTGGGAGGACAAATTTCCCGACATCAAAGGGGGTGAAATATCTTTACCGTACAAAGATAAAACGATTGTTATTCGCAGATTAGATTGGTCGCCGCGCAAGAAATGGGACAGAGACCAGTTCAGTTGTCTTACATCATTTATAGAGGTCGGACGTTAATTAGAACCCTTCAGGTAACGCTCCCTGGATATTTACCTTCGGGGGGATAACCTTGAGTGCCTTGGCGCCGTCTAACATCGGGAACTCGAGCGGTTGATAACCGGGTTCAAGTTTTGGAGTACTAAATTCTACAGCATCCGCCTTGCGATCATCGTAGATTCGACGTTTTGACCGGTCGATCATCGGGACAATTGGTATGGATAAAAACCGAGAACGGCAGCACATTCGCCTCAACCCAATTTCACCATCACCGTCGTCCATCGTGTTTAGAATATCGATCGGTTTCTTTTTTTGTGAAATTTGTTTACAGTACTCTCTATAAACGTTACCGATATTTCGTAATCCCCCATTCTTCTGGCGACAAGAACAATTGTCGTGAAGAATGCTATAGAAAAACGTTTCTGTCATAGTATTTTATTGATTTAATAAAATAAAATATTCAGTTTAAAAATGGCCAATATATTTTTTAAGAAAAGTAATCAAGGCGGGTCAGTAAAATTTGACAAAAGAAGTATGAGGACCCCAATGAGCTCTAAAGAAGCGACAATAAAGAGAATGAGAACAGAAATATCGCATCTAGAAGAGGTTGCGCCTATTCTGTTGGTCGGACAAACTGAACAAAATAAGATGATAGATTTGTTTTCTTCTTCTCCTAAATTCAACACCATAAATACAATGTTGGCGACAATTGTGTACGGCATTATCATCACGACTCCAAGAGCAGCAGATATAGGCGGGGAAATAACACGTTTGCAAAGTAAAATTTTTGAGGTGTTCGGTGCAAAAAAAGAGAAAAAACTAAAACTGAAGGAAGACGCCATGATTTATTATTTCTTCCTAACCAAACTTTTATCGATATACAATGGACCGATACTAGAGGATGACATAGAACTAGGATTTGGGACCGAGGACTATACAGATGATTCGGATGACTATTCGGGCGAAGATTCTGATTAATCAGATGTTCAACTATCTCTTACTATTAATATTTACTTTTCTCCCAGTTACCGGATTTACAATTTTATTCCACGTATAGTAATTTTTAAACCTTTGGACATTTAAAACACCGATTTACAATAATTAATACTTCTTAAATATCAAGTAAAGAATTACCCCTAGCAAAAGCATCACCATTAAACCCAATTTATAATTAAACGCCTCGCCACCCGGGGATACATAATTATGGATGTTGTTTATATTCATCGTTCTGTATTTTGACCGAACCGTTTTCTTATACATGATCTTCAGTTTGTTGAATCCCTTTCCCTCTATCTCTTTTAGGGCGTCTATACTTATGTCGCTTGGTTCACCTGTAATATACACAACAGCATAGGAATCGGGGTTTATTGGGTTATCAATTCGTGTCATGGGTAATAGTTTTTTTTTATCATAAAAGTACGGAATATCCAAAATTTCCTCTTGCCGCATTGGGCACGATTCTTCGTCTATACACCCCAGAAGCATCTGTGCAACAGACCCAGGTATGGCGGCGGCGTCTATTTTTAGATTCTTAGATATCTCATATCTCAATTGATCGTATGTGACTGTACCCGAATCAACCATGTTCTTAATATCTCCAATGTACTGATCGAGGTCTTCTGATATCTCTCCAAGAAGCTTATCTTTGTTTTCTTCTGACAGCAATCTTCCCACGATGCGCGAAAAATTGTCCACCAATAGTGTATCCATTTTAATACGTTTTTTTAATAAACATATTTAATTTTTTGGTACATTTTCTGCTGGTCCTAAATTACGAGTTCTAGAGAGAAGTGTATCTATCAAGGTGCGAAGGTTATATTTCTTAAATTCATCATCATAGTCTTTATTAACAACATTTAATTCATCAGTTTTGTCCGCATACCCAGATATCGTTGGTGTCAAAAGCTCATTACAGACCGAATAGTTTAAACTAGATGTATCATACTTTAAAGTACCATCTTTGTTGGTTATAGTATTTAGATGATCCACCACAGCGTCAAAAGATCTATATTTTACCATAAGATCAAACGCCCTTGCCTTTCCTATCCCCGGGACTCTATCATTAAAGTCGCAACCAAGTAAAAAGCAGAGATCTCTAAACTGTTTATAATCAAACCCAATGGACTTAAGTATGGTTGGGGTAAAAATTCCTTTAATGTATAGTTCTCCCCCCCTCTTCTCAAATTTTTTTGTAACAAATGGGGCCCCTAACACGATTGTGTCTGTATCCCCAGACCAGACACACGCCACGATGCGCTCCACCGCAAGACAGGCCGCGAGATACTCTCCTTCTCCGGGGGCAGTGATAGTGGGTAATCCCAGTTTTTTAGATAATGCTTTAAGATCGGCGATATACTTTTTTGGAAAATAGAACGTTAACGATTTCAACTTTTTATAATCTTCTAATAGTTCGGTCGGGCGTTCTAAGATACTCATAGACTTGAGTGCGACCTCCATATTATTTTTTTTATCTACCATCTTCTTCCTTGCCTCACGACGTTTGAATCTTGTTTCGGTCTTTGCCGGCGTGACATAATCCTCGGAGTCCCAGATCCACACTGGGGTTATTTTATAATTCAGTAGTTTAAGGTTGGTATTAAGGAAAAACCGAAATATATTTTCAAAGACGATATCGGAATCAATTGTGTCCATTGGGTCTTTGAGGACACTTATTGCTTCCTTCACAGAAATCCCAAGGAAGGTAAAAATCCAGTTATGTCCATCAAATGCCATTCTTCTATTGTTGAGATTATAAGCTGGTGTCTCGACAAAGCAGTTTGGTGCCCTCTCCTTGAGTAAAGGTGTCAGGTCTGCAATTCCCATTTATTATTAAAATTATTTAAAATTAATCATTTTTAAAATGGAATTAATAACGTCTCATAAAAATAGTAAGAAACTAAATAAATTAAGGTCTCATTTAGTAAGAGAGATGGACGCGGGCGCGGATATCTCTTATTATTCTATTATTGGAACTGAGACGCAGAGAGTCATTATCGAATTTAGAAAGAAAATTGGCGACTCTGCTCTTAAAGATCTTAGAAAGTTATTGGAAAGTATTAGAAAGGAACACTTCCTCTATCAAGGTTATGATCTTCCAATCAAACAGCTGAAAAGTATGCACAATTGTTACAAGTTAATAAAAAAATATGGTAGCGTTTTCTTCTACCACCCAGACGACATACCTGATGAACTTATATTTTTTGCCAAAAGTTTCGTCGAACTCTTTGTCTACCCGCACAAGAAATTGGACATTGATGCTGGATTGGTCAGACACACTTTGGGACTAAGGGCGTTGGGATTAGCCGACGTAACACTTTCGCATTACGGGGGGCGAATGTATATCGACGACGAGCACCACATGGCGGCCACTGAACTCCGTCACCACGTTTACCAAAAAATGTCGGTGTCTAGGCGAGATATCTATTGCGACATCGAAGGACCCCGAGACGCATACAACCTCGAACAAGTGAGTGTGGGGTTGCCTCCTTTTACCGCGGTCGAAGATATTGATGATTACAAAAAATTTAAATTATTCATGTCTTTCTGTAGGTTATGTCAAGAAGGTAACCACCCGATGTTAACTCCAAGCGTTATTCATGAACTTTTTGATTCCGAAGTAGGGTACAACTATTTCACATTGGCGTTTGGTAAAAATTTAGAAATGACAGAAGAGCACGAATTGAATTACTACAAAGAACACGTTTACACCAAACTCGAAGAAGCGTTGGCATTTTCAATATACCTATCTGGGTTTAATCTAAAACATATTATTTTTGAAAACAAGGTACTCGAAAGCTTCACGGTTTGTTATAGTCACGAGTGTTTACTCGAACCTCACCCCGATTATCTAACAATGAAGAATAGAGTAGTGGAAATTTACTACGAGATAACTGGAGTAACAGTTGATCACATCCATAATAGGTATTTCCATGATATGGATCTACAGATTTTACTTCATTGTTTTGTCGATAAAGACAGTATCGTTTTCGCCGATTACAATGCGCAACACATAAACCCCGTCACAGACCATCCATTACCTATCCATTACTATGATTGCGTTAAATATCGAAGTGACGGACTATATAGTATATATCCCTTGATAAAGGGATTTTTTGATCACTGCCCTTTATTTGACAGAACAGATTTAGTGGTAAAAGATACATCTATTGATATTAAAAACGATAAAGTTATTGTCCATGGTGTCCACGTGGCAACAATGGAGTTCGAAGATAAGGAGAGGATATTAGACCACTTGCATATTTGTTGGAAAAAGGGTTACTTCTTGTCCACACTCGGTCTGATGTACTACATTGAGACGGGCGAAATTTCGAAATGTTGTGTACAGGCACCTGAGTGGTTTTCATTTAATAATTCAAACGAAAATAATATGTATATGTTCTTGGAGTTCAACAATCTCTGATTTTCAAAAGCTTGTTAGAAACTGTCGTTACCCTCTCGACTATAATTTTTAACAACTCTTTGACATTTTTACAATTTATAGTTCGGTTGATTTTTCTCAGATAGTCAATCACGGCGTTAGTGAGATGGATAGAATCGTAATCGTTGAACAGGCCTATTTCTGGGTAAATATGCAAATCTTCATCGTGGATAGGGTTTACGAATGTATGTTTATGTCTCCGCTCGGTATTGTGAAAGAACAGGCGTTTTTCATAATCTAGTATATCCCAATCTCGTTCCCCTATCTGGTCCCCCGGAACACAGAGCCTTGTTTCGCTGGACAACGGTTTACAGAACGCCTGGATGTACACAATTCCGTCTAAATATTTCCTCTTTTTACCCTTATCTAATTCAAATTTTTCGGCATAAGGGAGTCTAAACTTCAAAAGCGAATATACTGGTTTAATCTCCTCCACCCACCGCCGCTGCAGGTTCATGTCTTTCCACACGATGTCTTCATTGTTCTTTATATCAGTTAGTTTTGTTTTATTACTATCGTACGAGGTAGTGCGTATATCAGAAATCAGAAAACATGGTTTACTTTTCCATTCTGCTATATCATTCTCGCCAAAATATCGCTTGTAAATCTTGATCCTGTCATTATTATGAACTTCTGGTTTAAAATCTGACGCATCGTACAGATGAAATGTAATCGAAGGAAAAAGAACACTCAGGATAGGGATGTGGTCTCCCGGCGCAGCACCAATGTAAACCACATCGGATGCACCGTCTGGATTATAATGATGTGTAAGAAAGACAAGTTCAGACACAAACAGTTTAAGTTGCCCCCAATGAGTGTTATCCGTCTGCGCAGATTTTGTGTAGTCTTTCTTTTCGCTGTGATCACCTATTACATAGTGCGTAGACTTGTTAAAATTAAGTAGATTCTTGATACCGAAATTAGAATTTTTTATATTTTTGAAAAACCCTTTATCTGTCATTTTATCATTAAAAATAGTTTTAGTTTTTCATTTTTTTATATATACTAAAATGCAACTACCCGTCAGTCCCAGATCTAGAACTTTGGCCGCACTCAGTGTCGCAAGAGGCACGTATATGGATTCCATCACCATGAGAAAGTGGCACGTTACACTTGTGGTGTTTATGTTATCTTGGTTCGTTCTATTTTCCGCGTTCATATCGTTTTATCCGACCGGGCTTATGAGTGATAGTGATTTCCTAAACACCTTCGGTGTTGCGGCATCTGATGGCGATGGGAATTCGGAAACGTCTAACAACGTACTTTCTGACAGTGGTCGTGGATTGTTGTGGGGGGGCTCGCTAGGCTTCGCCGCCCTCGTCGCCTTTGTTTACCACTTCTTTTATTTCCGGTTTTCAGATTAATCGTAATTTTTGGAATCTTTTCGCCCAGATTGTTACTTGTTCAAAAATATTTATATAAATATATATAGATATGTTAGTATTTTAGAGAAATCTCGAAAAATCGTTCATATTATTTCTGCCAGAATTTCCCATCCTTATAGTATGGGTGGTTAAGTTTAGACATTAGTTCAATTTCGGTACTTTTCTTTTCTTGCGCCTTTTCTTTTTCTTTATCTTGCTCGATAAGTTTATCATACGTAATCATATCTTCTTTTCTCAGTCCCAGTACGTTTCTAATATTTTCGTCTCTAATAAGTTCGGGATACTCTTTATATTTTTCTTTGTAATTTCTGATAAATGATTTAACCTTATCTTTATCCACCCCTGTGATATCCGGACCACGGTAAAAATCAAAATGGTGTTCGATAAATTGTTCGGCTGTATTATATACAGTCTCCACCTTTAGCTCTTCAGTTTTTATAGTAAGGCCCGAACTTATTTCGAAAAATGGTTCCCCATTAGTGTAATTTTTCCCTGTTTCGTCATAATAATAAGAGAATAATAAATTAATATCAACAACACTTGTTTGTGCGACGTCAAGTGGTAAAACGACCTTCTCTATTATGCAGTCATCAAATGCAGTAATATCTATACTTATGTTGGTTGTTTGCGAAAAATCAAGTATCTTTAGGTTTTTGCAGTTTGCGAAAGCTTTGCTTCCTATTTCTCTAAGAGATGCGGGAAACTCAATCGTATTTAGACTTGTACAGTTCATAAAGGCCCCTTCGTCAATTTTGGTTACCCCAAATAGTAAATCAATATTAGATAACTTAGTGCAACCCATAAAGGCCTCTTTTCCGATTTCGGTTAATAGAAATGGTAAATAGATCATATCTAAATTCACGCATCCCATAAATGCCTTTTCTTTTATCAGTCGGCATGGTTTGTAAAGGAGATCAAGCTCTTTTAAGCCACACCCCGCAAACGACTCAATCCCTAGTTCAGTGAGGGCATTGCCGTCTTTAAAACGGATATATTCTACGCACGTTAGATCTTTAAAGAAATAATCTGGTATCGTTATCACTTTATCTTTAACGATTACCACTTTGCTATCTATTAAATCTTTTCCGTCAACGCAATGTAAGGTCTTGGAATTTTTGCTACTACTCCTGATGTGATAGGGAATACGGGGACCCCATATCGTCGGTCTCCTATTACCCGACCATCGTATCTCAATTTCAACAATATCATACTGATCTTCCGACTCCATTGGATCCGGTTGAGATGGTTGAGATGGTTGAGATGGTTGAGATGGTTGAGATGGTTGAGATGGTTGAGATGGTTGAGATGGTTGAGATGGTTGAGATGGTTGAGATGGTTGAGAAAGTGACGACGGGGCTTGGATTGCTTGATTTATCATAACTTCGAGATTGACGGGGCCGAAATCGGCCGGGTCAGCTGACTTGTTTTTGATTGCGTAATCTAACATTTTTTCGAGAGTTTTGGTGAGCGGCGGCTTCGGTGGCACCACCGGCACTAATATTGTCATTGTTTTTACAGGGCGTGATCTCACTTGCGACGATAACCTATTTTTTGGATCATTAAAAAAGACGTTACAAGATAGCTTGACGTGACGTTGTTCCTCGTAATATGCTTTAAAAGTTGCACATTTTTTTATAAGAAAATTTCGGTATTCACCAATTTTCCAATAATTTTCGCCCGAGTTTCCGTTATATATAATTTCTAAACTTTTAATATAATTATGAATCTTATTATTTACGTCATCTATGAGTTTGGTAGCATATGCAGACGAGGCTAGACTAGACATATCCTTGTATTCGACCAATGTGCTTGCTACTATATATCCCGACGCAAAAGCCGCTATAGCATTCATGTGTCCGGCATCAAAAGGGTTTTTATTTTTTTTCTTATTTATGTCTTTAATAGCTTGTAATCTTCTCATGGCACATAATGCAAGTTTTTCTAATGAATAATCTACTTTATCAATCATATTAAATATGTGTTCATTCATAGAACAGTGACCTTCAGTGTTTATCTGGCACGCAGCTTCAGTATGATATGCCATTTTATAGTAATAAATAATATTATTTATAAAAATGTCATCCCCAGAGTTACAAGTTATACGATTAATTGCGAGAAAAATACGAAATGTCTTCACCCCAAGGTGGATCGGAAGTCCCCCCTCCAGTCCCGACGCCTACCGAACCCAAGCCCCCATCAGTAGCGCCATCTTTGAGTATGCAACCAGAGCCGAGACCAACTTCTACGGAGGCTATATCTGGTCACCATTCCCAGACGAACGATCCATATCGCTCGAAGGGTAGTAGCCAGTTTAACGTATAATACTGCAAATCTTTAGACAACTCCCTTTAAATGTGCGCGATTTTGTGTACCGACCACCACCCCTTGTTCCGTATCGCGCTACTCCAGAACGTCCGAGGGAATCCATCGTATAGGTTACCTTTCCCGCACCCAGTGATAATGACTTCCTAAGTGCTATCAGTACCGCTGCTTCTGAAGGAGACGGGGCAAAGGAATTAAATGATAAAGTTCTTTCCGATAGCGGACGCGGGTTAGTATGGGGGGTATCACTGGGGTTTGCTGCCCTCATTGCCTTTGTTTATCATTTCTTCTACTTCCGGTTTTCTGAGTAAATCGTCTCTACTTAACTAAACTGAAACCCCAAAAAAATTATGAGTAAAAAACTACTCATAATTCCAAAATGTCTCATAAATGTTGCAGTGAAGGTTGTGAAGAAAAGGCAAGATATGGAAAAGTGAACAAAGAAACAGGAAGGTTCGAAAAACAACATTGCAAGAACCACAAGCATGATGGCGAAAAAGGAAATAGCCCAAAATGGAAATACAGATATCAAGATTTTGTTACCATTTGCGTATCGTGTGTGGGGGGTGCATACAAATTAATAACAACCGAAAAGGAGTGGATAGAAGGAACAAAGGAAAGCGGCCAATACTTCAAACCAAAACTTCTGTGCCCAGAGGGGCATTCCGTGACAGGAACAACCATCCAACATTTTCTTGAGGCTCATGGTTGTAGTAAATGTGCAGGTAATCTTCCTTGGAGTGAACAATATGATAGATTTGTCCAGAATGTAATAGATAGAGACCAAAAGGCTGGGTGGAAGATGGAGACTACAAAAGAGGAATGGATAGAAGGAACGAATAAAGAAGCCCAACGTTTCAAACCAAAACTTCTGTGCCCAAATAAACATCCGGTAACAGGAACAACCATTAATAATT
>Ga0302114_10003108_pt1 | contig 10512 bp, 11 predicted proteins | sample AG5_Surface_MG_FD_203107 | JGI IMG/M metagenome (GOLD analysis project Ga0302114, IMG submission 203107) | Marine microbial communities from Western Arctic Ocean, Canada - AG5_Surface | ecosystem: Environmental > Aquatic > Marine > Oceanic | place: Canada: Western Arctic Ocean | collected...
ATCGTCTAAGGTCAAAAAGAAAAGAATATGCCAAGGCCTTGCTAAATTTTATGTAAAAATTGCACATGTATATGCCGCGATAGTAACCACCATCAATCCTATCTATAGCTACAAGGATGAGAGCGGAAACGTTGTGAAAACCCCGCTGTCTCAAAAAGACACCATTCCTAAAAACGCAAAGGATCGCAGAATTCTACGAAACGGGCTTTGCTACAACCGCATAAACCAGTTACGTCATGGTCAAGACTTTACACATATTCCAGACGACGGAGAGGTGACTATATCACCCGATATTTGCGGAGATAGCGACAATCTGATGGATGAGCCGGGTATTCCAGAACTACAATCACTTTATTATGACAAATTTGACTATACCACAGGCACATTTTCCGAGATGAGAGACAGCACAAAGGCAAAGTACAAAGCCGATGTCGAGAAGTTCTACAAGACCTTCACTGGTAACGATACGTTGCCTGAGACACCACTCCGCACGTTTAGTGACATACGGCTGTCAGCATACGACAAACACAACATATGTGCTGGTCGGGGGACGGCGCGAACAAAGGTAACTGGAAACTTGAAAGATGAACTATTTCAGAAGTATGCCATCACTCTTCAGGATATGGTAAGAAAATCACACCATGTTCAAGAGCAGCTATTGGACATTATCAACAGACTTTTCACATTCGACATTGATGATAAAGAAGCCAAGCGCGTTGTGCGTATTCATCCCAAACTGACAGAACGCTCGCTGAGCGATATTATTGATCGGACCCGTGAAATCATATTGAACTACTATTTAACCTGTGAAAAGGATTATACAAAGGCTGTGAAAATATACGAAACTATCGTGAATAACCAGATCAGAGAGACAACGCTCAATCAGGTAGATGAATTGGAAAAAAGTAAAGAAACATTGATGAATGCATAAGCAAAATAATATAGAGGTAGATCGGTAGCCCGAACATCGGTTCTCTCTATATTATTTAATTAGTAAACCCGCTGCGTCATTCAAATGACTTCTGTTCCGGATCCGGCTCGCTGAATAGCATCGCGAAGCGCCTGTGCCAGTTTGGGCATTTTACTTGTGGATCTTCCTCTGGGTCTTTTTCGACCATTGCGTGTTTTTTGAACCTTTTGCGATTTCTTCGCGGACCGCTTCCCAACGCGGGTTCTGGTCTTTCTGGTCTTTCTGGTCTTTCTGGTCTTTCTGGTCTTTCTGGTCTTTACGCGCGCCATATATATATACTAGAAAAAGAATATGTATGCAATTACTTGAGGTTCAGATCCATGATATCGAGCATATCATCGTTGTAAATCAGCTTTCCAGAGGGTTTATACGTTTTTGTGGAGTTGTATTCTTTTTTGCCCAAAGGCGCCTGTTGGCGCGAAGATCCAGCCGAAGAGGAGGGAGCAGTAGGAGCGGTTGCCTTGAAAGGACTGAACTCATTATCCTCCTCCTGTATCTTTTTGCCAAACTCATCCACTTGAATGCCCCTCTTCTTCTTGAGCTGCTCTCGGACATAGCTTGGGACATAAAATTTCCAACAGATAAACATCACATTGGGGTGTATGTATCGCACAGAAAATCCGTTTGTCTGTAACTTGTCCAGTAGATACGCTATACACGCACCTTGATCGTAGCGCGGGACACCGATTATCATTTCGGGAACCACAAACCAGCAGGACTGATCACTTTTGTTTTGACGACTTGTTGTCTTAATTTTCACATGAACCCTGTTCAGCATCTTGTTGTATATGTTCAATTGTTCTAGATCGTTTTGTTGTTTTTTTTCGTATAGCTCGTCCATATTGACCCGCTCAGAGAAGTCGTCGAAATTATCAAGCGTAAAAATGTTAGTCATTCTATTTGTGTTCAATTGAGAAAAAAATGTTGGTACTAAATTGTAATTATGACAATTCGACATCTGGTTCTGTCTGGTGGAGGACCCTCTCTTTTCAAAACGCTAGGTGCTATTCAAGTGCTCGAGAAGGCAGATGCATGGAAACTCAAAGATACTCATAGCATGTATGGAACAAGTGCTGGCGCCATTTGCGCAGTTACCCTTTGTTTGGGATTTGATTGGGACACGATTAATTCCTATTTTGTGGAAAGACCTTGGCATGAAGCTTTTCCCATCACACCCACCTCTCTTTTCAATGCATATGGCAAAAAGGGTATTTTTGGAAAGGAGTTTGTCACCAAGACATTTGTGCCGCTGTTTGGCGCTAAAGATATACCACTCACCATTACCATGAAGGAGTTTTATGAAAAAACCAATGTTGAGCTATTCTTTTACACCACCGAGTTAAACCAGTTTGAAAACGTCGAGCTATCCCATTTGTCTTTTCCAGATTTAGAGCTCATTGACGCGTTGCATATGTCGTGTGCGCTCCCGGTGATTATTGCACCAAGGTGTGTGGGTGACAAATGCTACTTGGATGGAGGTCTTGGTGCAAACTATCCCATTGCTCAGTGTGTCAAACGTGGTCATTCAACGGAAGAAATACTAGGAGTCTATGCTGGGTCATCGGAGATAAAAACAGATCAGACAAACGACGAAGATTGTATATCGCAAGAATCCTCCATTCTCGAGTACATGAACGCCATATTCGGAAACATGGTAAAGCGTATAAACAACGCCGACGCGCTCCCCGAACTGGAGAATGAGATTATATGTAAGGGCAGTAAGCTGACGTTTGAGTATATTCAACATACTATCTCCTCAAAAGAGGCTCGCCAGGAATTATTGGACGAAGGCAAGAAGTACGGCGAAGATTTTTTAGCGAAAAAAGTAACGTAGGAACTCACGTCTTGTGAGGAGTGGTCACTTTTTGAGACGCACAAATAAATAATAAACTTCATATATATTATATTATATGCAATTCATAAAAAAGGCGGCTATAGATGTAAAAAACATCTTTGCACATCCTAAACTAACAACGCTTCTCTTGTCCGTATTACTATTTTCGGTAATCTACACATTTCTTGACGACAAAAATTTTAGTGGGGTAAATGAAGTCAAGGAAACAATCAAAGACGAACTTATCAAAAAAAGAATCAAAACAAATGTAGGCAATGAACCCTTTGTAGGGTATTTCCGTGATACTGAAGATTATTATAATAAAAACATTCCTCAGAACCTGGAGAGATCGATCGGGGAAGCGAAACGGGAAGTGGCGAAGGACGTGGCGGAGGAGGAACTGGTGCCCGACAAAATAGACCAGCCATTCTCACAGCGTCTCTTCGATCGGACTTACTTTTCGTTCACTACAGCGACTTTATTAGGGTTCGGAGACATTTATCCTGTGACAAATATTTCTAAGTTTGTTGTGATGATACAGGCGTTCATCACTGTGGGACTAATTGTATTTTAAGTATAACTCTTCGTGGAAATTATACTTCAAATAGAACGTTTCGTGATGTCGTAGCATGAGGGACGATTAGTTTAGCACAGTTTGTATAAATTGTGTGAGTGTGTCCTTTGTAGGCTTGGCCTCGAAGTCAATCACCTGGTCCCCCTTGATTAGTTTTATGGTGGGATACCCTTCAATATTGTATTTCTCTACCATTTCCTGCACCTCCGCGCTCTCGTCAGTACAATTTATCTCGGTAAATTGAAGAGCATATCCGTTGACATCTTTTCCATCATACTCGTTTGCCACTTTGTCCCATTCTGGTTTAGCGGTCTTGCAGTGAGGACACCAATCAACATGGAATAGGATGATCTCTGCGTCTCCGTTTTCATCAGTTCTCATGCTTCTAGCCTCTTCCTTAGAAGTGCTCTGGTCGCGAAACTTTGTCTCAATTTTTGGGGAGATATAGCGCATATAATAAAATATGGCTACACCTACCATGATTATCACCGAAAAAATAATCAACATATTTTTAGGCGTCATGAACGATCGTAATCTATCGGCTATGGATCCTCCGCCTACAGAAACGGCGGAGCGATTTATTCCTTGCACAACTGGCATTGTATATATAGTTCAAAGAATAAATAAGGATAAACACAACGAATATAAAGTTACCACCCGTATAATTAGTATGTTATTTAGAGATGCATGTGGCAATCTGACAGAAGTCAGACGACACGATTTCACGACCGACGCTCTATACTATAGACATATAACCAAACTCAAATGTCAAATCGGTGATGTATATTCTTTTATGCAGAAAGCATCACAAAATCAAGCCTCTGTTTCGGTAGGCGACCTAAAAAATACAAATAGAAAATAATAATTAGTATTCTCTGTCTATCCGTATCAATTTATTCTTGCGTTATATTATAATGAAGCAATTTGAGTTTAGCAAATATTGCACGCCTGCACAACTTTACCTTGTTCTTGCCGCCATCAGCCTTCTTTCAGGTTTTCTGAAGAATTTCAGTTTAATCACCCTCTTGTCCAATGCCGTATTTGTGGTGATTTTCGCATGGATACTTAACTTCCTCTGCAGGAAGGGGCTTACCAGCCTGTCCTGGATTCTTGTTCTTCTCCCTTTCGCTCTTTTTGCTGCTGGATATTTGCTAGCCATGGAGGCCGATAAAGTAACCAACAACATAGTAACCGAAGGACTTAAACAGAAGAATGACCCTGCGGTCGCTGAGGCAATAAACAAGGCAATTGCTGCAGCAACTAGTTAGATCTTATAACCAAGTAACACATTGTTTATTATCATGATATCATGACATTGTGATATTATAATATTATTTTTGGTGAACTTATTTTCTCCTCTTAATTCAGTAAGAATGAGGAATAAAACTAGAAAAACAAGTGCCCGCAAACGTAATAGTAAGAAGCGGGTATTTACGAAAAAGCACTACACTAGCGCCGATGGGATGATGACCAGTGTATGGGGGCCTAGTATGTGGCACTATCTTCATACAATGAGCTTCAATTATCCGGTTTCTCCTACGTCCCATGAAAAGACGAGTTATATGAACTTTGTCAAGTCGCTCAAAGACACATTGCCGTGCAAGCATTGTCGTATTAATCTGGTTACAAATCTTAAGCAGCTGCCGCTCACCATGGCGTGCATGAAAAACAGAGATACGTTCTCCCGGTACATATACAACTTGCACGAGCTCGTCAATAAAATGCTGAATAAGCGATCCGGGCTTTCTTATTGCGATGTCAGGGAAAGATACGAACATTTCAGAGCTCGATGTGTAGAGGACAGTCCCAAACTATTCAAGTTTTCGCGGAAGGAAACGAGAAAGAACCGGGAGAAGGGGTGCACAGAACCATTATATGGGAAGAAAAGCAAGTGTGTCATTAAAATTGTCCCCGTGAACGAGAAAACGAAGACGTTTCAAATGGACAAAAAGTGTCTGAAGGTGCGTGCAGAGTAATGCAAACTCAATTGGTAAACTATCTTACACCTTTAAATTTGTAAAGGTATAAAAATAAAACATTAATAACGACTATGTATTTGTTATTAATTTTCATAATTCCTATTTATGGATTATACCTCAATAACGACCAATATTATCGTATTATAAAATTAGTCCGCAGTAATAAATTATTACCAGAGCAAAGAGTTAAGATAAATACAATTCTATACAACTCTCATGAAAATTACGCAATCAAACATGCACTTTTATTCAAATATCGACATTACTATAAATGTAAAAAGATTTCACAAGAAGAAATTATTCAATATGGAAGAATGGGGTTATATAAAGCTGCTGAAAAATACAATGGAAAGACAAATTTTACTTACTACGCGGGTATGTATATAGGTTACGAGCTTAAAGAAGCACTTTCTGATGCATATTCTCTAAGTATACTACCTAAACGGATAAGACAACAAAGCAAAAAAAAATATACTCATCATGAAATAATAGAGTATAACAATTTAATGCAAGTAGATGTGCGAAAAGATATCAACCATTGGAAAGATATCAATAATAATAAAAATTATTTTGATAAAATAATAGATAAAGAAAGATTATGTGCAATTTGGCAGTTTATCAATCATTTAGAACCTGATATAGCCAGAATAGTTAATTTAAAATATGATTTTGAATTTAATAAAATCAAAACAAATACAGAAATCTCACTATTAATGGTTTGTTCAACAGAGACCATACGAAAAAAGCTAACAAACTTTAATAATGAAATGAAAAATTATTTTAGACATTAGATTACATTCTGTTATATCATGAAAATAGCTTTTGAAAGCTTCCTTCATTGTAGTGGTGTCCCAAGAAAGCAATAAGCCCAATAGAAACATCAAGGGCTAAAAATTTCCACGCTTCTTTATTCTGATTTATCGCATTATATGCAAACAAGAAATACAATATAGAATGAAGAGGTCTCAGACAATTCCACCAAATTTTTCCTCCGCCTACTTCCTGTCCTGTTTTTCTCGCCCCCGTTACATAAATATACGCAAATCCTATAGCTGGCAAAAGAGCGAGACGACCAAGATAAGGCAAATACTCAGCCTTTGTATAGAATGCCAAAAACGCGAGAGCTGTGCGGAGTCCAATACATCCTACTAAAAACATAATAAATCTTTTTCGTAACGATCCCCTTCCAGATCCTTGTTGAGAATGTATAGGTTCCATAAAGTATCTTTTATATTTTATAGAACTATTTTAATGTTGTGCCCCACAGAACAACTGAGTTGAATGATGTTATACATGATGGTCCATTGATAATATTAGCATAGCATACGATCGACTTTATTCGCCGATAAAATACTCTAACCAGTTGTCAGGACTTTGTTTTTTTCCTCCAGCATAACTCACTGCCAACCGCTTCTCGATTAAGTTGTTTCCGACATGAACGTTTTCAACATACACATCTGCTAAAATACGTCCGTATTTCTCCAGTGATACATTTTCAAGTCGAACTATTTTTCCGTTTACCAAGTTATCAACGTGGTTGCGTGCCAGTACTGCGCATTTCTTCTCGCTTTCGCATTTTCCTCGTATTTCGGGACAATCGATGCCATTGATTCTAACAGAAAATCGATAAATAGGTGACTCGGGCCACGGCATTTTTCCTGCGATGGTGATCGTGTCACCATCGTACACTTTGATAACCTTTCCGGTCTTGATTGGTGGCACAAACGGAGTGGTGTCGTCATACTTTACACCCTCTAGATACTTCGTCTCGCTCTTTACGATGCTGTGTCGAAAAAAATCCATGATCCTGTAATAACTCGCATCAGGTCTTTATGTCATTTACATAACTCACTTCATCCCTGGCTTGTTACTCGAATCATGTCCCAAATGTGGTATAGTTATCTAGTGCGGGGTATGGAAGACTTGGGGTTGCGCCATCAGGCGTCACGATAGATCCTCCAGCGTTGCTAGCTCCCGCACCTGCGCCGTTTCCATTTCCCATGTTCTCAACGGGGGTGTTATAGCTCGACCCGGTGTTTCCCTGGCCGTAATTAGGCACCTTCTTGCACGTAAAATCTGGCTCTGGGCAGCGGGCACATGGGGGGCACGGAGGAGGCTTGTCTCCACCACTAGTTCCTCCGCTGCAATTCAATAGCGGGGGTGGACAGGCAGGACACACCGGAGGCACTACTTCGGACTTCAAAATATACATGTCCTCTTGGCCGGGGGGTATCATATATCTAGGAACACCTTTAGGGAGACTGCTTTGCGTGTTATCGGCAGTAAGCGACAGAGTGTACACTTGACTATAATCACTAGGTGAATCAACTTCCTCCACGGCAATACTCTGTCCAGACTGAGCACCGGGAGATGGTTGAGGCTGGCTAGACCCGACGTTAGAGGTAGGGGTAGAAGCAGATTGGGCCTTTGCATTGCCGGAAGCGGCTATGTTGGTGAACGCCTCTGTATTTACCTCACTATACGTGTTCAGGCTCCCGTCATTGAACATTACACGAATGGCCTTATTCCCCTCGTTGTCTGTATAGAAAACTGCGCGGGTTTTTTGGGGACCATAATAGACGTTTCTTTCTGGCTCAGGTTTGGGAGTCTGTGTTACAGGAACATTGTCTGTGTACACTGCGTTTGCTCCCATTTTGTCTGTAGTGATGATGGAGAACCTCCCGTTGGTATTCTCCACTTTGGCAATTCTTCCATTCGTGCCATAGAACAATGTGGGAACAGAGGTCTTTGCATAGTGGTTGTAGTTGTCCTGTTGCGACGAAAGCGCAGTGTAATTCGTGGATGCCTTCTTATTGCATCCACCATTTGCCGTATTTGTAGGTCCTATGGGTGTCCCTCCGCCCGCGTCCTGCGAACTATCACCCCCACACTTTGTTGTGCATACGCTACCATCCTTGTTGATGGTCTTTGTTGTGGTATCTGCTGCATCAGGTTGGGGACATTCTCCTTTTTCCTTTAAATCACTGACAAATTTGTCTAAATAAACCGAGACGTCGCTAAAATATTGCAGCACGAACTCGTAGAACTCCTTGTATCCACTGCTGTCAGTAATTAGGTGCTTCTTGTTGAGTAGCCCAACCACCTTTTCTTTGCATGTCTTCAGCTTGTTGTATGACGCCTCAAAACGGGCCAATCCTACCTGTCCGAACAATTTCTGGCCGCACAACGGGCCTTTTACATTGACCAGCTTGTCGATTGTATCCGAAAGCGATATCTCAAGTTCGGAGATTGAGGTGCTGCACTCATTCATCACGTCGAACCCTTTTACAGATTCTTTTTGCAGAGCGTTAGATACCTTTTTTCTCTCGTCTGACGGAATATCCATCTTGTCCATGATAAGTGGAAGCCCTATGGTCATTTTGTAGAGGGCATACACCGCGTTTCGCAGTGGGTCTGTGAAACGTGTGTCATATGTTTCTCCGATCGCCTTGTTTATCTGATCGTCTGTGGGCAGTGTGTTATAATCGTCTCCCAACAACGAGGTCACGATCCTTACCGATCTAGAAAATCCTTCTTTGCCAGACATATTCAACCCAAAATAGAGTATGGCTAAAAAGACTATCAGCGACAATATAATATATAATGTATTCACCTGGAAGCCAAATAATTTGAATTTCATTATAATGTATAGTGTGAAAAAAATAAATGATTTATTATGTATCCTTCTCATCGGAGCAAATACACATGTTACAACACTCGTATATTGAAGCACTAGACGTTCTAGAAATAGGCGTGGATGAAGCGGGAAGAGGACCTCTTTTTGGAAGAGTTTATGCTGGCGCTGTCATTCTACCTAAAGATGACGACACATTTGATTTCTCGCAAATAAAGGACAGCAAAAAATTCACCTCCAAGAAAAAATTAGAAGACGTCGCAAATTATATAAAAGAGAATGCCGTTGCGTGGGCGGTATCGTTCGAAACAGAAAAGGTCATCGATAACATGAATATATTACAGGCAACCCAAAAGGCTATGCATTCTGCAATCCGGGAATGCAGATACATGGCTGAAAAAAAAGAACTAAACACCGCCGACTATCATCTCTTGGTGGATGGAAACTACTTCAACAGCTTTATCGGGTTTGACAAATTAACAAACCAGATTACCTCTATTCCTCATACTTGTGTGAAAGGAGGGGATAATGTGTATTCATGTATAGCTGCAGCATCCATTTTGGCCAAGACGCATCGAGATGCGTATATCGAAACCATGTGCGACGAGTATCCGTGGCTAGACGAACTTTATAGTATTCGAAGCAACAAGGGATATGGTGCAAAAAAACACATGAATGCCATTCAAGAACATGGTGTAAGTCAATGGCATCGCCGAAGCTTTGCGCCATGTAAAACAGCACATGTTATCAACCCGACATGAACCGATTGCATGGCATAAATGAAGGTGAATGAGTAGTTGCAAATAAAAAATGATCAGTTTTTCATTTTCTTGTCTTCAGACATATACATATAACACACCTACACAGAATGCGCGTTCTTGTGTTTGATACCGAAACCAGCGGGATACCCCCAAAACACCTCCGAAACCAAATTAGTTCGCAAAACGTGAATATGTGGCCACATATTGTGCAACTAAGTTATGTGGTGTACGACACAACCACCCAATCGATCGAGACTTTAGAAGACACTATCGTGAAAATACCAAACAATGTCAAATTGGACGGACTATCTGAAAAAATTCACGGAATTACCAACCAAATGAGCGTGATCAAGGGTGTGGATATCGAAATAGTTCTACGAAAATTTATCAACAAACTAGTAGATGTTGATCAGGTGGTAGGGCATAATCTAGAATTTGATCTGAACATGCTGCGAGCCGAGTGTTATAGAATAATGGCTAGCACAAAAAGGGCTTACAAATTCAAGAAACAATACGAAATCATGCTGTCTAGTCTTGTCACAATTCCATGCTACTGCACCATGCAAGATAATATTGAAAGATGTAATATAACGTGTACCAGCCCTGCGGGAAAAACATACATCAAATGGCCTACCCTCGAGGAACTCCACAACCATCTATTCGAACCTGTGTCATGCACTTTACATAATGCATTGGTAGATGTGGTTGTTTGTCTGCGTTGTTACTGCAAACTATCTTTCGATACTGATATTGCAACAAC
>Ga0302114_10003109_pt1 | contig 10511 bp, 11 predicted proteins | sample AG5_Surface_MG_FD_203107 | JGI IMG/M metagenome (GOLD analysis project Ga0302114, IMG submission 203107) | Marine microbial communities from Western Arctic Ocean, Canada - AG5_Surface | ecosystem: Environmental > Aquatic > Marine > Oceanic | place: Canada: Western Arctic Ocean | collected...
TTCCTCCCAGCTTGATTCCCCCAGAAGGCAGCGGCTTTCTGATCTTTGACAGCGTGATCAGCGGCAATTGGGCTGCCCTGCAAGGAAGCATTCGGCACCTCGTGCTGCCAGCAAGCACCTTGGGCCTCCTGCTGAGCGGAGTGTTCACGAACGCCCTGCGGCTGAATCTGAACCGCACCCTGAAATCGGATTATGTGGAATCTGCGAGGAGCCGTGGACTGAGCGAAGTCCAGGTCGTACTCCGCCATGCCCTGCCCAATGCTTTGCTGCCCGTACTCACGATCGCAGGAATCACGGTGGCATCGCTCATCGGTGGAGCTCTGCTCATTGAAGTGACCTTCTCCTGGCCAGGCATTGCCATGAGCCTTTACGAGAGCATCAACCAACGCGATTATCCAGTGGTTCAAGGCATTGTTGTGGCCATCGCCGCCCTTGTCGTGATGGTGAGTGTGGCGGTTGATCTCTTGGTCGCCATGCTCGATCCCCGCATCCGTTATTGATGCACCAGGGCTGACGCCGCTTCTCGATCGAGCCGATGAAGGTGAAGCTCTCCCCGCTTCAAATGCAGCGTCTTAACAGGAGCTCGATGCTCACCATTGCTGTGTTCTTGTTCCACTAAAAACTGCACTACTTCCTGCTCCAAGAGCGCTTGCACCTGGAGCGGCTGAACACCCACGAGTTCTTCTCCCAGCTGAAAGAGATCCTCACCCCGTCCGCCTTGCCTCTGCCCCTCAACGCGCACAGGAGAAAAATGACTCGCGCCCTCCACAAGCACCACTCGGCTGGAAGGATTGACAGGCATCGCCAATAACAAACCCAACTGTTCGCTGATCGGTGGCGTGATCAAATCGAGGGTGCCGCCAGTGAATAACACAGGCACTTTGACGGTTTTCGAAAGAGAGCCAGCGGGCCAGAGCAGGCTGCCAAAACTGTTGAAGCCAATCACAGCCGACAACCCATTGGGTGCGACTTGCTTTGGCAAAGAAACATCCACCAACTGACACTGCAACAAGCGCGACAAGTTGCTGAGCGGCAAATCACGCAAAACCGAAGTACAACGCTGCGCAAGGCCTGGAGCCGGACTTGCACCGATTGAAAGCAGCGCACTAAAGGCACCCAGGGAGTGGCCAGCCAGGACCAAGCGTTGACCCGGCACTTGAAACACACCCTGATCGCGGGCCTTAAGCAGGGCATCAAGATCTTTCAGCCGAGCGGGAAGTACTTCCGCACCGGGAGGGGGGAGACGCCCTTCCAATAGGGCCTGGACCGCTTCGTCATCGCTGCCAGGGTGCTCTGGAACCAAGACGGCCCATCCGCGACGACTCAAGCCGCGGCCAAGCCAACGGAAATGATCTGGGCTGCCGCCTAGTCCAGGCATCAGCACCATCCACTGCTCGCGCTTTGGGGCCCCCTCCACAGGCAACCAGAGCTGAAACCCCAATGGCTCCTTGCGATGACTAACCGCCAAGGACATCAAGCGCGGTAGCAACAACGAGTCGACGTCCTGAGGGAAGACAGCAGCAGGCTCAGAAACTGAGGCCGTCAGGGGAAAGCGATCCAGGCTGCGCACCAAATTTTGTTGGCGCTGCAGTTGCATCCGCCAACTGGATGCCAGCTCGAGCAAGAGATCGAGATCAAGACGAACGCTTTCAGCAGGCAAAGCCTCAAGCAAATCCAAGCTGGAGACCTGCTGCTGTCGGGTTAGAAGTTCGTTGATCGTTTGACGAACGATGACCCCCTCCGTGTCATCGTCCACCCGCACCAAATCAGCAATTTGATCTAACAATTGCCGGCCAGCCCAGCTATTCAAAAGCTGGCGCGCCATGCTGCGATCCAGGATTACAGGAGCCTGAAGCAGCTCCAAAACGCCTACTCGACTCTCGGGCGCTAACAACGAAAACCAATTACTGAGTTCGGAGCGGTGACGTCCATCAGACCGCGCCCATAGCGCTAAATCACCAATGGAAAAGGGAATAACCGTGCCATCGATCTGTACTTCCAGCTGAGAAGCAGCCCACAACGGACGCGGTGAGACGCCAAAAAACAGCAGACTGCATACACAACCTGCAGCTAATCGCAGTCCTGTTGAGCGTCTTCGCAAGGCCAAGACCAGTCCACTGGTGGAACCAGTTTCCCGCACCTTTGCAAGAAGTGGCGTTCATTCGCCTGATTGCGTCTTTTGGTGCTGGTGGTGTCATTTATTTGACACCGATTGTGTTTCACCAGGCCAGCTTCACGGCAGTCCAAGTGAGTCAAGGATTGGCGGCGTCTGCCTTGATCGGAACGGTGGCAAGGCTGTTGAGTGGCGTCTTGCTGGATCGCGGTCTTACCTGCTCATGGCCAGTCCGAGCCGCTGCCCTGCTTGCCTTGATGGCGGATTTGGTGCTGTTTCAGGCCACAGGCTTTAACGGATACCTCGTTGGACAGTTGCTGATCGGTTTGGCGGCCGGCCTCTATTTCCCTGCGATTGAATTGGCCGTTCCATTGAGCTGCAGCGGTTTCACTTCCAGCCGTGGATACGCTCTCGCTCGCAGCGCTGACGCCTTAGGAGTTGCTGCTGGCGCCTTACTTGGTGCGGTGCTGACCGCCATGGACATGATCCGGATGGTCTATGCGGTTGAGGCCGCAGCCGTATTGAGCATGCTGGTGGTGTTGTTGCTCACGCCCCTGCCAGACGAAAGGGCAGCGCTACTCCATGCCAGCGCTGCGACAGTTAAGAACCACAAATTCAAAGCTGAGACGACAGCGAATGGCGATTCCAAGACGGAAGCGAAAGCCAACCCAGAGGCTCAATGGCGCTGGATTCTGCCCCTGATTCCAGTGCTCATTGTGAGCGTGATTGCCACTGGAATCGTGTCTTTAATGCAAAGTGCACTTCCGCTCGACATGGTGCGTGGAGGGCTTGCCCGCGCACCGCTCAGCGAAGCCTCCAGCGGCGGCTTGATTGCTTGGCAGCTTCTTTTGTTGATGGTGCTTCAGTGGCCCATCGGCAACTGGGTTGCAAAGCGCAGTCTGCGTTTTGGATTAGGTATGGGTCTGCTTGGCTTCATCACAGGCTGTCTCTTATTGGCTGGTTCAGCGCTCTGGGCGGGAGGAAGCAGCCTGATTGCTCTTGCGATGATTCCGATCGCCTTTGGAGAAGCGGCTTTTTTACCAACGGCGGCAGAAGCCATGGTGGAAGAGACGCCACTGCAACATCGCGGCTTGGCCATGGCCTTGTTCTCGCAGTGCTTTGCGATCAGTGCCATCGCAGCACCTCTCTTAGCAGGTGCCCTTTTGGACCGGCAGGGTCACGGCTTGGTGCTTTGGTTAATTATGAGTGGCACCTGCTTAGCGGTGGTGCCCCTTCTCAAGGCTGTCAGACCCCGATACAAGCCAAATTTGAGTGGAAGCCCAATTGAGGAACCCCTAAATGCCACGAACCCAAGAGCTGCTTCGCTCCGTTAAAAATTTGCGCATCCTGCGCGAGATTGCAGTCACCGAGGGAGCTCTAAAAGGGGTGGGAGACCTCATCGACAACTTCCTCGACAGTGAGGCGATGGTGGTTTCAATCGCGCGGTTTAAGGCGTTACCTGGCGGTGCCGAAATGATGGAGCAGCGCTTTCCAGCCTTTCAACCGCAGATTGAAGAGCTGGAAAGGCTCCCGGAAGGAACATTGGGGCGGGCCTATGCAGGAATGATTCGCCGCTTGAATTACGACGCTGACTTTTTCCGCCCACGGGACACGAGCACAGAAGCGCTCTGGCTTACCCAACGCATCGCCACCACCCACGACATTCATCACGTAATCGCTGGGCTCAACACCCAAGCGCAGGGTGAGTCGGCAGTTTTGGCGATCACCGCCACCCAAATCGGCTTTCCCGCCTACGTGCTGCTCAATCTTCTGGCCAGTTTTAAGGCCTTCCGCTTTCAACCCGCTGACCACGAAGCCATCAGTCGAGCCATTGCGCACGGACAGCGCGTTGGCCTGCAGGCCAAGCCCCTCGTCTTACAGCGTTGGGAGGAAGGCTGGGAGAAACCTCTGAGCCAATGGAGAGAGGAACTTGCCATCCCGATGGCCACAGGCGAAACTTTCAGCGCGAACTACGAGTAGGCCGATGATGCCCCGCAGAAATTTGCTCTGGTTCAGCCTTGGTTTAATCCTGAGTCAATCGATCCTTTTTAGTGGGGCACACGCCCAAACCGACCAGATGTCCGAGCAAGACATGCGCCGAGCAATCGTGGGGCAATCGGCTTACGCAGCCTGCAAAATGCTGCACGCTGAGTACAGCCAAAAGCGCGCTGATCTGATCGTGGAAGCAGCGATTAAAAACAATAACTGGGAGTCGCAAAAGGACTGGCTAAAATCATCCAAAGCCACTCAAACCATCCAGCTGGTGAGTGAAGCCATGAACCAAGAATGCACAGACTTCAATCAAAATAGTGCCCAATTTGTTCCAGCAATGGAAGCCATTGAGGCTCTTTGAAAAACAAATAAAATAACTTTATTACACAGAAAGTTATCTAATGATTTAATCCTGAGGAATCCACTTCCCTATTTTCCCTTCATAATCTTGGCCCCTAGACATAACAACAAGGCACATAGGCATTACATCCATCTCCAGAATCAACATTCACTAGCCCCACCACGAGCGGGGTTTTTTATTGCCTACGGATTAGCAGCAAAGCTGAAACTGCCTACTGCAGCGGGCAGCGGCAGTAAAAGCAAGTAATCATGCGCGCATTAGATTTTTTGAGATGCAGCGTTCCCTCCGCCTTTCGCTATCGCTGAGCGGTGTTGCTGCACTCTCTCTCTCTAACGGCGCTCTTTTGCCTGCTGCTGCACAAGAGGCAGGTAGCGCCGATGATCTCGGGGTGATGGAGATCAACCTCAAGGATGCAGTCAAGTTCAACTGGGGTTTTCAAGGCGCACTACAAGGAGCAGGAACACCGAATCAAACAGGTATTGGTGGGTTCCTGCCCCTATCTGTTGGCGACAACAGCGTCTTCTTTATTGATGCCCTCGCCAATGTCAACTTTGCTGATTACGACGGCTATAGCAGCATCATCAACACCACGGTGGCTGGCACCACCATCAGCACCTCATCACGCTTGGGGTATCGCTGGCTGAATAACGATCGCTCCTGGATGTTTGGGCTGAATGCTGGCTATGACACCAGGCCAATGGCAACGGCTTATGCCGATACAGGCATCTCGGTCGATAGCAGCAGCACCGTCTTCTTTCAGCAGGTTGCTGCAGGTTTAGAAGCGGTATCGGATAGCTGGAACTTCAATGCCTATGGTTTGTTCCCCGTTGGTACGACCGAGTTCAAGCTCAATAGCCGTTACCTCGGCGGTGCCTTGAGCACCTACGGCTTAGATGTTGGGTATGCAATCACTCCAGAGTGGGACGCCTCAATTGGTTACTACTACCAGCACGGTGACAATCTCACCGCAGATGATGGATCTGGTGTTTTGGCAGCCCTGGCTTATGAAATCACCGATGGCTTAACGCTTGGCGTCAACGTTTCCTATGACGAAGCCTTTGAAACCCGCGTTTCTGGAAATATTGAATATCGCTTTGGCAACGGTAATGCAACAGAGGTTGAAAAGAAAACCTGGCAAACACCCGTGATTCAAGCTCTCACTGAATCAGTCAAACATCGTGATGTCAGAGTTCATGATGGAAATAAGATAAAAAACCAGCCCTGCAATACAGGTTCTGTCACGAAAAAAACTAATGGAACTGCATATCATTGCTCCTTTTGGAACACTGCGAAGGGTAAGTATTGGATTACCGAGCCGCAATGCGAAACGCAGAAATGCTAGCCAAGTGCCAGCAAATGCAGCATTCACGGCCCGAATTAAGCACATAAATACTGCCTAATTAGCCATCCGATACCTGGCACCATTGACTTGCGGAAAGCCACCTTGATGTTTTCTTTAGCAGGAAAAAATTAGCAATGGTTTTTCGTATTCACAACAAATATACCCTTAACTTAGTCTGCCCTAAAACTACTTGTATTGCACAACTAATCACCACGTCTTTGGAGTTTTATCGCCATATCTGATTCCATTTGTTTTTCTAAATTTCACTGCAACTTGATACCAACCCTCAGGGATTTGATTGAGGCGTACATCCCAATCCCACGGCAATCGTTGTTGGCCTGGTGAAACCCTCTTTTTCTTGCTTCTAGTTCTTGCACTGCTCACCAGTCGTTTGAGCATGCGGTTGCCCCAGTGGCACTTAGGAGCAGCTTTTCTGTGATGCCGATAGCGCTGGCAGAAACTCTCATAGCGCTTAGCACATCCATCCAGCGTTGCTGAGAGCTTTAAAAAGGCTGGGTTCCATTCACTGATGCCATCTGCTTGCAACCTGCTGGAGTGGCCAAAGTTGCTATAGGAATCAAAGAATCCTTTCCTTATACCTGCTGCTTTTGGATTGGCGTGGATATACCTCAAGGTATTCAGCATTCGCCGGTGATCTTTAGGGTGGATCGGCGTTGAGAAATACCTGGCCTCCCAGAAATGTCCGCAATGTCCACTCAACCTGTTCAGTGGCATGGCTGAATACCAAGCAATGCTGAGTACAAAGCAAACCCATGCATCACTCTTGGCAGCTCCTTGGCATGGGCTGGTTTAAGCAGCAAGTGCAGGTGATTGGCCATCAGACACACCGCATATAACTTGTGTGGCACCTTCTGCTTGGCTTTAGCCAGCACAGCTAACAACACATCTCTTCTCAATCCTTTGGCAATCAGAAACTGACGGCTATTGCACCTGAGCGTGATGTGAAAGGCATACCCTGGTTGCAAATAACGCGGTTGACGTGCCATATCCTGACCATTGATCTATGCCATAATCAACTCGATGCCAAAGATGAGCTTTAAAAACTAGATGGTAAGTAGCACCAGTCGTTTTAAGCAGCATCACGAAGCCGTCTTTACTGAACTTGATGGTGAGGTTGCTTTATTTCAAAGCAACACCTGCGACTATCTTGTCCTTAATGAAACAGGTTCAGCCATTTGGAATGCACTAAAGTCTCAGCCAACGTTGTCTGAACTCTGCAAGCATTTACAGGCCGAATATGAAGTAACTCCAGATGAATGCAAGACCTCTGTTGAGGCTTGGCTGGAAGCTGCTCTTGAGAAAAAAGTAATTACTCAAATCGAAGACTAATACAATTAAAAAGAAAAGCGTGTTTTAAGCTTTCTTACCCAAATCTCACCACCAAGTTGATTTCCTCCCATCATTTGGAAACCAAGGCGCGAGAAATAACGCCGCATGGATGCTTTCTGCAAGCCAGGATTAATATTTTCAGCTAGTAATACTTTTGCTCGATGGTCACGTTTCTCTATATCACGATCAAATCCATTGAGGAAGGCTTTAAAGAGCTGATTCGCTAAACGTGGATGCCTGGATGTTGGCGTGATATACATCCGTTGAAAGTAGGCATGGCTTCCGAGATCTCGTGAGGCTTCTAACTCTCTCAAAACGACAAATACAATGCCGTTAATTTCGCCTGACTGATCACGTGAGATTGCGGCTGGCTGTCTCGATATAGGCTTTTTAAGTGGACTCATGGGCTTCTGGTTATTGCTTAGTGTTGCTCGAAACGACTTCAATTCTTCTTGATATGCATTTCCATGCTGGCTCCAGAAAGCTCTCAACTCACGTTTTAGTTGATCATTCACCTCTCCAAATACAAATTCAATTCGAGGATCAGTCAAGTCCTGGCCCCTCATATTGAAACCGGTTCATCGCCTCAGACAATCCATTTGCTAGTCGCTTTCGCTGCTTAATTGAAAGCTGTTCTGCTCCTTCTCCTGTCCGGCCTGAGCGGAAGAAGCGTTCACAACCAGCAGGCTTTTCTGCAAAGCCATCAACATTATCCTCCAGCTTCTTGAGTCGGTCAATGGAGGTGTTTTCCAAAGCCTGATCAATGAGTTTTGAGTCAGTAGGAAGCCCTAAAAAAGTTGCTAATTCAGTGAATATTTCTGATCCTTTCGATAGCATATCTTCATAGCGCATGATCAAGACTGGTAGCTGAGTTTGATCGGCCCATGAGCGCACATGTTGATCCCAGCGGCCCATGTATTGACGCACCTGGTGGCCGCCAAAGCGTTCCCCTGAAACCAGCGCAGCACTTGGATCCAGTAGGGAATCAACGCATCGATCCAGCGGCCATGAGAAGAAGTGACTGAGTGATACGGCCACATCTTCTGGGTGGCGCAGGATATAAACAACTCCAGAGCAACCTGTTGTACTCACCACCGGGCGTCCACGGGAATCAGGCGACTTGAATGCATCATGCACTTTATGAAAGCGCTCTCCTTCTGCGAATAGCCATGCACTGGCACCAGCACGTCCGCGCATGGGATCAAGTTCACTAAAACTTAGATCACAACTATTGATTCCTAATTGATCGTCCAGCCAAAGCCTTGATGAGGCAATCGCTCCAGTTTCAATATCTTGATTAAGGTTTAATTCTTCTCCAGGATTGTCTCCTGCCAGCCTCATCAATTCAGTAATAAAAACCCTGCACCAGGTGTTGCCTGATTTTGGATACGAGGCCAGATACCAGTAGCTGTGATCGTCAGTCATTGCTTGCGTCCTCTTCTTTACTCTCTTTGCGCTGTTGCATCGACTCGGGTTGCATCAGGTCCACCTTCTTTAGGCTTTCGGCCATTGCTTTGATTCCATCTGGAACGATCAAGGCATGCAATGGAACTGTTCGAGCTAGTGCAGCTGCCTGCATAAACAGCTGCGCTTCTGCGTCCATGCCTCGATACATTCTGGCGTGAAAGGCTTGGTTACGCAGGCGCATTAAGGCAGTTGTCTGTGAAAAATTGCGTGAAGTCTTAAGAGAAATTTTCTCCTTTTCATCTTCTGCCTCAGTGTCATCCTCTTTACCCGATTTCTCTTTGGCGCGATTTAAGGCATAGATCAGCCGTAACGGTGTTGGCTGTGGCATGCAAGTTAACTCTTCAGTTAGCAATGCATATCGCTTAAGTCCCTTCCTTACAGTTGGTAGCTGCGCATAATCCAACTCCAAAGTCACAGCAGCGTCATACCAGAGCTTGAGTTGATGCATCCCTGGCTGAACTATGCCATCACTGCCAACGGCAACAAGCTCACTACTGAGTAAGTGCCACCCTTCCTGCAGTAAACACCAGGCCAGGGTGGACTTTCCTGCAGCTGGATGACCCAACAAGAGAATCGCCTCTCCTTCACGCTCCAAAGCTGTTCCATGCAAAACCAATGCACCACGCTGGATCGCTAGGGCTCCAAGCCCACTGGTGACAGCAAACGTACGGATGTCGCGGTCGCTAACGCTGTCGTCCCAGCGCTGCCATTCCAAACGCTCACCACCAGTGGCACGAAACCAGCCAATGCCTTCAAGTTCTAGGCGCCAATCTTGGGGTGCTAACTGCAGTATTGGTGTGCTGTGAGGGCTCGGCTCAAGGCTGGGCCATTGCCGATGATCTCCCTGTTGGATTTGTACCAGCGCATTACTGGTCGATTCAGAGACGGTCAGTTCAGGTAAAACCAAATCACTGCTGATCTCTGCCCCAAGGGCGCAATAGCGATGAGGTTTAATCAACGAAATAGTGAGATTTCATGGAGTCTCTCGTGATTAGGCCTGAGCTGGCAAGAACTCACTGAAATGCCTCTTGATCCAGGCGAAGAGTCTTCTCTTGCAGCGCTTACCCAAATGGCTGAGGAACCAAGCAAGACACCGGCAGAAGCGTTATCCCGGTTGATGGCAAAACAGTTTCTCCGCCGAAAAGGTGGCGGAGAGCTGCTCTGTGAGGGGGGTCGATGAAAGAGTTGACCTCCAAATTAATGTTGGATAGCAGGCAATCATTTGCAATAGGTTGACTTCTCTATCGGGTTAATTTCTAGAGCAGGCATGTCGATAATACTTGCAAAGCTCAAGGAAGGCATTAATTCACCCTTCCTTTAGTCACAAACTTGCAAAATACAATTTTAAATCACTAATTACACATTAAACAAAAATTCCATCACATCACCCTCGGCCACCAGATAGTCCTTCCCTTCACTTCGCAACCATCCCTTATTTCGAGCTTCAGGAAGTGAGCCAGCTTCTAGCAACTTCTCCCATCCGATGGTTTGAGCACGGATGAATCCACGTTCAAAATCAGTGTGAATCACCCCTGCTGTTTGCGGTGCGGTCATTCCGGCACGGAAGGTCCAAGCCCGCGTTTCTTTTTCACCAGTTGTGAAATACGTGCGCAAACCCAACAAGCGATAGGTGGCACGAATGAGACTACGCAAGCCTCCTTCACTCACGCCAAGACCCTGCAAATAATCAGCGCATTCTTGAGCACCTAACTCGACCAACTCGGCCTCCACCTGCGCTGAAATGCGCACGGACTCAGCACCTTCTTTCTCTGCAAGGGCCGCAACTTCCTCGCAGTAGCCATTGCCCGCAGCCAAATCATCTTCGCTCACATTGGTGGCATAAATAATCGGCTTAGCGGTGAGCAGTCCAAGCGGCTTGATCATCA
>Ga0302114_10003113_pt1 | contig 10505 bp, 7 predicted proteins | sample AG5_Surface_MG_FD_203107 | JGI IMG/M metagenome (GOLD analysis project Ga0302114, IMG submission 203107) | Marine microbial communities from Western Arctic Ocean, Canada - AG5_Surface | ecosystem: Environmental > Aquatic > Marine > Oceanic | place: Canada: Western Arctic Ocean | collected...
ACTGCCTGTCGTCGGACTCAGCGGTCCTGAGGCATCCGTTTCAATGCCACGCATGACGATAAGATCCGAATTGGGGTAGATCGAATTCGTTACCACACCCGAGGCTTTCTCCAGAAAGTCGTTCGCACTCATCACCACTTTCACCTCCCGAGTTTATTTATTATCTCTTTTAGTAATCGTATACGAGCATTGACGGGGATTAGAGTATATTTGATGACAGCCGTAGTCAACTACCAATATCTGCTCCAAATCAGCCAGTAGAATCCCGTGAATTAGCAGCTCGCTCCACTACACCCTTATAGGACTACATTTGTTGTCTTATAATGCATCTGTAACTAAGGCAGTGCGGTATGCTTTAGGAATGAATACAGAAAAAGTTAAAAAGAAACGCGTTTACGCAGGGCGTTCACATGCCTCACGGGCTTCCGAGAGGCGATCAGCCTTCATCACTGCCGCACTAGATATAATCGGGACAAAAGGATACGCAGGCGCGACTGTACGTGCGCTATGCAAGCAGGCGGGCTTCACCGATCGTTACTTTTACGAGATTTTCGGCAATACAGAAAATTTATTACTGACCCTACACGATCAGGTAGCCGGCGAGTTGGTGGGCAGTCTGACAGGCGCAATCAGCGCTGCTGACCCCGATTCTAGTAAACGTGTCATCGCTACCACAGCTGCTTTCTACCGATTCATCCGGGACGAGCGCAAGGCGCGGATACTAATGATTGAAACGGTTGGCATAAGCGAAAACATCACCGTTCACACTTTCCGCACGAACGTCAAAATCGGTAGTGTCTTTGCAAGCGTCGCTCCTGACATCGTCGACGAGAACATTGCCGGTGAAGATGCTTTTTTACGGGAAGGCAGCGAAGAGGTGATACTTTTCGGACTAGGGCTAGTCGGCATTATCTCAATGCCAGCAGCAGCCTGGATTATGGGCACCAAGGAGATGGCTGAAGCAGACATGATACGGATGGCCAGCTCAATGATAATCGGTGCAATACAAAATTTCCGCACTGATCGGTACGACACGAGAAAATAAGCTTTACGGGGTCAACCGTTTTATCAAACTACTTTTTGTTAATTGCCTCAGTGAATTTACCGGGCCAAATTTATATTTAGCGTCGCGGGTGGCTTTCGGGGAGGCATAAGCCTCCCCTTAACACTGAGCGGTTAGGCCGCCTGGGTCATCTCATCCCGGCAAGCCGGGGCGTAATGATGCTATCAGCTTCGGTCATGAGCGGTTGATTGGCTCTTCGCAAGTCGGTATGTCGTGAATCAGCCCGGACACCATTCCGCAGCTCCATGCGCCGATATTCATTTTTCCTTCAAGCATGATGCTGGGATAGACACCAACCAGCTGATCGGCGATGTCCTCGAACTTAAGCGCGTCTCAGAGTGCTTTTTCTTTTCTTGGTAATTCGTCCACGGCATCGTTGACGAGTACACGCTCGGTATTGCGTAGCGGCCGCATGACCAGGCGCGTATCCAGTTCGCTGGCTGCGACGATTGCATCTTTAATGACGAACTACCATCACAGCCTGATCCCAGGATTGCCTATCTTTCCAATGCCAAAACGCTGCCAGTCGATCCATCACGCAAAGTGTCGGAGTAATGAACCGCAATGGACCCCACACCGTTTCCAGCCTTGGGATTTCTTCGTGTTGTACCGTTCGATTACCAAGCTCATACGGTGATGGCGGGAATTCAACGTAATAGTTAGTGTTCGGGTGATCAAAATGGCGTTTGTCTTGGGAGAGCTCAAACCCCAGGGGCGCAAGTGCAGCAACGAGACTATCTCGCATTGCAGCTGTAACAAAATCCAAGTCCATTGACTTGTATTCGTTGTCTGAATGTATTCTTACCGCTGCACCTCCACCAGCGTTGCGGTTATACCTGTTTCCTCAAGCGTTTGGCTAACCAACACAGCCAACTCTAAATCCGTCGTGTACGCATTAATTTCCAGCAGAGCTCTCTAGTAGCTTGCCAATTCTGCGTAGACGCTGCCTTTGTCTGAAAAATTCCTGCTGGACTTCCTTTGGTAGTTTCTCTAACTCTGCCTCAAGAAACATACGTAGATTTTTTGCCGCAGAACTGCTCGGATTCCAGTTGAATACCCTAGATTTCCCGACGACTCGGCTCACCAAGAGCCCACCGTTTTCAAATCGCAAAAGCTGTCGTTTGATCGCTGTCGGCGAAACCGCGAACGCGCGCGCTATTCGATTCCCATGTCCTTCGCTATACTTCTAGAGAAACATCAGCTTTTGCGCCGCCGATTTGTTTCCAAATATTGATTCGAGTTGTTGATTCATGCACAAAATCACACACAATGTGAACGATTATTAACACACATAGTGTTTATCTACACACTATGTGTTGATATTCGCAATCGAGGGTGTCGGTCCTAGTGGCTGTCGGACGGCAGGTTTTAACCGGGCTACTTCACAGAAGATGTACTCTTGAGGTGCTCCCTCTGCGAATTAAGGGCTTGTCGATATCATGTACTCGGACGATTTCTTTTCCGTATCGCCCCAACGCGCTCGGTCTGCCGCATAAGGATTGCTTACCACGCGCGAGATATCGTCAAGAATAAGCACCCGACGTGTTTCTGCTGTGTAGCGAGGCCATGCAGGTAGCCCAGCGCCATTAGGGTTTCCGGTCTTCGCGAATTGAATGACAGTATTCGACCAATCGTTCGCTAATTGTCGCACCGTGGTGTCATGTGGATCATACAAGTAGGCGGTTGCGGGTAACTCACGCGCAAACTGATTGAAGGTAAAAGCAATCTCAGCAGCATGCGCTGCACCAAGTTCCGGAATGCGCTGCACAGGAAGGTCGAACCGATACAACCAACCGCCAGGACCCGCTGCGCTCGCCCTCACTGCAGCATTCAAAGAGCTGCGCGCTAATTCGTCGTTCCACACTCGCTCAAATATTTGTGAGCTATCGTCTTCAGGAAAGGCAGTTTCAAGTGCTGCAATGTATTGCTCACCATCCATGTTCTCCAGAATGTTACCCGCGACTGACTCAAGCACCAGACCATGCAAAAACTCGGGGATCACATAGGCGAACAACTTACCCTCATCACGGTTGCTACCGGCAATCAGCGGCACGCCTTCAGCGCCTCGATCGATGATCGCATCCTTCACGCTGCGGGTGACAACCGTGCCATCGACGCTGCCTGGGTCACCCCAATCAAATGCAGCCTGAACTCGAAGTAACGATTCGATTGGCAGGGTCTGTAACTTCTCAAGCAACGCCCCTTCATCGACCCCTAGTTCTTTCGCCAGTCTCGCTCGAGCTTCAATGGGAGGTTTGTTAACGTCCCCACCACTGTGGGCAATCGCTTTGTGATAAAGCCCGTCAGCAGAAGGTGCCGACATGATCGCCAAAACAGCTTGACCACCCGCAGATTCGCCAAAAATGGTGACATTCTCTTTGGCACCACCATAATCTCCGATGTTATCGCGCACCCATTGCAACGCCTGAATCTGATCTCTGATGCCGTTGGAAGCAGATCCTAGATACTCATCGCCATAACCCGAGAGATCGAGAAAACCGAGCATACCCACCCGGAAGTTGACGGCCACGACCACAACATCACCCTGTTCCGCAAGGATTGAACCATCGGTACCGTTGGCAGAACCCGCGGACGAACCACCATGTATCCACACCAGTACCGGGCGCGATTTCCCCTCTGCGGATGGTGTGAAGATATTTAAGTACAAGCAGTCTTCGGATCGTTTAAAACTATCCGCGCCAAAAAATGTCGGGGCGGCATCTTGAATACAGATGTTAGGAAAGTCAGTGGCGTCTACATCTCCATACGACTCGCTCAGGGGCTGCGGTGGTCTGAAACGTCTCTCACCGAGCGGCGGGCGCGCGTAAGGCAACCCGAGAAACGCCAGCGAATCTCCATTGCTGAGGCCGGTCGCGGTACCCCGCTGGGTTTTGATGGTCACGCGTTCTGGCCAGTCAACAAGGTAACTGGTCGACGAGGTCATCTCAATGGGTGCCGGTTGGCTGTACCGCCAAACTGAAGCGGCCGTCACCAGTAGCAACGCCACAATAACAATGGCGGTCTTCATCATCGTAACTCCTTAGGAAAATAGCCGTTCGATACCTCAGTCTTCAGGAAGGGCAAACGCAGCGTAGGTTGAGCCCGATGGCGGGCCCAACAGTCCGCCACCAGCGGCAACAACAACGAACTGACGACCGTCGACGCTATACGAGACTGGTGTGGCATACCCCCCAGCATCCAGGTCCGACTGCCAAAGCTCGCTACCGTCGGTTACATCGAACGCGCGGACCTTCATATCGGGCGTGGCAGCGATGAATACCAAGCCGGCAGAAGTAAGCAGCGGTCCACCTGCGTTCTCGGCCCCTTTGCCCATGCCCAAATGCGCAAGGTAGTCGCCCAACGGCGTACGCCAGTCCAAGTGGCCGGTGTCGAGATCAACTGCAAGCAGTGATCCCCACGGTGGTGCGGTCGCAGGGAATCCGTCCTCCGTTTTAAGCGCCCGCGGCTGGGCTGCCACGTAGCCGGTTTGTTGTAAATCGACGTCAGCACCATCAGCCACCAGGTAACGCACGATCGCTTGTTGGCTGAGTTCACCAAGATGCTGCATCGCAGGCATGGAGCCCCGCCCCCGCTCGATCGTCCTGACAATTTCGCGCTGACTCAAACGTCTACCGACCCCTACCAGGCTGGGTCCTCCTGCGCCGTAGCGGTCGGAACGATCACCTTCAAGGCCGTCGCGATTCACACCATGACAAACCGAGCAGTGGCGCAGGTACTCATACTGCGCATTGAAATCCGCAGGAACCTCGAGCAGGCGTAAGCCCACTTCTGTTTCTTGCACATTGACGATGAGTTTGCGAGCACCCGGCTCGAAGGCCGCACCACCCCAACTGGCGCCTGCATCGAAGTCAGGCACCACAACTTCCTGCAGATCTGGCACCACGAATGACGCGGCCGAGGGAAGACTGGTGAGTGATATAGAATCGCTGAGCGAGGTACCATCGGCACGATCCAGCAACAACAAATTGCCGCGGCGCGTGGTCACTGCTACGGCGTCGAGAGTTTGTCTGTCGCGAGCAACCTGTACCAGGGTGGGTGGCGATATCAGTTCGGGGCCCCAAAGCCCATGCTGCACAACTTGATGATGCCAGCGCACCTCCCCAGTGCCAACGTCCAGGGCGAGCACCGTATCCGCGTAGAGATTATCGCCAGGGCGATCCACACCATAATGAGCGGGACTCGGCGCACCTGTCACCACGAACAACAAACCGCGCTCCTGATCCAGCGCCATGGCGAGATCAGCCGCTCCACCTGCACCATCGGTCATAGTGTCGAAACGCCACAGCAAGTTGCCGCTGGCGACATCAACGGCCACAACGGCACCACTGCGGTCTGCAATGTCTAACCCCAGCAGTAGGCTACCCTCATGTCCCACACCCGGTGATGCCCTCACCACGCTGGCGCCAAGCAGGCGGTCGAGGTCGTAGCCGAAGCGTCGGCTACCGGTTTTCGAATCTAACCCGATCAACGTACTACCCGCCGCGTAGATCAACGTAGGTGCAGCGCTATTCGGCAACCAAACCAGCCCTCTCTGGACGCCGCCGGGAGATCCCGCGTTGTGGTGCCAGATCTGTGCACCGGTAGCGGCATCGAGAGCAAATGCGTTGAGCGTCGGTGTGAGCCCGTATAAGACACCGTCGATAATGAGCGGGCTGGTCTGCATGGTCGAGATGCCGGTGCCGAACTCATTGGTGTCATAGGTCCAGGCGAGCTTTAGCGCACCGACATTATCGGGATTGATTTGCTCGAGCTCGGAAAAATGGCTCAAGCCGCGGTCCGCGAGATATGTCGCGGCGTCCGTATCTGAAAGACGCTCGCATCCAGCTGCCAGGAGCAGAATTGCGATGGTGACCGAGCGCCGCATCAGTTGGTTTTCGGCAGAGCAAACACGATGAGCTCCTCTTTCTCGCCCCGTCCACCACCCGCAACAGCAATGTACTGGCGCCCTTTGTGCAGGTAGGTGATCGGCGCACCATGCAGACTGCGATCTACCTCTATTTGTGCAAGCACTGCTCCAGTTGACTTGTCCAATGCACGCAAATAGCCTCCGACGGGCCGGACTTCCGCCCCCCAAGGTTGGTCCTTCGCCAGGTAGCTCACCAGCATTGTCTTGGTGACCAGAATGCCACCTTCGGCCTGGCCCGGGTAGGGACTGCCCAGCGGTCCTACATCGAGACCCGCAAGCGCTGGATGGTCAACCGGGCCGGGGCCCTGGGGAATCTGAAAATGATGCTCGCCTACCGCCAGATCGATCGCCGTTAACCTTCTATAAGGCGGCTTCAAGAGTGGCAGGCCTTGCGGACCCGTGGTCGGCTGATACTTGATCTCATACGCGAAGTCGGATTTGCCGGACGCCGATAAACCAAAAGTCAGCGATGCACCTGTTTCCGGTTTGACCAGCGACATGCCAGTGGGATCGGTCTTGGACTCAACGTAGATTAGTCCTGTCTCAGGGTCATAAGAGGCGCCCACAAAAGTCGCACCACCAGCCGCGCCTGGCGCCACCAATGTGCCGACCTTGCCAAGTTCACCTTCGACAATGAGAGGCGTATAGAGCGAACCCATTTGAAACTGCCTGGCAATCTGTAGCGCTTGCGCCTTCAATTCTGGCGTGAAGTCGATCAAGTCATCCTCGGTGACGCCCTGTTGGTCGAAGGGAGGCGGTTTGGTCGGAAATGGCTGCGTGAGAGATGTCTTCTCACCAGGCACCGTGCTTTGCGGCACCGCGCGCTCCTCAATCGGCCAGATCGGCTCGCCTGTCACTCGATCGAACACGTACATATACGCAGTCTTGGATGCCTGGGCCACGACCTTCCTGGGCTTGCCGTCGATCTCCAGATCCAACAGGTTCGGCGCCGAGGCGAGGTCATAGTCCCATATGCCATGGTGCACCGTTTGAAAGTGCCACACGCGTTTACCCGTTTCTACGTCCACGCACACCAGACTTTCGGCGAACAAGTTATCCCCATGGCGTTCGCCACCGTAATAGTCGTTGGTGGGCGTTGAGGTAGGTAGATAAACGTAGCCGAGCTCTTCGTCCGCGGCCATGAAAGTCCAGACGTTGTTGTTACCTTGCCGCTTGATGGTTTCTGGCGGCCAGGTTTCTGTACCGAGTTCATGATCATCCGGGATGACGTTAAAGCGCCACTTGAATACGCCGGTACGGGCATCGTAAGCACGTACATGGCCGGGCGGGTTTTTCAGTTCTGAGACATAATCATGTACGCCCGAACCGACGATGACGGTGTCGCGCACGACAATCGGCGGGGCCCGATGGGAGATATGCGCCATATTCCAATCGCCGTCACCGAGGTCATTGTTGAGATCGACAATGCCATTGACGCCGAAAGCTGTGTCCGGCTTGCCCGTCGCAACATCAATGGAAATCAGTTGCTTGCCTAGCGTGGCGACAAAAACTCTCTCGGCCTCACCGTCTGTCCAATACTCAATACCACGAGTGTGGCGCGGCAACTGCGTGGGCATTTCTTTGGCCCAGCTGCGCGGGTCGTACAACCACAATTGCTGGCCGGTACCTGCATCCAGCGCCGCCACCTGACCGTGAGAGGTCACGGCATATACGCGTTCACCCACCATCAATGGCGTAGCGACATATTTGCTGGTGTCATATACATCACCCAAGCGCCGGTCCGCTGACTCCCAGCGCCATGCCACCTCAAGTTCGCCGAAGTTGTGCGGGGTGAGCTGCTCCAGCGGCGAGTACTTGCTTGAGGCCAGGTCGCCCCCATGATGGCGCCACTCGCCAGTTACACCTTCGCCAGTCGCGCCGGATGTCTTGTTGTGATCAGATTTATTGTCGTCCGGGGCACACCCCGAGATCAATCCCGCGAAGAGCAGTGTTACCATCCATGCTTTCATCTTTCTAACCACCTCCCTTTCTGCATCACCCGCTCGATGGAGCGGGTATTGTCTATGTTTGCATGTGGATCGCGAGACAACACCAACAGATCAGCAAGCTTACCTGCCTCGATGGTACCGAATTGCGCATCACTACCCTCCAGCACCCATGCCCCATTTGCCGTGCCGGCTTTGACGGCTGCTGCCGGAGTGAGCCCCGCCTCGACCAACAATTTCATTTCGTGATGAGTACCCCAACCGAACGGTACATTACCAGCGCCGCTATCCGAGCCGACGGCAATTGTCACACCACCTGCGTGAACCTGTGAGACAAAACGTTGCATACGGCCATAGACCTCACGCAGTTGCGCGCCTTGCGGATTGGACAACATAAGCTGCCGGGTGGTGGCCAGGCGCATTCGCTCGACCCGTTCCTTGCCCCAGGCTTTATGTAACGCCGGGTCGTCGAGCAGCTCTGGATGCTCAGCCATCAACCAGGAATCCTGCGCCTTACTGAGAGCGGGTGCGAAGGACAACATCTGTTGCTCGGCCCACTGCACAAAATCAGCATCGATCGGAGCCATGCGCACAGTGTGTACAAAATCACGCACACCGACCGAGTTTAGTTGGCGCACGTCCGCTTCGGTGTAAATGTGAGCAACCGCTGGAATACCGTGTTTGGTGGCTTCGGCGACGAGCGCAGTGCGGATCTCCGCGCTGATTTTCGGAATAGGCGCGCGGCCTTGGTTCCAGTCGAAGGACCAGATGAGCAGCCCATCCAACGTTGGATCGACCCACATCTTGATCAAGTCGACCTCGGCCGCAACCAGTTCCTGCACCATGCGCCGAGCATCTGCTGCGCTGGTCGGTCGCTGAATGGCGGCGCCAGGCGGCATACCGTCTTTATGTGAGAATCCAGTGCCTGCAGTGTAGAGCCGCGGCGCTTCAATCTTGCCTGCCTTGGCTTCCGCGATGACTTGCAAATTTTCCGCCCCATCCGCGCCGAGGCTGCGCGCCGTGGTCACGCCAAAATCCAGTTGCAGCGAGAATAAGCGTTCTAGCTCTGCGCGACCTCCGCCATAGTGATTGTGCAGGTCGATCAGGCCGGGCATGACAAACTTACCGGTCGCATCAACGATCGTTGCCGAATCTGGAATATCGACTCTGTCCCGCGAACCCACCGCAGTAATGCGATCGCCCTGAATTAGAATGATCGAATCGGCGACGACTGCCGTACCTGTACCGTCGATGAGACCCGCACCGACAATGGCAATCCCTGACTCGGACTCAGACACCGCTTCGGGCTTAGCAGCGAACGCGCTGCTGATATAAATTACCGTTAGTAGTAACGCCGCGAACGGTAATTGCGTCATCAGCGTGGGTTAGATTCAGCACCGTCCCTTGGAGCGCCCGTGCCACTGGCGCCCATGAACAGCGTCTCACCGTTGGTCAGCGTCATCCGCCGACCATTGGCGCGCAATGCCTCGTCTTTACTCCGGAAGCCATCGATAATAACAACCGTGCCAAGCGCCACCGTCTTGCGATTAATACCGCGCCGATAGAGCGTATTCGGCGTTCCTGCTTCGACCATCCACATGGCCTTCGAGCCGTTCTCATCGATGTGCTCAACATGAAACCAGGCGTGTGGGTTGGTCCACTCGACTCGCTTGATCGGGCCGGTTAACTGCACCGGCGAATTGGGGTCGAACTCGGCCCCGAACGCGTGATGGGCGCTCGCCGAAGGCATGCCCAGCAGCAGGACAGTGTGGAATAGCGCAATTGTGATCAGCCTCATTTCTTTTTCCTTGTACTCTTCTTGAAGCGCCGTTAGCGCGGCAGTGGCTTACTCCGCAGTTCGCCGTAAATCAACTCTTCCACGAACTCCACACACTTGAAATCAAGCAGCATGGCATTCGGCTCAACCCGCCGATACAACGGCATGCGCATGGTCCAGGGTCGCGTGAAAGTTTCGGGGTCATCGATAACGGCCTCGTACTGAAGGTGATTGAGACCCATCGGCGTATATCGCTCGGTCACCTTCATTGCGGCACTGTGGTGATTGCCCGCACGATCAAACCACGTTTGATCATTTTGCGAGGTGACCTCGATGACAAGGGTATCGCCCTCCCAGCGGGCCACCGATTGACCCATCCAGAAATCTGCTGGTGCAGGTCCAGGGTCTTCCATCAGCACATTGCGATTGGCACTGGCGAATTGGTAAACGAACTCCACATTGTTCGGACTCTGGAAGATCTGAAACGGATGCGGCAGATAGTTTGCGCGCGGAATACCCGGTAAAAAGCACTTCACTTCCGGGTCCCGGTCCGCCCAATGCGCTCTGTTTTCATCACGTTTGGCCAAGGCTTGGGGCGTGTACGGTAGCTTGCCACCGACCACGACACCTAAGCTCGGCGGCACCGAAGCCGTAGCACCCATGTAGAGCGTTGACACGCTCGGTATTGGACCCATCGGTCCGGCTCGCTCCTGCACTGAGGAGCGCGCCAAGTGCCTCTCGATATCCCAGTTGGCTTCATTAACAGCCTGCCAAACACCATTTAAGTCAGGA
>Ga0302114_10003114_pt1 | contig 10503 bp, 8 predicted proteins | sample AG5_Surface_MG_FD_203107 | JGI IMG/M metagenome (GOLD analysis project Ga0302114, IMG submission 203107) | Marine microbial communities from Western Arctic Ocean, Canada - AG5_Surface | ecosystem: Environmental > Aquatic > Marine > Oceanic | place: Canada: Western Arctic Ocean | collected...
CCAAGACACGAATCGTTGTCATGCGCAAATCGGATTTAACCGTCGCGATGGAGGTGGACGTTGAAAACTTCAGTTCCTACCACAACGCCGGGGCGTATGAAGACGAGCAAGGGAACATTCACGCGTTGGTGTGCAAGTTAGAAGGCGATCGAGAGGATCTGGAAAAGAATTTTGCGGACATGTACAATTCCGTTTGGACGTCGAAACAGTATAATCACTTGTACGACGTGTGTTTATCGGTCAAAGAGAAGAAAGTTTTATCGCAAACGAAAATTGGCGGCGACAGTGCTAAACCGATGGAATTTCCGATTTTATCTACGAACTGGACGCAAACTGCCTCGAAAATGAAATCGATGCCTGCGTTTATCTACACCTTATGTTTCGGTGAAAGCGGCGGCGGTTATTTCGATACCGTCCAAAAAGTAGCGACGACTTTAGGGGCGAACGAAAACCACCTCGAATACCGATCCAAACCTGGATACTTCCCAGCCGAAGTTGCGTTTGTCCCTAAGAACAACGCTCAAAAAGAAGACGACGGGTATTTAGTCTTCATCGAATACGCTGCCAATCGTCACGCCAGCGACGTGGTCGTTCTCGACGCCGAAACCATGGACGAAGTCTACCGAGCGGAATCGAGTTATCACGTTCCGTATACCTTCCACGGTTGCTGGGAGTCGTCCGCAAACTAAGAAAGCGGCGATAAAAAAGACGACAAAGTGTTCCAACACGTTTAGAGATTTAGAGAAACAACCATTTTAGACGACAGACGAAAATAATACTTTGAGTAGGAGTTCTTCTTTGCGCGGTTGCTTCAAAGCGCTTTTGTCCGCGAGCACGACAGTTATTTCCTCTTTTTCCTCCTTTTCGAGGCATAAAAATTCCCCTAAAACGACAGTTTCCCCGGCGAAAGCACACGCACCATATGCGCGCATCCTTCTCTCTCGCCGCTTCCTCCTCCAGCAGCAGCAGCACGGAGAGTCGCGCGAGTCCATCCTTCAAGTTCACCCCCGCGCCGCACTCTGGCTACCATCGTCGTCGCCTGAACAACAACAACAACAACAACAACAAGAACGATTCTTTCTTCGAAGGGTGGTATTTCCGCCTGTCGATTTCCCGAGAGCAATCCGCCTCTTTGATTTACCACGTGTACGACCCGGACGATAGGAGTTCGAAGAGACACTCCGCCGGGGCACAAATTATTGCACCAGATGGAGAGTACGTGTATAAGGAGACTCGCGACGTGGGAAAGAGTTTCCAGGCGGAAGGACACGAATTGGCGTTACGGTTAGACTTTTTAGACGACGACCACTCCGAGATTAAGCCAAAAATAGACGAAAAGAGAAGACGAGCGGATTTTTACCGAGTGAGCGAGAGAGGCACGAAACACGCCGGGTATTTGTCCACGAACGAAAGCAACAGAAACGATATGGAAAGTGACGATTCGCCGTGGAAAAATTCCGCGGTTTTAAAGTACATCGAATGGGACATCGACGTGACGCCGTTGAAAACGTACGGGTCCGGGAGCGGAGGAGGCGCGGGGAAAGAGAAGGAAAACGATGGAGGTGTTTCGCCCGCGGGATGGTTGACGTCGTTACCGCTACTCGAACCGCACTATCAGATTTTGTTTGCGCACGCGATAGCTACTGGGTACGTGGAGTGCGATGGTAAGAGGACGGAGTTTACGGATGTTCCGTTCTACGCGGAGAAAAATTGGGGCGGCGGAGGGTTCCCTCGTAAATGGTTTTGGATGCAATGTAATTCGTTTCCTCAGTATCCAGACTTATCCGTAGTATGTACCGGTGCAAATCGAGGAGTGGTCATCTCTCCAGGCACGTACGAAGACGTCGGAATGGTTGCGATTCACTATGGAGATTTGTTCGTACAGTTTTCTCCGGTCGGCGCGAACAAGTCAACGAAAACGAACAGTTCATACGTCGGTGAGAACGTTCTCGTGAAATCGACGACGTTTGAATGGAAAGTACATCCATGGGGGCGTTGGGAAGTTGTCGCGAAAGGCGATGGCTACGAGTGCATTGTCACGGGCGCGTGCGAGCAAGATTTGACCAAGTGTAAAACCACCGTGCTTCGTGCTCCGGCGCCGGATACCGAATCCGGCATGTTACCTTTGTGTCGCGAAACGTTTTCGGGCGACATGACGGTCAGTCTGTATAAAATCAACGCCAGGAAGGGACGAACACCAATATTCGAAAACGCGTCGAGTGGCTCTACCGCCTGTCTGGAAGTCGGCGGCGGCCCGTGGGAAGCGCCGTGGGAAATCCAAGCGGACGTGAAGGATCCTCTCGCCGGCGCTTTAGCGATGACGGACGTAAACGTGGAATTAGTGCAAAGCGTCGGTAAGTTTTTCGGGTTGGACGTCATTCCGGGTTTGTGATAGATAACGATGATGATGTTTCGCCGCCTTTTTTTTTGTCCTTTTTGCAGCAATAGCGACACTAGTAATCGCGCTTAGAGTATTTAGATAATGAAAGTTAGTTGGTTATTTCATTTTGCACCTCATTCCAAGCACAACACATCACACGCGCAGAATACACCCACCTCTTCGTTTTCGTCACCACACGCGTCCTCGTCATGCGCAGCGTCGTAGCCACCGACCCTTTCTTCTCCTTTCGACGCGCTCTTCTCTTCTCGAACGTTGGTGTTCATCATCGTAAAGTCGCCTCTTCCTCCTCGGCGGCGGCGGCGAATTCCTCTTCCAAATCGTCATCGGCAAAGACGACGACAAACTCGTACGACGTCGATTCTATCCTCGAGTTACAGTGCCACGCCATTGCCAGCGATGGGTCCGGAGTGTGCAAACTTCCGGACGAACGGATCTGTCTCGTCGCAGGGGCGACGCCGGACACAGAAGGGGTGAAAGTTTTAGTCAAAATCACACAAGTGAAGAAAACGGTTGCTTTTGGGGTGAAAGTTTTTGCGAAAACAAAAGGGGAGGAGGAATTCTCACCTGCGGGGATATCGTCGACGCATTATCAGCAACCATTTTGCGCGCATTTTTACACGTGCGGAGGTTGTTCGTGGCAAGACGTGAAATACGAGAGACAGTTGGATTTGAAACGAACGATGGTGGTGGAAGCGTTCGCGAAGAACGGAAAGTTAGGCGTGGACGCCGCGAACGCGTTGATTGAGAGGACGGTTGGATTGTGGGCAAATGATGATAAAAATGGTGATGATACTACTATTACGGATGCAACGCCGACAAAGTTTCGGAACAAGATGACGTTTGCGTTTGGGGTCGATAACGGTGTGGAGAAAGGCGGCGCGAAGATTGGTTTGCGGCCTCCGAAATCGCACGATGTGGTGGTAGACGTGACGTCGCCGAGCGGGTGTTTGTTGCAGTCGGATAGCGCGAACGAAGCTTTAAAAGCTATTAGTAAGTCGTTGAGAAAAGCGGGGAAATCATTACCAGCGTTCGATAGGAAAACTGGGAGTGGGACGTTGCGTTCCGCGACGTTTCGCGAAAACTCAAACGGGAAAATTGACGTGGAGATTGAATCCACGTCGAGAGAGTCCGCGGTGAAGACTGGTCCTTTGAAGGAATTGATGACGGAAACGTTGGCGGTAGCGAACGTGAAATCAGTCACGCACGTCCAAATCGATCGAGTCGCGAACTTGAAACAAGCCGGACGTGGGAGAAAGCAAAGCAACGTGAAGAGTGGGAAACGTCCAGAGAGTAACAGAAAAGCTAAAACGACCATGATTGACGACGAGGAGGAAGATGTCGGAGCAGGGTCAATCGTCGACGACGCGTGGGAGGTATCTCTGGGCGGTTTGAACTTTCGAGCGAGACCAGAGTCGTTCTTTCAAACTAACACGACGCAGGCGGAAGTTTTGGTGAACGCCGCGGTCGAAGCGTTGCGACCTCTTTTTGAAGAAAAACCGACAAAGCAAAAGAAAATTGTTCTCGATCTCTTCTCCGGCGTCGGCGTGTTCGGCTTAACAGTTGCACATAAAATACCAAACATCTCCAAAGTCATCGGCTACGAGATTGTCAAAGAAGCCGTACTCGACGCGAATGAAAACGCCATCATGAACAATCTATCGAACACGTGCGAGTTTTACGTTCGAGATTTGACCAAACCCGGTCCATTGGAAGGTATCGACGTCGACGACACGAACAACTCAAACGACGAAGGAGACGCAGACCGTATCGTCGAAGCCGTCATCCTCGACCCGGCTCGACCGGGGTGTTCCAAAGACATCCTCTCCGAAATACGAAAGTTACGACCAAAACGAATCGTATACGTTTCGTGTAACCCGGACACGCAAGCGAGAGACGCGAGCATTTTGTTCGGGAACGAAGACGAAACCGACGAAAGCGGCGGACCATCGTCTCTCCCCACGTATTCCCTCGCCTCCGTGAAGCCGTGCGACATGTTTCCTCATGCCTTGCACGTCGAAACCGTCGCCGTGTTTGACCGCGTTGACTCATAATTTTTTGAATAGTAGCTTTGAACTGTTGCAATAATAATACTAATAGGACTCGCCGCGTATTGAATCAAACGTAAACAGACAAGACAGACAGAAGAAGACAAAGAAGAAGAAAAGACCGTGAGTAGTATCGCGCGACTTCTCGTCCATCGCAAAAGTTCCTTCTTACTCAAACCTTTTTTTCCAAAGAGCCAGTCGGAGCGCGACGCAACTCCATAGTATGTGAGCACTTTTCCTCTCCTTTTTGAAAATTGCCACGCTGTCACTGCTGTGAGCCACGCATTTTGAGAGCATTAATTGACAACTGCTCTCTCATCATTTCGAAACCATCTTCATCCACCAATGACGAGCGCGTGCACTCGTTCTCTCAAAATATGTTCCATTCGATCGCTCGAGTCGAATTTATGCGATGTTTTGGTCTGTTTTTTTTTATGCGATTGAATTCGATGCGTTGCGTTCTTCGTTAAGTAAAGCGTGGAAATGTGCTTTCGGATGGAGACGCCGATGACGTCTCAAAAAGGCAGTTACGAGGTGGAAATTCGTCACTTTCGCACACGAATACACCTACACACACATTAATAATACACACATAAACATGCAATCAATCACCCAATTCTCTCAATCTGCCACTCTCAGAGTGAACACAAACAAGGCTTCCTTGAACAAATCGTCCAAGAAGGTGTCCATGCAAGTCCGCGCTGCGGTGAGCATGCCGTCGATGGATTCCCAAGATGAAGGCGACGACGTCGTCGCTTCCAATCCGGAATCGTTCGTCCCGCAAGCGCCGGCGGCGCAAAAAGGCAACGCGGTTTTCTCGTAAGTGATTGTTTTCTCTAACGCTGTGACTTTTGTGTTTTTGTTCCTTTTGAGATCTGGTTCTGCGCGAGAATGATCATCATCATCATCATCCGTTTACTGACCAACTTTTTCTCTTCTCTGACGACGTCACCACCTCACGATGTGAACACATTTGAAACAACAGCGAAACCGCGCAGCTCATCAACGGTCGCGCGGCTATGGTCGGCTTCGTCTCCGCCATCGCGGGTGAAGTCATCACCAAGAAGGAAGCCTTCGAGTTGATCTTCCCGGCCAAGATGGTTTCTGGCGTCCCGACGCACGTCATAGACGCGCAAAACTTCTCTTTGTTTGCGTTCACCATCGCCATCGCGACGTTGGGCACCATCACGCCGAAGTTTACGCAAGACAACTTTGACGAGAGCAGAGAGTTTGCCATCTTCAAGACGAACAGTGAAATGTTGAACGGGAGAGCGGCGATGATTGGTATCGTTTCTTTGCTTGTTGCGGAGAACGTCATGGGCCACGCTTTGTTCTAAGATGATGCGTCGCAATACCGTGCTTCTCCGGAGCGTACAAAGTGGAACACACGTTTAGAAATTAGCTCCTTGATAAACATTTAAATATAGTTATTTTTGTAAGATATAAATATACGCGATATTAATATAAACACGCACACGGATAATGTAACGTTTCGCTACCGCTAATCTACCTATCTATTGCTATCAGTCGTCGTCATCTTCGTTTTGGTCGCTGGTCAACTTGACTTTACGTCCGCCCACCGAGTACACCCTATTAGAATCCCTATCCTTTCTCGTCCACGCCTCAAGATTCTTCCTTTCAAAATTTTGAATCTGTATCTTATACCCCCACTCGCTGCACACGATCGGTCTGGCGGTAAAGCAGTGCGCCCAGTCGTCTCCGCCGCTCGAGATCCATTCTCGTAAACTCAACTCCCACTTTCGAAAAGGCACGTCCAGCAACGTCAACCTCAAACAGTGCGCGAACGCGGACGGACACTTCTTACACAACGTTTCACACGACACTAAATTCACGTTCACTTTCACCCCTCCGTCTTTCGAAGAAATGCTGTACGGGACGATGTTTCGAATCGCTTTACCAATCGCGCCTTCATCGTATCTCAAAAGTATCGGCGCCTCCACCACGAGAACGCTCAAGTTGTCCTTCGCGAACGGTATCGCACTTTGCATAACTTTCAGCTGCGTTAACAAAACTTTCGAGTCCGTGGACGAGAGAATCTCCCGGCCTTCTGAAGTGGACAACATCGTGTCCAAGCCTTGGTTGTCCACGCTTAAGAGGATTTTTAAGCGCTCGCGCGTTTGCGGCGAAAGCATTTGATGCTCCTTCCGTTGTTGTTGCGTTTGCTTTGTTTCGTCTGCGATTTCCCCATCCTCGGAGTCGTTGTTTTTCTTTTCCAATGAAGAAGATGATGATGCGAACGCGTTCGATTTGAGGCGAGACTTTTCGCTCTTAAAACCGTTCTCCTTCTTTCGACGAAGCGATGAGACGAGACTTTCGCGCAAAAGAAGGCGCGATGATGATACTAAGTGTGCCTTCATTTGATTTAAGTGAAGATTGGTCTATTTAGTACGTTTACAAAAATTTACAGACACACACGCGCTAATATAATGTAGCTGTTGTTTGAAGTTTAGTTACCGCTCTCGCACAACCGGACGAAACTCGTGCGCATTTTCCTCACGAACTTGCTCAAATCGTCCGTTCGATTGCACTCTCTCATGTACTCTCCAGCTTCTCTCACCGCGGGTTCGCACTCGATTAACTGGTACCGAGTCGATCCTTCCTCAACGCGAATCGTGAACGAAAACTCTCTGTCCATCTCGAACCGATCGATCAACGTGAACGCGAACTTCATGTCGTCGTCCTCGGTTTTCATGAATTCCAACCCCAGGCGATCTTTGTACATGTCGTTCGCGACTCGCAAACTGTCCACTTGCTTCAGTTGCTTCCCTTCTGACTTTTCCACCGCGCCGGCTTCCTCCTCCGTTTTCCTTCGCTCTTCGCTCACCGTCGCTCTCAAATCCTCCAGCTGTTCCGGTAAATCCGCGGCTAACTCTCTCGCTTGCATCGCTTCCTCTTCCATTTGCTTCAGTTTATGTTCTTGTTCTTCCTTCTCTTCCTCTAACTCTTTCGCTTGACTCGAGAGCTCGTGCTCGCGTTCGACCAATTTTTTGTAAAACTGTTCGCTTTGTTTCATCGCTCCGTCGTGTTGTGATTTCAGCGCTCGTTTCGAGGAGAGACGTTCGGTCGTCCATTCTTGGACGATATCTGAGGCTTCTTTGAGTTCTTTTTCTAAACTGTCCAGTTGGAGGAGTTGGTCCACGTCTACGATCGTATTCCCCGTTTGTTGATTATTGTTCGCCGTGTTACTGCTCATGGTGTTGGTCTTCTTCGTCTACCTAAACGTATATTCAAGAAGCGCGCGATGGGGGAGATTTTTGAATTCCAATTAGGATGATTTCCTCAATTCGTTCTTCTTCTTCCTCTTCCTCCGCGTCGTTTTTTGGAAGAAGGCGGCGGCGTAAATCTCTCTCTCTCTCTCTTTATCGCTCGGTTTTATGCGTTTTTCGCGCGTGCTTTGAGACAAAAGAGTGCGTGTCGTCTTCTTCCGTTGCGTCTCTTCTTGCGTGTTCTTTTTTTTGAGGGGAAATTTTGTTGGGGAGAAAACATCAAAAGCGCGTGCTGTGTATTATGGCGTTCTTTCAATCTACGCGTGCTAGTATCCTAATTTTTCGTTCAAGCGCGTCTTACCGTCACCTCTTTGATCGGCAGGGGCGACCCAGTTGTCATCTTCTTCTTTTTCTTTTGCGTTTACTTCTTTGTCTTCGTCGCGTTCATCTTGACCGAAACCGCCGCTCAAGATTTTACGCATCTCTAATTCGACTTTGCGTTCAGCTTCAGAACGGATTTGTTCGTCGGTTTTTACGAGGTGAGATGTGGTTGTCGTCGTCGTTCGCGGATTTGATGACGGGCCTTTACCGACGGTTGGTTTTTTGCGGATTTGGAGACCAAAGCCGCCTTGTTTATCCGCCAAGGCTTTGACTTGAGCCGGAGACAAGAAACCATCTCCCGGATCGTCGAGTTTCATTGCGTCTCTTTTCGGTTCTGATACGATTGTCGCTGATGGTTTTAGTAGTTGCTGTTGTTGCTGTTGTTGTTGCATAGATGGTGGTGGTGGTGGTGGCGATAGCGACTTCACGCTTGTTTCCTTTTTGCGCGTCTTTTCCTCTTCGTCAACCACCACGGGCGCCTCGTCTTCCACGCGCTCGATAATTTTTCTCTTCTTTTCTGCCTTTGCATTGTCTTGCCCCGAGCCGCCATTTGCACCGCCGATACCATCAGCGCCTCCCGTGAACGTCTTCTTTTCCAATAGTTGGCCTTCTTTCTCCCACTTTTGTACTTTCAGTCGCTCTTCATGCTCTTTCATTTGTTTCTCTTTTTCTGCTTTCATTTTCTCAATCAACTCTTGCTTGCGCTTCCTTTCCGCTTCCTCTTTCTCTTTCTTCTCTTTCTCGACGACGGCTTTGAGCGCATCGCCTTTACTCGTGCCAGGCTTGAACTCCTCGTGCGGGTCCGCAATCTCCAACAAAGACGCGTGACGTTCCAACTCTTCTTCCTTCTCGTCGATGGATTTTAGCAAGCGTTGGATGGTATCTGCGCACGCCTCTTTTCGCGCGCCCGAGGTGAAAATATCCATCGCATCTGCATCTTCTGTGGCATCTAAGCGTTCTCTTTCGATTCTGGCACTCTCTTGATCTTTCCTCGCTTTTTCCAAAGACGTTTGCAACGATTTTAGCGTCGACTCGGCGTTTAATTTCTTCTCCCACAGCGACGCCGCGGTTTCCGTTTCGACAAAGATTTTTGCTTTTGCATTCTTCTTTTTCTTCTTGTTGTTCTTCTCTTCTTCCTTCTTACTCGCGCGCTTTTCCGTGCGATCGTAAAACCCGTCTTCCTCCTCGTCCTCGGAATCTATCGCTTTCCTCTTCTTTCTCTTCTCCTTCGTTTTTTTCCTACTCGCTAATCCTAAAACTTCCCTCAACGACTCGTTCAACCGCTCGTCCGCTTCATCTATGTGCTCTTGAAGCAACTCAAGCGCGGTTTCGTTTTTGTGCATTTGTTGCACTTGTCCGTGCGTGAGACCACCTTCTTGGGAACTTTCCTTTCGTTTGATGCGTTCAATCTCCGAACGCATGTTCTCCACTTTCATCTCCTTCTGCCTCACTTTCTCAATCGCCTTGCGCATGTTTTGCGTAAACTTCGCGACGTCGTGCGTTCTCCAATCGATGTCGTCTTCGTCCATATTTTTCTTTTCAAACTCTTCCGAGGCCATCCCCCACGCCACCGCGGCTTCTTCCATCTTCTTTTCCTCCTCGTCTTTCCTCTGTTCCATCTCTCGCCTCTTTTGAATCTCCTTCACCTTCTCTAGCTCTCGGTTCGTCAACCCGCACTCGGGCATTAAAGCCTCGTCTCCTTGCACGATGTAATCTCTCGTGCTCTCCCCAAACTTAATCTGATCGCCGACATATATTGGCGCGTGTATTCCTTTCTTCAATTTCCGTTTATTCACAAACACCCCGTGCGTCGACCCCGGATCGAACAGGTACATTTCCTTCGTGTTTTTCTTAAATTGCAACACGCAATGCAATCTCGAACTCGACGGGTGCTCGATGACAACGTCGCACAGCGGATGTCGCCCAAACGTGACGTACGAGCGACTTTTGGGAACCACATTATCAGCATCCGCCTTCGACGTTGTTGTTGTTAAAACGATGTTATCCACAACTTGGCCGCTCTTTAACACTTCCAAACTGAACGACGTTTGTCCTTCTGGCGGCCCCGACCATTCCGGTGCGACGTACACCGGTAACGGCGGCATCTCCTCCTCCTCCGGGCCACTTTCACGAACTTCTCGATTTTGTTGTTGTTGTTGTCCTCCTCCTCCTCCTCTCAATGGTGGTTTTTCTTCGAAGAACGTCGGCACCGGTGGTTTCTCTTTCATCGTCCTTGCTTTTTCTTGCATTCCCTCGTCCTTCCCAATGGTGTTTTCTTCTTTGTGTTGCGAGTGTCATTTTTGGTCCATTTTTTTGGTCGAAAAGAGGGGGGAAAAAACATCACAAGAGATATATCCATTAACATAAAAACAATCCTTCTCCAACACACAACGACAGAAGAGAGAGAGAGAGAGAGAGAGAGAGAGAGAGAGAGAGGTTTAATAATCGG
>Ga0302114_10003115_pt1 | contig 10493 bp, 7 predicted proteins | sample AG5_Surface_MG_FD_203107 | JGI IMG/M metagenome (GOLD analysis project Ga0302114, IMG submission 203107) | Marine microbial communities from Western Arctic Ocean, Canada - AG5_Surface | ecosystem: Environmental > Aquatic > Marine > Oceanic | place: Canada: Western Arctic Ocean | collected...
CCGTGCGATCGCACATTCTCTGGTCGCCCACGATCCGGGCATCAGCGTACTTATTCTGTCCGGCTCCCCGATCATCGGCAATTTCGAGTTCGGTGAACGGGTCGATTTCGTGCGCATTCCCGGTGTGATCAAGCTGCAGAACGGCGAATACAAGCCCCTCAAGCTGCCGATGGACATCGAAGAAACCGTCGCGTTGCGCGCCAACATCATTCGCCACACCGCCCTTTCCTATGAGCCCGACGTGTTCATCGTCGACAAAGAACCCCACGGCATGCGGGGCGAGGTGCTCGACACACTGGTGGCTCTCAAAGAACGGGGCACCCAGCTGGTTCTCGGCCTGCGCGATATCCTCGACGACCCGGTGTTACTGGCCCCGGAGTGGCTGAACAAGAACGTGCTGCCGACCCTGGAAAACCTTTACGATGAAATTTGGATCTACGGCCTGCCCCAGGTCAGCAATCCGCTCGACGGCCTCGACCTGCCGGGCAAGGTCGTACGCAAGACGGTCTATACCGGCTATCTGCGTCGGGCCCTGCGCTCGAACTCGCTGCCGGTCGCTGAGCTACCTTTCAAGAACAAGCCCTATATTCTGGTCACCGCGGGCGGCGGCGGCGACGGTGAGCAGGTATTCGACTGGGTGCTGCGCGCCTACGAGAATGACCCCGGCCAGCCCGTCCCTGCATTTTTCGTCTTCGGGCCGTTTCTCGATCCCGACTTCCAGGCCCAGTTCAACGCCCGTATGGCGCGGCTCGACAATGTTGAATCGATCACCTTCGACAACCACCCCGAGGCCTTCATCTCGAACGCTAGCGGGATCGTCGCCATGGGTGGTTACAACACGGTCTGTGAAATTCTCTCCTTCGACAAACCCGCACTGATCGTGCCCCGGACCCGACCCCGGCTCGAACAGTTCCTGCGCGCCTCGCGAATGCAGGAAATGGGTTTGATCAAAATGCTGATGCCGGATTCGCCCGGAATCCTGGATAACCCGCAGGAAGACTGGAAGATCATGGCAACGGCGTTGCGCCATCTGCCACAGCAAAGCCTGCCCTCCGAGGTTGTCGTGCCCGGGCTTCTCGACGGGCTGCGCAACGTGGACCGCCTCGTCGATATCGCCGCCGGCCGCCGACGCGCCAAGATGCGGCTGGTCGAGCGCGACGTTCCAGGCCAGCACACCGGACAATCCTGAGTGCGCACGCGCCGGGACAACGGCGCCGACGCCGGAGTCGGGCGGGTTGCCGTCGTGCTCAAAGGCTATCCACGGCTCTCGGAAACCTTTGTCGCCCAGGAGCTGCTCGGACTTGAGGCCCGCGGCCACACAATCGACATCCATTCCCTGCGCCACCCCTACGATCCCACGACCCATCCGATCCACGACGAGATCGCCGCCGCGGTCAGCTACCTGCCGGAGTATCTCTGGCGCGCGCCCATGCGGGTGCTGCGCGGCTGGTGGGCCGCCCGCAAGCTACCCGGCTACGCGACTGCCTGGCGTGATTTCTGGCAGGATTTTCGCCGCGACCGCACGTCGAACCGGCTCCGGCGGTTTGGCCAGGCTTGCGTGCTGGCCCAGGACCTGCACCCAGGGACCCGCCTGATCTACGCCCATTTTCTGCACACCCCGGCCTCGGTGGCGCGCTACGCCGCCCGGATGCGCGGCTTGCCCTTCGCAGTATCGGCCCATGCCAAGGATATCTGGACCACACCGGATTGGGAGAAACGCGAGAAGATCAGCGACGCGGCATGGATAACCACCTGCACCGCTTACGGTGCTGACCATCTGCGCGCGCTGGTCCCGGGACAAGGTCACAAGGTTCTGCTGCACTATCACGGGCTCGATTTTGATCGCTTCACCGCGCCGGCCGCCGCCGAACGAGACCCAGGCGCGATCCGAATCGTCTCCGTGGGACGCGTGGTCGAAAAGAAAGGTTATGACGATTTGCTGTCGGCCCTGGCGCAGCTGCCCGACACCCTTGACTGGGGTTTCGAACATATCGGCGGCGGTGCGCTCGAGGACACGATGCAGGCCCGGGCCGAACGTCTGGGCATCGCGGCGCGGATCACCTGGCAAGGACGCCAACCCCAAAGCGCAGTGAAGGCGCTGCTGGCCCAGGCCGATGTTTTTGTGCTGGCCAGCAAGATCGCCACCGATGGTGACCGGGACGGGCTGCCCAATGTTCTGATGGAAGCCCAGGCCCTTGGTGTGGCCTGTCTCTCCACCGCCGTGTCCGCCATCCCCGAGCTCATCACCGAGGGCGAAACCGGATTACTGGTGCCGCCGGGCGATCCCGACGCGCTCGCCGCTGGGCTTGTGACATTGTCTACCGATGGTGCGCTGCGCGAACGGTTGGCCGCTGCTGGCAGCGCGCGGGTACACGCCGCGTTCAACATGGATGCCGGCATCGATGCGATTGCGGCCGCGCTGCTCGACCCCCAAACCCCGCAAACCCGGGCGGCCGCCTGATATGCTGGTCGCGTTTTATGCTCCGATGAAGCCCCCCGACCACCCGGTTCCCTCGGGCGACCGGCATCTCGCCCGCTTGCTCATGACCGCGCTACGCCATAGTGGCCACACCCCGGAACTGATCTCCCGCTTCGTCAGTCGCGATGGCGCCGGCGACCCGGACCGGCAAGCCCGGCTGCAAGGGCTCGGCGACAAGCTGGTCGACCGCCTCACCCGGCAACTGGCCGCCCGGCCGCTCGAGCAACGCCCGAAAGCCTGGCTGACCTATCACCTCTATCACAAAGCCCCGGACTGGCTCGGGCCGCGAATCGCGGATGCGTTTCACATTCCCTATATCGTGGTCGAAGCTTCTTCAGCGCCGAAGCGCGCGGGCGGGCCCTGGGATATCGGCTATCAGGGCGCCAACGCGGCGATCGCACGCGCCGATGCCATCTTTACCCTCAACAGCGACGATTGGGACTGCTTGCAGCCGGTCCTGCGCGAACCGGTGCTGCACCGACGCCTGCTGCCCTTCGTGGACGCCGCTCCATTCACAAAATCCCGGACGCGCCGCGCCAATCTGCGGGACGGGTTCGCAGCCCGGGGCGGCTGGGACCCCGATACTGTCCTGTTACTCGCCGTGGGCATGATGCGGCCGGGCGCCAAGGAAAAGTCATACGCCGTGTTGGCCGAAGCGCTGACCCAGCTCTCCGGAACGAACTGGCATCTTTTGGTGGCGGGTGACGGACCCCAGCGCGACGCGATCACCGCGCAGCTGAACAACGCCGCGCCGGGGCGGGTCACCTTTCTTGGCACCCTCGATGAACCCGCGCTCACTGAAGCTTATACGGCCAGTGACATGCTGGTCTGGCCAGCCATCGACGAAGCCTTCGGCATCGCTTTGCTGGAGGCCCAGGCCGCCGGGCTACCTGTGGTCGCGGGCAAACAGCGCGGCGTTCCCGATATCATCGCCTCTGGGATCACCGGCCTGCTGCCCAAGCCCGGGGATGCCACCGCCTTCGCCCAGGCCCTGCAGCGGCTGATCGACGATCCCGAGGCCCGCACCCGCATGGGCGAAGCCGCTTCCCGCAGGGTGCTTGAACAATTCGATGTGCCGGTCGCTGCCGAACGCCTCGACGCCACTTTGAAAACCGTCGCTTCTGTGGTCCGCGCCTCATGACCCGGCTGGTGTTTTTACGGCACGGCCTGACCGACTGGAACGTCGCACGACGGATGCAGGGCCACAAGGATATCCCGATCAATGACGACGGTCGGGACATGGTCGGGGTTTGGCGATTACCCCCCGACCTGGCCGACGCGAAAATCATTTCCAGCCCGCTGATCCGGTGCATCGAAACCGCAGAAATCCTCAAATCAGCCCACCCCGAACTGGGCCCGATCGAGACCGACAAGCGGTTGATGGAGAAATCCTGGGGCATCTGCGAAGGCCGTGACCTGCACGAGATGGAGGCCGCCGTGGGCCCCGAAATCCACAGCGCGGACTACCGGCCCGAAAACGGTGAAAGCCGCCGGGACATGCTCGGACGGATCGGGGCGTTTCTGGCAGACGCGGCCCAAAGCGAGGCCCCCCGGATCGTCATCGCCCATCGCGGGGTGATCCGCACCGTCTACGGAATCGCCACCGGCTGGGACTTGACCGGTGAAACCCCCGACGAGATGTCCCGACGACGGGCGCAGGTCTTCCGCGCAGCCCCGGACGGCACCGCGCAGATCGAACAACTCAACCTGCCCCTCAACGGTTGAGCACAGGCAGGCCAGACCCATGACCCAGCGCCCCAAAGTCTTCTTCTATGTGCAGCATCTGCTCGGTATCGGTCACCTGATGCGCGCCGGTGTCCTGACCCGCGCGATGGAATCCGCCGGGCTCGAGGTCACGCTTGTATCGGGGGGCGCCCCGGTCCCGGGATTCCAATCCGGCGCGAGCCACTTCGAACAACTACCCCCGACCCGGGCCACAGACAAGTTTTTCAAAGTCCTGGTCGATGCGGATGATCGTCAGATCGACGATGCCTGGAAGGCCGGGCGCCGCGCGCGGTTGGTCGACGCCTTTGAACGCGTCCAGCACGACATTCTCATGATCGAATTGTTTCCGTTCGGGCGTCGCCAGATGCGGTTCGAACTCGAGCCCTTGCTCGACGCCGCGCAGGCCCGCGGATCAGACCGCCCGCTCATTGTTTCTTCCGTGCGCGACATCCTGGTCGAGCCCGGCAAGCCCGAGAGGATCGACGAAATGGTCAGCCGCACCCGCACCTATTTCGACATGGTGCTGATTCACGGTGACGCGACCTTCATTTCCTTCGACGCGACGTTTCCCCGTATGGCAGAGATCGCCGACCTGTCGTACTACACAGGCTATGTAGCCGACCCGGCAGCATCCCGCGACGAAAACGGACCGGGCGCGGGAGAAGTGATCGTCTCCACCGGCGGCGGTGCGGTCAGTGACGATATGCTGCAGGCCGCCCTCGATGCGCGCGCACTTTCACCCCTGGCCAACACCCCCTGGCGCGTCCTGATCGGCCACAACCTTCCCGAAGCCGAATTTACCGCTTATCGGAAAAACGCCCCAAACGGCGTCACGGTCGAGCGCGCCCGACCAGACTTCCCCGAACTGTTGGCCAATTGCACGCTCTCAATATCCCAGGGCGGCTACAACACGGTGATGGAATTGCTGGCGGCGGGCACCCGCGCGGTCTGCATTCCCTACGCCGGCGGCCTCGAAAGCGAACAAACCCTGCGCTGCGGGCTACTAGCCGAAAAAGGTGCACTCGAAATTGTCGACTCCGAGGCGGTCACCGCAGCAAATGTTGCCGCCGCAATCACCCGCGCGATGGCCCGTTCCGATCAATTTTCTGTGCCTGTAGACATGGCCGGCGCCCCAAAAACCGCCGCGATGCTTCACTCGGCACTAAATAAACATCGAAAAGCCGATTTTGGGGCCGAAACTGACTAAATCGTAGTTAACCCCGAGCCCTGATCCGGCTAGTGTGCACACAACAAGGTAATCTGGGTTGAGGGGCTCGGATACGCAGGGAGAGCTGTACGGACCCATGGCCTTGGCGATGACCAAAGGCGCGCTTCAGCCGGAAACGGCATGGGAAGCCCTCACGCGCGAGCTCGACCTCTGGGAGGAGGACGGGCGCACTGCCACATTCTGGTGGCGCGACGACGATGCGGCGGACCACACGGACGCGCTCAATGAATTGCTGCTCTTGCGCACCGCCCTTGGCGTACCGCTCGCGCTTGCCGTTATTCCGGCCACCGCGACGTCCGAACTTCGTGCCGCGCTGGACCGGGGCAACGCGATCGCCGTGCTCCAGCATGGGTATTCCCACACCAATTTCGCCGGCCCCGACGAGCGCAAGATCGAGCTCGACGGCAGTCGGCCCGCCACCTATGTGATCGGTGATCTGGCGACCGGGTTGCAGGCCATGGAACGCTTTGCCGGGTTTGTCCCGGTGATGGTGCCCCCCTGGAACCGCATCGCGCCGCATTTGATTCCGTTCCTGCCCGAACTCGGGTTTCGCGGCCTCAGCACTCTCGGACCCCGCAACCGGCCCTCGCCGATTGCCGGTCTGAACGCGAATAATGTCCATCTGGACGTGATCGACTGGCGGGGGCATGCGACCGGCACCGCCGGGGGCTTCCGCGGCGGCGAAGCCATCCTGGCCGACGCGGTGGCCCATCTCGCAGCACGGCGCACCGGCGCGGCAGACGCCGACGAAGCCACCGGCCTGATGACCCATCACGCGGTTATGAAAACGGATTCGAAAGAGTTTGTGCGCCAGTTTGTCGACCACACCAACCAACACCCGGCGAGCCAATGGTTATCCGCCGAGGAAGTCTTTCCCAGCCCATGAGCACGCACCGTTATCATCGCCGCGATCTGAACGCGGATTTGTTGCGCGCCGGACTGGGCAGCGCGGCCTGCATCACGCCGTTATTCCTCCTCGAGCCCGGTGCCATCGCCAGCTATGTGCTGGCCGTGCCCGCCGCGTTCTTTATTCTTTTTGGATTGCGCACCTGGGCCCACGGCTGCACCCGGGTCACTCTGGACGACAGCGGCGTCGTGATCAACGGCTGGACCGCGTCTCGTCTTTCATGGCGCGATTTGGAAACCCTGAAGCTTTCTTATTTTTCGACCCGCCGCGATCGTGAGGCCGGCTGGATGCATCTCACCCTGCGGGGAGCCGGCACCAAGTTGAGCATCCATTCGACCCTCGAAGGGTTCGAAGACGTCTGCCGGCAGGCGCTGCGCGCCGCCCAGACCCACGACGTGGAATTATCAGATGCCACGGCACGTAATTTTGCCGCCCTGGGTATGGGCAGCACGGGCGAGTTGGCCCCTCCCATTGATACAACCCCGGCCGCGCTGACCGGCTGGGGCAACCCGGCGGATTGGCGGCGATGAACGATCTTTTGAGTGTACGCGACCTGAAGGTCGAGTTCACCGTCCACGGCGAGCAGATTCGTGCTGTTGACGGCGTCTCGTTCCGCATTCGTCCCGGCGGCACCACCGCTCTGGTCGGTGAATCCGGCTCGGGAAAATCGGTTTGCAGCCAGGCGATCATGGGAATTCTCCCCAATATCGGATCTGTGGCTGGCGGGGAAATCCTGTTTACCGACCCGAATGGCGACGGTGAAACCATTGACCTGGCCAAGCTCGATCGGGACGGCCCAAAGCTGCGGTCGATCCGTGGCGGCCGGGTGTCGATGATCTTCCAGGAGCCCATGACATCGCTATCGCCCCTGCACACGATCGGCGATCAGATTTCCGAAGCCCTGCATCTGCACCGCAAAGTGGACAAGACAGCGGGCCGGGAATTGTCGACCGACATGCTGCGTCTGGTTGGGTTTCCCGATCCCGCACGGGCCATGAAAACCTATCCGTTCGAACTTTCAGGCGGGCTCCGTCAGCGAGCCATGATCGCCATGGCGCTGGTCTGCCGACCGGCCCTGCTCATTGCCGACGAGCCGACCACCGCCCTCGATGTGACAATCCAGGCCCAAATTCTCAAGCTGATCAAGGATTTGCAATCCGAGCTGCACATGGCCGTGCTGATGATCACCCATGATCTCGGCGTGGTCGCGAATGTGGCCGAGGAAGTCGTGGTGATGTTCCGCGGCAAAGTCATGGAAAGCGGCAGCCTCGAAGCGGTCTATCAGAACCCGGGGCATCCCTATCTGAAGGCGCTTTTGAACGCTGTCCCCCGGTTCGACCTCAAGGAAGGCGAACGGCTTGTCCCCCTGCGCGAGATCAAGGCAGAAACCGGCAATATGCTCAAGCCGGACGCCGACCGTGTGCGCACCAAAACCGACGGGCCGATCCTGCGCGTCGAAAATCTGTCAAAGAGCTTCACGATCCGAAAAGGAAGCTATTTCGGCTCTCAGGAATCACGTGGGGTTCTGGCTGTCGACGATGTCAGCTTCGAGATTGCCCCCGGCGAATGCCTCGGGCTGGTGGGCGAGTCTGGCTGTGGCAAAACAACCACCTCCAAACTGATCATGCGCGCCCTGAGTACCGATACCGGCACGGTGACCTTCTTCGAAGGCGGCCAGCCCGTTGACGTGCTGGCTCTTCAGGGGCGCGAGCTCAAGGATTTCCGACGCCGGGTCCAGTTCATGTTCCAGGACCCGTTCGGATCGCTGAACCCGCGCATGACCGTGTTCGATATCATTTCCGAACCGCTTATCATCCATAAGATAGGGACAGCGCAAACCCGCGCAGACGCCGTGCGCGAATTGATGCGGCTGGTTGGCCTCGACCCGCGCTTCCTCAATCGCTACCCGCACAGCTTCTCCGGCGGCCAGCGCCAGCGCATCGGCATCGCCCGCGCTTTGGCCCTGAAGCCTGACGTGCTGATTTGCGACGAACCGGTCAGCGCGCTCGATGTCTCGATTCAGGCTCAGATCCTGAACCTGCTGAAGGACCTACAATCCGAGCTCGGGCTGACCTATCTGTTCATCAGTCACAATCTGGCGGTTGTCGACTATATCGCCGACCGGATCGCCGTCATGTGCGCCGGACGCCTCGTCGAAATGGCGCCGAGCAAAACCCTGTTCCGCAACCCGGCCCATCCCTACACACAGGCATTGTTGTCGGCGGTGCCCGAACCCAATATCGAACGCAAGCTCGATCTGAGCTTGTTGATGGCGGACCGTGCGTCCGACCCGGCCAGCTGGCCTGCCCCCTTTACCATCGACGCCGATAGCCGCCCGCGGCTTGTCGAACTAGGCGATGGCCATTTTGTTCGCGCCGATCCCGATCGCGGCGCACTCCCGGAGGTCGCGTGACATGAATTCCAGCCACACTCTTGCCATCCTCGGTCTCACCGCAATTCTGGCGCTGCCAGCCGGAGCCGCGCAGGGCTTTGAACAGGCACCCATGCTGGCCGCCGAAGTCGAAGCCGGCAAATTGCCCCCCCTCGACCAACGCCTGCCGCAGCCGCCGCGGGTGGTCGAGACCGAATCCCTTGGTACGTATGGCGGCGATCTTCGGATCGCCATGGCCCGGTCCCGCGACACCCGCATGATGACGGTTTACGGCTATGCCCGGCTGGTCGGTTACGACCAATCCTACAATCTGGTCGCCGACATTCTGGAGTCCTTCCACAGCGAGGACGACAAGGTTTTCACCCTGACCCTGCGTGCCGGACACAAATGGTCCGACGGACATCCATTCACGACGGAGGATTTCCGTTACTGGTGGGATGACGTCGCCAACAATATCGATCTAGCACCCCTGGGGCCGCCGGCCCTGCTCAAAGTGGATGGCGAAGTCGCCAAGGTCGAGATCCTCGACGCGCGCACGATCCGCTACAGCTGGACGAAGCCAAATCCATTTTTTCTGCCCGCCCTGGCCGGCCCAAGGCCGCCCTTTCCGTTCCGGCCTGCGCATTTCCTGAAACAGTTCCACGAGAAATATGCCGAGCCCGAAGCTCTTGCCGCATTCATCAAGAAGCGGCGCATGCGGGGCTGGGCGCCGCTACACAACAGCCAGGATAATCTCTACGACCTCGACAACCCGAAACTGCCGACCCTTCAGCCCTGGCAGAACACAGTGCGCCCGCCGGCGCAGCAGTTTGTGTTCGTGCGCAACCCGTATTTCCACCGGGTCGACACGGCAGGAAACCAGCTGCCTTACATCAACCGCGTATTGATGAATATTTCCGACGGCAAGCTGATCCCCGCGAAGGCCAGCGCCGGAGAGATCGACCTGCAGGCCCGCAGCCTGTTCATGAGCCATTTCACTTTCCTGAAGCGGGCGGAGAAGAAAGAAACCTTCAAAACCCGGCTTTGGGATACGGCGACAGGCGCCCGAATCGCGATTTACCCGAACATGCATGTGGCCGACCTGGAATGGCGCAAACTGTTCCGCAACCGTGACTTCCGCCATGCGCTCAGCCTTGCGATTGATCGCGAGGAAATCAACGAAGTAATTTATTTCGGCCTCGCCGAGGCGTCCAACAACACCGTCCTGGCCCGCAGCCCCTTGTTCAAGGACAAGTACCGAGACGCCTGGGCGCGGCTGGATATCAACAAAGCCAACGCGTTGCTCGACGGGCTCGGGCTCGACAAGCGCGACGGCGATGTCCGCCTGCTTCCTGACGGGCGCCGCATGGAGATCGTGGTCGAGACTGCCGGCGAAGAAACCGAGCAGACCGACGTTCTGGAGTTGATCCACGACACATGGTTGGAGATCGGCATCAAGATTTTCACCCGGCCGTCCCAGCGCGAAGTATTCCGCAACCGGATTTTCTCCGGCGAAACCCAGATGGGCGTCTGGTCTGGCGTCAACAACGGGATCGTCACTGCCAATATGAGCCCGGCGGAATTCGTGCCAACCCAGCAGGTCCAGTACCAGTGGCCCAAATGGGGACAGTATTTTGAGACCGGCGGCAAAGCTGGCGCCCCGATTGATATGCCCGCTGCGATCGAACTTTTCGACCTATTCAAGAACTGGCAGGTCGCCCAGTCAGAAGCCGAGAGAACCACAATCTGGGAACGCATTCTCGACATCAATGCCGAGGAAACG
>Ga0302114_10003119_pt1 | contig 10482 bp, 10 predicted proteins | sample AG5_Surface_MG_FD_203107 | JGI IMG/M metagenome (GOLD analysis project Ga0302114, IMG submission 203107) | Marine microbial communities from Western Arctic Ocean, Canada - AG5_Surface | ecosystem: Environmental > Aquatic > Marine > Oceanic | place: Canada: Western Arctic Ocean | collected...
CATTTACGTTTGAGCCTTCAAGCATGCCCTGCGCAAACTTACCAGTTTGGTCAGGGTCTGGAACTGTTCCATCCAGGTTACGTATTTTACCATCTAGGCTCTTAGTCAGTAGTTCTGGGTTGCCAGTAGCAGTAGCCAAAAAAGCAATACTCGTGAAATCACCTGGAATCGAACCCGGCTCTTGCACCAGAATCTCACCATTTTCACTTACTTTAAGTTCTGAGAATTCAGGCAACACTATCGGCGCCAATCCGTCAGATAGAACTACGTCACCGGCGCCATTGATCAATTGGTTGAGACTATCAATTGAAAAGTCACCACGCTTTGAGAGCGCTATTTCACCGTCGGCCGGCTGAATAAATAGAAAGGCTTCATTTAGAACTGCGACGTCTGTCTCCACCCCAGTATTTTGAATTTGACCGCTCTCATTTGAGAAAATACGTTCGCCCGTCTCAAGGGGAAAAACCCTCGCCGTGGCCTGATTGAGGGCAGACAGGAAGCCCGCGTTGCCCTCATTTGGCAAATCTTTTCTAAAGCCAGGAACATTAACGTTGGCTAAATTATTGGCTAAGTCAAACTTAAGATCCTGAAGCCCTTTCAGGGAGCTCAGTGCGGTTTGAACCATTCTATCCATAGTTAAAAGTTCCTGGTTTTAAAGAAAAGATTACAGTCTAATATTAATAATAGTCTGCGTCATACTCGTCGTTGTTTCCATCGCCTTTGCAGCCGCTTGATAGTTGCGCTGTGCAGTAATCAAGTTCACCAACTCCTCAGTAATATCAACGTTAGATTTCTCTAGAGAGCCAGACAGAATACTACCGTAGCCATCCTCAGCTGCCTCACCAAGTTCCGCTGCACCACTTGCGGCTGTAGCAGAAAATGTGGAGTTACCAATCTGTTTTAGACCACTATTATTTGTGAAATTAGCAATAATAATTTTACCAAGTGTCACATTCGAGCCATTAGAGTAGCCAGCTTTCACACTGCCGTAGTTGTCAATTTCTAGATTTGTCAATCGACCTGCCGCAAAGCCATCTTGGCTAACACTTTGAGCCGAGAACGGTTGTGCAAAGTTAGTCGCTTCAGAATAATCAACCGTTATAACTGCCCCAGCTTGGCCTTTGTAGCTGACGTTAGTTATCGGGCTAGTCAAACTACCTAATTGATTAAAGGTAAGCTCTCCATCATCTAAATATAAAGGAAAGAAGTCTTCTACAATATTATCTACAAATTCATCCGTACGGGCTGTTATCTCACCATTTGGTGATACGAACAGTGGCCTTCCAAATTCATCTGTGGCCTGCTTTGGTGTTTTAACTGCAGCCGTCTCTCCAATTCCAAGTGGAACGTCTTTCAGACCAAAACGCAGGTCACCAGAAATTTTTAATGTTGAACCACTGTTGGCAGTACCTGAAGTAAATACTAAGTTGTTCGTCGCGCCGTTATAAGTGACGTCAACGCCACCAACTGGCATTCCAGTTGTCGGATGCACCATTTGGTTTATCCGGGCCTCAAGTGCCGTTGCCATAGTCGTACCGGTGTAATTTGCTTCAGGTAAAGTGAGAAACGCACTCACCCCATCAACCACCACCGTGAATTTATTTTCATTGCCTATGGATGTAAGCGTGAACGCGCTTGTCATATCGACAAGGGCTTCAAACCCTGTTGCCACAGCAGGCTTGGACCCAAGACCAGTAGGCTCTGTGTAGCCAAGTTCTCCAGCCCTAGGAAAGCCTAGAATTTGGCTTGTTCCATTACCAATGCTATGAGTGCCGTACTCAGCATTATCTGTGGCGTCTCTAAGCCCTTGCTCCGTTAATTTGTATCTACCAACACTAACATCAGAAGCCGATTGATTTGAAGTAACACCCACAGCGCTATTTTCGCCAAGTTGTTCTCCAGTCTTCCCACTCATTATTTCAAACTTGTTGTTTACGGTATCAAAGTACACCTCCATACCGTATCGCTTGTTTTGAACTCGGACCTCAGGACCATTATTAACAAAAGCGTTTCCAAGAAGTTTGTCATCCCCTGAAAGGCTGATATCTTTATTATTACCAAATGCCGGTATCCCTAGGTCACTTTCACCAGCATCCAATTTCTTAGAGTAAGCAGTGAATGACTCCATTCCAATTCCAGTACCAATACCAAGTTTAGTATTGTCACCATCAAAAGTTAGACGTTGTTCGCGTTCATCATACCCAATTTTTATGGATGGATTGCGATCATCAACCCAATTCGTAGTCGTAAGACCTTCCACTACAGATGGCGGAGTAGCTCCACCTGACCTGAAGCCGAATGCCGCTAAGCTATCACCAGATGCCGTCAAATGGGCGCCTGTCGCAGAGGCGGTTACCAGCAGAGAACCGTTTGCGTTCGTTGAAGCCGCGGCAGCACCCACATTTACTCGAAGTGCAGAATTACCTATTTCCTGAATAACAATTTTATTAGTATAAAAAGATTCTTTAACTCCCTCTACCAAACCTTCAGTACCCTCAAAGTAAGCCTCAACATTATCTGATGGCTTCAAAAGTGCGGTAATTGTACTATTACCGGCCGTGTTAACATTGGCGGGTGGAAAGGTAGCGCCGTCCAGATCAAAATCTAAAGTAATCGAATAATAATTGGCATCATTTCCTGATACAGCAACTGCTTTGATGGCAATTGGTTCAGTACCAAGCACATCAGTTAGCAGTGTAGTTTTGGGTGTTCCATGTTTATCTTGGTACTGAAATAGAGAAATAGACTCCAACCCCGCCAGCGTGGATGGCAATGCCCGTGAACCGTCTTCACCCGCAATTTTGACTTCAATAACAGGAAATCCTGCAGCATTTAAGCTCATATTAGTTTTTGTGACTGAACTCATATAATCAAAAGCACGTATATTCGGTTTGTTGATTTCACCATGTTTGGCAACAGTATGACTTGTCCCACCCTGGGCATTTGAATATCCTAAAAACTTTGCAGTTGTATTTCCACCGCCTCCAGCACCTTCCACATGGGTCACCTCTAAAATATCAACACCTGGGGCTGGCAGATTGTCAATTGCTGCCGCTGCTTTGGTCTGAGGAATAGCGAGACCAACTGTCTTCTTAAATAGCTTACCACTTACACCTAAAGCAGCCACTGCCGTCGCGTCAGGCTGTTCCGGATTTGCTGCTGATTTAATGTACTCGTTCATCGCAGAGTTCATTTTTACCTGAGCATGCGATAGAAATGTCGGCATCTCCATGCCAAGTTTGGCATTAGCTCCAGTAATTACGAAGGAATCTGTATGCAAATCTACATTTATTGGCGTCGCCAAGCCTGACGATAGACCGTCACCCGAAGTCTTCTTGAGATCTAAGCTAAAAAAGCTGTCTTCGCCGTCGGTCAATTGGATTTTTTTGTCGTCACCGAATGCATTTCTTGCAGCAATTTCAACAGCCTCAGCCAGTTGAGTACCATCATAAGTTCCCGGGGGAATATCAATTGCCACTGGACCACTTTTGTCGAAGTCTAGCAATAAAAAGTCTTTGCCCCAAAATGTACCAGCTATAGGGCTGGCAACATCATTCAACGCTTGGTATTCCATGGTAGATTTAAATTCACCTGGGTCAGTAGTTATTTTAACAGTCCGCCCTTCTGCTAAAAATGCCTCCAAACCAAGGCCCGTAAGTTTGGCCGGTGTCGAATTAACAGCATTTCCAAGATCATCAGCCTTGTAAAGGGGAAAGCCTTTTCCCTCTAGAATGTAGGCTGGATCTTGTGGTGTTGTGGTCTGCTGTCCAAATTTATCAATGAATAGGCCCGCTTCCTGCGGATCCACAGCCCGTGTTAAATTGGGCTTAATTTCTACGCCATCAACGAAAACTTTAGTGTCATATTTGTAAGTAGGCTCCAAGTCGGTAGCCTGCTGCGTCTTTAAATAATATACAGTCGCCGATTGTGGATTACCTGCACTATCAAAAATTGTGACAGCTGATGTAGACGAATAAGTCTCTGGATCAGTTGTACTAAAGATATTATCTGCTGGAATTACCTTATCAGTTGCGGATAGATTTACACCCATCGAGATACCCTCGGTACGCTTTGGCTGACCAAATTCTGATTTTAGTTCTAACTTGGTTGCGCCAGCCAGCGTCTTATCTGCCACGGAACCGTCACTATCTACTGGATAGCCCAGAAGAAACTGTCCATTACTGTCAACAATAAAGCCACTGTCGTCCACGTTGAACGAACCGTTGCGCGTGTAGACTGTTTGGGCAGCAACACCACCCGCCTCCATCGCAAAAAATCCTTGTCCCGAAATAGCCATATCAAGAGTATTTGACGATGTAGTTATATTACCCTGGCCGAATTGTTGCACAATGCCCTTAGACGCCGTACCCTGACCCACGGTCTGCGCTTGCAGCGGGGTCGATCCGAAGATGTCTCCAAATTCAGCGCGGCTCTTTTTAAATCCGTTCGATCCGACATTCGCAATATTGTTCGAAGTTGTCGAAATATCAGTTTGAGCGCCCTTAAGGCCAGTCAGTGCAGTAAAAAAGGACATTAGTCACTCCTCGTCAAAACATTTTCATTCGATTTTTGTTTGCAAAAAACATGCCAAAAACCAGTTACAATTAATTTACTCATAATACCTATAATTAAATTAATAAAATTCAGTTACTTACCTGAAGTTAATCGCTTTATCCACATCCATTTCTCCGAAGTCTTCGACATCGAGTAAGACGTTTTCAGTTTCTCCAGATCCCACTGAGGCAGACAGCACTCGGGCATAGACAGATGGGTTTAGTTGTTCTGGGCCATTCCCAAAATTAATAGTCGCGTCAATTCTTAGACGCTTTTTCATCTCAATAATGTCTGCCGGAATATCTTTCCACGCAAACCCTACTAATCCGGTGCCCTGAGCACCCAATTCAATAACTTTCAATTCTTCATTGGTATTAGCATCAGTAATCACGATCTTAGCCATGCTTGACGCCTGGGGTAAGTCGAGTACACCATGGAGCTCCCCATCTTCGTCTGGTCGTGAAACATTTCCAGGAACCAAGACTGAGTGACCTAAGAGATTTGCGGCTGTCGCAATTCGGGCTTGATCAAACTTTCCACTAATACCAGTTAAGGATTCATTTACCTCGGTGATCCCAGTAACAGTAGAGAACTGGGCCATCTGCGCAATAAAGTCACCATTGTCCATAGGCTCAAATGGATCCTGGTTTTGCAGCTGCGTGGTCATTAATTTTAGAAAATCTGACTGTCCTAAAGCGCCATTTCCTTCTCGCGACGGATCAATGGTTCTTGAAATGCCAAGCTTTTCAAATAGTGCGTTTTGTGCCGCGGTTGAATCTACTGAAGACATAATTTTTTAACCTCACTTACCCATATTAATTGTACGCATCATTAAGCCACGCAAAGTACTGACCATTTCAACGTTGTTTTCATACTGTCGTGATGCCTCAAGCATCTCGACCATTTCTTCTTCTACATTGACCGCAGCAGTATAAATAAACCCATCTTTATCCGCCTTTGGGTGACCTGGCTGAAAAGACTTTTCTGCTGGGCGGTCAACTTCAACTATCTCATCAACGTCCACTGAAGATATTCCAGTACGCTGAACGTCATCTGCATAGACCGTCTTAAATACCGCCTTAATCGCCTTGTAGGCCTCGGCATCTGATGATGCGACAGTTCGTGAGTTCGCAAGGTTACTGGCGACCGTATTCAAGCGAACCATTTGGGATGACATTCCCCGAGCGGCGATATCAAATATATTTTTAATATCAGACATCCTACTCACCCTTTATAGCAGAGATTAACCCACTGAATTTCCGATTAAGAAATTCTAGGGACGTTTGATAGCGCATAACATTTTCTGAAAACTGCATCTGTTCAACGTGCAATTCGACAGTATTTCCGTCTTGGGAAGGGTTAACATTTTGTCTAAAATCTACCCCTGCATCTCCAGACCCAGAAAAGAATTTTAAGTGGCGATTATCTGATATCGATACTGGGCCACGATCCATTTTGGCATTTAAAGCCTGCGAAAAATCAATGTCTCGCGCCTTAAAGTTTGGCGTCGCTGAATTCACAATGTTCGAAGCCAATATTTCATTTCGCTTCGACCGGATATTTAGCGCATCCGAATGGATCTTTATATGATTAGCTATGGACTTCATGGATCATTTTTTTCATTTCTATTGGTCTATTTGGTGTGGATATTGCAAGTAATGTGCCAAGAATGGATGGAGATTGTTATGAACCAAGAAAAAGAAAAATGGCTAGCGCCAGAATTGAAAGAAAACCGAAACAAGATTATTGGTGAGTTTCTTGATTTTACTTTTGATGAGGCCTTAGTACAGGTGAACAGAAAATTAGAAAATGAAACAGAGTTTTCTAACCGCCTCACACTTTTAGCTGCCAGAAGTTGGTTAATTCGAAAAAAAGTCTATGCTCTAATGCATGAACCATTTGCCTTCAGTATTGGCGACCTGGAGAACTTAGATATATCTGCTACTATCATGGACGAGGCCGAAGACAGCCTTGCATCCTCACTTTTCGATGATGATGATGATGATGATGATGCGGAAATCATAGTAAAGGAGGCAAAGAAAAGTACAAAAAAAGAAACGAAAACCAGCGCGGCAAAAAAGGACAAACAAACTGACAATACGGATGAACCTCAAACCATTAAGATATCTATAATCAAAAATTTAACACTAAATGGAGTAAAGCTCGTAAAAGACATGGTGTTAGACGTTAGTTCAGCGGATGCAGGGAAACTAGTTGCCGAAAATAAGGCGAGGATCGTTGAGTGAAACGTTCCGAACTTTTATTTACCGCTGCATTGATATGCGTGGTGCCGCCAACTTTGTATTTGATGAGTGGTAATACACGCTATGAGGCTAATGAAATTACCTGTGTTAACAAAAATAGCGTTTTCAAATTAAGCTATGAAAGCTTATCCACCAACGAAAGCCTAACTTTTGAAAATGAAACTATGCAAGCACAGCTGCAAATAAGCGACGTTTCAACTAATTCATTCTCATTCTCCAACGACACCAAGACTTATAAAATAAATTTGGATGCCGATAATGCGTTAGTAATTGAAGATGGTGTAAACGAAATCTTCAGATGCAATCATAAAGTGTTTAAAATGTAACTACAAAATGGGATAGCGTATCACTATATCATAGACTTGGAATGCAAAGTTTTGTCTAGGCATCAGCACTTCACCAGATGAAATATTAGGACTCTTCACTACTTTTAGGAATATAGATGCCGGTCTAGCCGGCGGCTTTTGCATTAGAGACTTTAGCTTTTCAAAAGACGCATCTTCCAAATCAAGCTCCGCACTTGCGATTGGTTTATCTGCTTTAAAAGAAATTTCACCAATATTAGCGTCTACTGATAAGACTGAATTCAAAATGACACTACAATTATATGCTGGTAAGGAAGAAATTTGGCAAGAGAGGGAAATAACTTCCGACACCGCCACGCCAAGAAATTGAATTTCAGCACTATTTAAAGTTAACTGCAACTTATCAAACCTACGCTCGATGGGATGGACCGACATCAAAGCAAATCCGATTCAACTTTTTGCCTGAGTAGAATAAGCGCTGCAGATTTTATTTGAGACACTCGGCCAGTACTTACCGATAGAACTTCCGCAATTTCATAAACATTTAACTCTTCCACATAGTAGAGCTGAACAACTAGGACTTGCTGCTCGTTCAAAACTTTTAGGGCATCCCTTAAGTGCTCTTTCAATTCGCCCGAAACTAACTTTTCTTCAATTGTCGGATCAGTGGAAATTAAAAAGTCCCCATAAATTTCTGTAGCCTCTTCCATACTTTGATGTTGATTGGCTGCAAATTCCTTTTCCCAAGAGTGAAGATCTAGTGTTGATATATCAAGTTCTTTAGAGACTTCATCATGCGTGGGCACCCTACCGAAATTTTTTCTCAGTAAGTCATAGGCCCGATCATAATTTTGTTTATTTTTTATGGTTCGGCGGCAAAGATTTGAAGACTTGCGAAGATAGTCCACAATGGAACCTTTGATCCGCAACCGGGCATAGATTGGAAAGCTTATACCCTCACGAGGTGAGTATTTGTGCGCTGCCTCAACTAATCCCATCATACCAATTTGAATTAAGTCTTCTACTTCAGCCGCTTTTTGTACTCTGCCAGCATAAAAATAGGCAATCTTCTTGACCAGTGACATATTTGTTTTGATCAACTCGTCTTTGGATAGTGATGCTGTGGTGTACGCCGTAGACATATTAGGCTCTTTCTTTGGAGCTAAAGAAGTGTACTCCGTTGGGTTTGTTTTTTGGAGCCTTCACAAGATTTCGTACAATACTGCTTAAACATTTTCCAACTACCCTTTTAGATTTCTCGTCCAAAATAAATGGCTTTCGAGCCACAATTGACTGTACCACGTCTTTAGACCCTGGCAACCAACCCAGATATTCTAGTTGTACCTCAAGAAATTTAGAAACTATTTTTCTAAAACTTTCAAAATCTTTAAGCGCAGCATCCTGATTATTAGCCATGTTAACGATCACAGAAAAATTCGTAACATTTTTTTCTAAATTTAACGCTTTAATAAATGCGTAAGCATCCATAAAACTCGTTGGCTCTCCTACTAAAATGACAATCACCTTATCGACAGCTGCGGCAAGCTCTATGCTCGAATCTGACGCGCCAGCCGGCGTATCAACTATCAAATAATCTAAGCCTGCCTCCATAGGGTCCAGTGCCCTGATAATTTTCCAGCGCTCCTCTGAACCTAGATTGAGAGTATCCATGGTGCCAGAACCGCCAGGTATTAACTGAACCCCAGCGTGGGTGTGCGTGATTATTTCATCTAAAGTATATTTTCCCGATAGAAAATCAGAAATAGTTTTGTCAGCTTTTACGCCCATCATAATATTTGCGTTGGACAATCCAAAATCGGCGTCCAAGAGGCCAACTCTATCTCCAGCCATTGCCAATTTTATCGCTGAATTCACCGCAAGTGAGGTCTTTCCAACCCCACCTTTTCCACTAACAAATGCTATTGTTTCAGTCATTTAATTACCAGCTTTCGTTATCAATTAAGTTCGTTAGAAAGCTTTCCATCACCGCCACCTTAGCGAAATCTAAACCGTCTTCAATTAGTTTCAAACCAGAGAAAAATAGTATCTTGCGGTTCGCATCTGCAATAGCGGAAAGTTCAGCTGTTGAGACTTCAAATAAGTCCATTTTCGTAAGTGCAACATATACGTCTGGCATATCGAACCTACGCATTAAATCTGAAACGTGGTGATAACTTTTTCCAACCGAAAGAGCATATATAATGCTAACTTTTAAGTCAGGATCAACTTCGGCTATTTTATATAAATGTTTAGGAAGATCTTCTGGTTGCCCGTCAAATTCAATCAGCAGCTTTCGCTCTTCTGCGGTACCTTCCGAAGACTTTCTGAATAAGGATGTTACATTACTAGAAGTTTTTGATTTCAAAACAGACGGCACACCTTCGGAGAAATCGCTTTCTAAAGCTTTAAATTTATTTTTTGGATCAGATTTTTCTAAAAATTTCTCAAGTTTCTTGACAAATGTGGTGACACCGGCTCCCGCTTCTCCAGCCACTATTATAATATCACTGTCATCAAAATGCCGAGATTTACCATTCACGATTCCACGAGAAAAAGTTTTTGCCAAATCATTAAGATCAGATTTTTCAGTTGCGTTTTGAGTTAGTCCAGCCAGAACTTTAGAACTAAATCCTAACATTCTTAATTTATTTTGATCAGATAAAGAATGGGTCGGAGCTGCCGTAATTTCGCCAGTAGTTTTGACTATAAATTCCAATTCATTAACGATTTTTTGAATACTTGGCATTAGTCCAGTTGGGTCTTGAGTATCATCTTGCCCCTCCAGCTCATTGCTATGCGCTTCATTAATGGTCGAAAACTCAGCCGCTAAAGTGTCTGAAAAATTTACCTTGCCATCAATAATTTTTTCATTTTCTGGTTCCTGATGTTGGATGCGCAGCTTAGATTTGTCAGCTGCGGCTGTTATTATGCCATCTACTGTTTTAATCCCGCCACTCTTCATACGAAGTTTCAACTTTTCTGCCGACGCAATTGACGCGGAGGCGACTTGATCAGGTTCGTTAGTTGCAATTATTTCGATCAAACCATCGCGTTTCTTAGTCGAAAGAATTAAGGCATCTGGGCCTAGTTTGCGTTCAATTTCATCCATTGCTAGAGAACTATCGGCAGCTCTAATTGTTAATTCTGGCATCTCATTTACTCCCAATCAAGGACAATATATTATTCAACTGCATCAAACCCACCAACCGTAAAGGCTATCTCAACGCTTCGATCTTCTGGCAGTTCCATGAAACTTAAAACATTCACAGACGGTAGCTGAGCTCTTATAAACTTTGAAACGTGCTTCCTGATTTGTGGCGCCACAATCAAAAAGACAGGTTTTCCATCTTTATTTAGAT
>Ga0302114_10003123_pt1 | contig 10477 bp, 16 predicted proteins | sample AG5_Surface_MG_FD_203107 | JGI IMG/M metagenome (GOLD analysis project Ga0302114, IMG submission 203107) | Marine microbial communities from Western Arctic Ocean, Canada - AG5_Surface | ecosystem: Environmental > Aquatic > Marine > Oceanic | place: Canada: Western Arctic Ocean | collected...
CACCAACATCAATAATGCGTGTTGCATTAGGATAGATAGTACGCATTAGTCTTGAGTTGTTACCTTGATAGTATACGTTGTTGCCACTAAAACGTGGACCTTGTAAGTTATCGTGTGCAAGTAACCAGTAGCAACGTCCAAACTTGTTTACTACAAGTCTAAACTTAGGATCGTTATATAATCCACTTGCTTCTGTAAAATTAAAACTGTCTTGAAATTGCTGTGCTGAAATCTCAGCTGTTATCTTTTGCGGCATGTTACTCCTTATCTGTTAACAAATTTTCGCTTGTATTATTAATTATCTTGTGTCCAAGTTTTATTACCTAAGTCATGAGTTTCACAATAACGTATAAACAATCCTGCTTCTCTACCGTGTGCTTCTATTTCCCAAGGCAGATCCCAATAACTTACTTTCTTAGGATTTATAGTTTTACCACACCATGCATCGATTGATGGATGTAGTTCACGTCTTGCATACTGTTTTACATGTACCATTTCATGTGCTACAGTTTCTAACAATTTCCGCAAAGGCTGAGTCTTATCTATTTCTAATTCAAACTCACGCTTGTTATCTAATTCTAAACAATATCCTAAAGCACCGGTTGGCTTGCATAGCTTTATATCTATGTTTAAAGTTTTCATTCTTGGCATCAATAGTTGTATGCAAAATTTTACCATTTCTTTGGTATGTTTCTTTTGCGATTGACTTCCACCAGTTACCGTTATACGCATTGCTAACTCCTGTTATTTTATATATTATAACAGAAATTTACACAAAGGTCAACTACTTTGGTTGAAGTTTTTCAATTATTAGGGTACCTTTGTCACCAACAGAAACTTTAATTGAATCACCTTCTTTAAGGCCAATTTCATTTCTAATAGGTTCTGGAATAGTCATTGTTATATTCTTAGGATCATCTGGAATATCTTCAAAGATATCTTCTACTTTGTAAGTCCATACTTTTTGTTTTGTCATAATATTTACTATATCTCCATATCTGCGGCTACAATATATCTATAATTGTTGCTTGTTAAAATTCCTGGACGATGCCAAGTGTTACCAGGAAAGATTATCCAGTTGCCTACACGCATTTCTGCATAATACCTTCCTCCGTTGTTTACACCGTTTGGTGCAATTTCTGTACCTGACTGAGATACGTCTACAGTTTCGTCAGGTGCATTTAAATAGTATACACCACTAACTACTTGCGAACCTTCTCGTAGATGTTGGTGCCAATAAGCATCACGATCTTCCTGTGTGCTTAGGTTAGTTTTATATCCCCAACTCTTAACACTTTTAATTTGTGCTTCTCTTGCCATAAATGCAAAGCAACTCCATATGAAACTCATCTTTAGGTTTATCCAACGGTCATGTTGTAAACCAAAAATATTAATATCAGTTTGATATGGAGGACTGTTCTTCCAATAGTGTCCGTCTGCTATGACATTATTAATGTCGTCACACATTGCGTTTCTAGTAGAAACATCAATTAAATTAGTCCAGTCGTAATATGAATGTATTTGCATTATCTGCTTGCTAGATACTGTAGGCAATTTTCAGGAGTTGATTGCTCATACGGATCATCGTCTGCACCATCGTTGTTGATGCCTGGTTCTTGCCACCATTGCTCAACAACTCCATCATTTACAATGCACATGAATCGCCAACTACGTAGTCCAAATCCTAAATGATTCTTTCCAATAAGCATTCCTAAGAAACGTGTCATGTTGCCACTACCATCTGGAATACATTTTACATTTTGAATATCTTGTGCTTTTGCCCATGCATTCATAACAAACGCATCATTAACACTCATACAATAAACTTCATCAATATCCATATTACGAATATTATCATAATTTTCTTCAAAGCCTGGTAGTTGATATGTACTACAGGTTGGCGTAAAGGCGCCAGGTAGACTAAACAATACTACACGTTTGCCGCCAAAGTAATCTGCTGTTGTTTTATTCTCCCAACGGTATGGGTTATCGCCGCCTATTGATTCATCGCGGATTCGTGTTTTAAAGTTTACCTGTGGTAACTTGAAACCTTCTATCATAATACTTAATCTCCTAATAAGTTATATACATAATAACATACTATATATATTGTGTCAACCATTAAATGCTGATATATTTGGTAAATAACTATGTAGCAGAGCGTGAGGGCGCACTTAATGGATTTTTTAACACTAGTATCAGATGTAGGCTTTCCGATTGCCGGAGCAGTAGCAACTGGTGGATTTGTGTTTTTGACCTTAAAATTCATTCTAGCAGGTGTTACTGACTCAGTTACTACCCTTAAAAACATAATAGGACAACTAGATAATCGTGTTCAAACTATGAACAACGACCTAGTTAAAATAGATGCACTTATGAGTCATGCACTAGATGTTAAACCAAACGTAGACAGAATTGCCGCTAACGAAGGCAAGGAAGACGCTAGGAGAGATTAATGGATATTGGCGCTGTTATAAGTGATTACGGATTTCCTATCATTGCCGCAATTGGCATGGGGTACTTTATTTTCTTTATATGGACATGGGTAACTACAGTAATTGATCCTGTAATAGGTGAAACTATGGGTACATTAATTAAACTAGTGGACCGTGTGCGTATGTTAGATAATGACCTAATACGTCTAAATACTAAACTAAGTATGGTACTTGAAAACAGAGCAAAGTTTGACAAAGAACGTAGAGAAGAACTTGAAGCTATCGTTAACAAATATACCGATACACATAATGATTCATTTGATAGTGGAGGAAAGAAAAAATGATTTGTAAAAATTGCGGACATAAATGTCATTGCCATGAAACAGATTGCAAAGAATGTGCAAATGATGTTTGTACAAAGTGTGAATGTGATGAGTGAGTACGAAGCACTTGCCTGGAAACGCCTGAGTAATACTCCTGGCATGAAACAAATATGGACACACTGTGATCTATTTGTAGGCATTGGTGTAGGACTATTATTTGGATCTTGCATAGGATCAGTCATTGCACTTATAGTATGTGCTTAATATAAATATTACGTGGAAATAACTTTACTTACACTTTTATTAATTAAACATGCGTTTGCTGACTTGTTCTTACAAACACTTCGTAGTGGCACAGATAAAACAAAGTATTTAGGCAACGGCCATAGACACTATTTAGAACACGGAGTTGGCACTCTAGTTATTTGTTTGTTTTTTGTTAATCCTACTTCGGCTTTACTAGTTTCGCTTTTAGACTATCTAATCCACTGGCATGTTGATTTTGTAAAGACTCACTTTGTGAGGAGGATGAAGATTGCTCACGGGACTGCCTCATTCTTTCGAATTCAAACTTTTGATCAGATTGCACATTATTTGACCTATGCGTTAATTGTTCTTTTAATTCAGCAATCCTACGTTTGATCTGAACTACTCTATATTCCATATCACTTAGTTGTTGCAATAAACACACCATTCCAATCTTTAGGAAGGTCTTGTGTTAGCATATATTCACAGCGTTCAATCCACATATCGTAGTAGCCTTCTAGTTTGCCTTCAAACTGCGGCTTTAACTTATCGCACTGTTTAATTGCTTCACTAAACTTCTGTTGCTGATATAGTACATGCATTTCAGCGTGTCTACGCTTACTAGCTTCGTAATGCTTCTTAACATCATCTAATACTGTGTATATAGCAACACCAACTGTTTTACCTTTAACAGCTAAGTCATCTACTTTAAGGAACATAAAGTCATCTTTACATTGTTCTACAGTTGCTCCGCCTACTAAGAGGACGCATCCGTATTCTTTGCACTTGCTTTCAATTCTTGCGGCTGTACTAACGGCGTCCCCGAGTACATCGTACGAATGTCTTGCGGTGCTACCCATTTCGCCAAGATAACCAAGGCCAGTATTAATGCCGGCACCCATACCAACAGGTGGCCTGCCTTCGCTAGTAATTTTTTCATTAAACTTCTCCACTGCTTTAAGCATATCTAATCCACACTGGACTGCTGTACGAGGATGATTAGGATCGTCTATAGGTGCATTGTGTATATGCATACTTGCATCACCAATATACTTAATAACCATTCCATCACTATCAAGTATAGGTTGTGTAATACTATCCATATACCCGTTCATAATTTTTGTTAGCCCTTTAACATCGTCGCCAAAGCTCTCACCTAATGGAGTAAAGCCACGCAAGTCTGAAAATACAATGCTAACTTCTTTCTTCATACCGTCTTTAATTAATGCAGGATTTTCTTGTAGTAGTCTTACTACTGTTGGTGATGCGTATCCTGCAAACTGTTTTTTAATCGCTTGCTTCTGGAAGTACTCTGATACAAATCTATTAAACACTGCATGTAATCCGACGATTAAAACTGTAATCACCGGCATTGTTGCGTCAAGCAAATACAAGTGTGTTGTCCAAGCATAATAAACAGCATAGGCGAGTCCTCCCACAAATACAACTATACTGCCTCCAGCTAACCAGTAAGGTGCAAATCGTCCAAGTAGCACAAGGGCTATGCCCAAGACTGCTGTTGTGATCAACTCCACCAAGAGTGCCCAGTAAGGACGTTGAATTTGATCTCCATCTATTACTGTCTGTAGTGTTACTGCCGCTGGTATATAGTTTGCTTGTGGTCCAGTTGGACTAGCGATTAGTCCGCCTATACCTTCTGCGGTTACTCCTACTATAACTGTTTTTCCAGCTAACATACTAAAGTCATCAGATGCAAAACTTACTGTTTCAAACTGTTTGTTCCAACGCAACCATATTTGTCCGTTAGGATCAGTTTTAATTATAGGATAACCTGGTACTCTGATTGCTTCAATTCCGCCGCCAGCTTCCTTAACTTGGTAGCTTGGCTTTCCTGTAGCAACTCGAATTACCTCCACTGCTAAAGCGGGATACGTGTCATCCCCGACACGCATCAGGAGTGGTACTCGTCTTACCACACCGTCGATTTCTGGATTCGTGTTCAACACGCCCACACCGTCGGCATTATCTCCTAGCAATGGTATAGGTCCCAACATTCCCGGCCATTCAAACATGTATGGCAGTGGGTCTCCTATCTTCGCAATTCCTCGCGGGACCGAGTTGCGATTGGCTTGTGTAGATCCTGTTTGAGCAATAACTACACCGTTGCCTGCAAGTGCTTCGGCTAAATCTGTGTCCCCGCCTAGTCTATCGGGCTCTGACATGATTATAGGCATCACTATGATGCCAGCACCTGCGTCACGAAGCTTCCAGATTATATCTGCAAGAACATCACGCTTCCAAGGCCACTGACCGTACTTTTCAATGGCGCTTTCGTCGATAGTAACGACAGCAACATCTTGGGATAAGGTAGGCTGATCTGTTTGTTGAAGTATATCAAATGACTTCAGCCGAGCCGTTTGCACTACAGAGCTATCGTTGTAGTGAAAACCTATCATAATAAAAGCTGTAACAAATGCCACAGCCCAATGTGTAATATACTTTGTCATAATGTATTTATTAATGATCGTATATGTTAGGACCGTCTTGAACCTTTACAGGTTTACAATACGCTGTAATTCTATGTTCTTTAGGTACTAGATAACTGTGGTCGTAGTTGCCGTATTGTCTAACTACACGTACAGCATAGTATTGACAAACATCAATGCTTCTAAAGTACATAGGATTAGGTTCTTGCACATCTGCTATAAGCACCATCAATATAAATGCATGTATCATTTTTCGTTCTCTAAATTTGACTGGAACTTAGGCTTTTCTCTTTGTTCTAACTGTGCTTTAAACATTTCTCTTACCTCAGGTGCATTGCCGCTGATTGATATAAACTGTAATATACCACTCCAACTATTTCCTATAAACAATATTTGACCGTCTTTGTAAAGTATGCCTTTGTTGTCTTGATTTACATACTTAAAGTTTTCATATACATAAACCAACTAGATCATTCCTTTTGCCTTTGCTATAAAATACACAATGCCAAACAGCATTGCACAACCTGCAGACATTAGTGCAATAATTGCTACTCCGTTAACTATTGCTTGTCGAGCCTCAGCGGCCGCATAAACTTCTTTCTCTCGCTTTGCTCTAATCTTACGTTGCATTTCTTTTAGTTCGTCCCAAGTACCAAATCCAAAACGCATGTTCAACATTTGTTGAAGTTCTAATTCCATTTCCATGATCTTCTTTTCGTGGATAAGGAGGTTAAGAGCCTCTTCTTCTACTGAGCCCGATGCTAATAGTTTTTTAAATATTGGGGGATTCTTCTGCATCGCCTGGCCTTTGCGGAAGTCACTTACACTAGTGTACCACTTGCCCATTTGGCCCATACAGTTTTCAAACTCCTGGCCTGCGTGTACGAATTTCTTAACGGTATTAAATGCTGCTGTTGCCGCGGCTACGGCTGTAAATGGATCAATCATAAATGCCCTACTTTCTAACAGTCTGCCCTCTGTCAGTAGTATTTAGTATTGGGTAACAGTAACCGCACATCCACCTAATGTAACACAACTTCCAGTTAGACTGTAAGTTTGTGCATTTGCTGAATTTTGTGTAGTTGAAATATTGTATCCACCACCGTTATTGGTTAGGTCCATTGTTATATTGTGTGAGCCATACATACCGCCACGTTGCTCACCATATACAGTATGGTCGTTGCCAGTTAACACTATGTCTGTAAAGTGGGTTGCGTCATTTCTTTGTTCAAGTGTAACTGTATTGTTGTCACCTGTTATTTCGATGAAGCCATTCTTTTTACCATCTGCATATTGTAAGTGACTTAGTGAGTTGCTATCACCGTCTATGATATGTGCCATATGATGTCCAGATCCTGTGCCGCCACTATTTACTTGTGATGTAACAACATTGTTATCATCGCCTAGTACTGTTAGGTACTGTTCAAAGTTGCCACTGTCATTACCATCAACACTGCCGTCTATCTTCTTGCCTTGTCGTGCGTCTATTGTATTGTTATTACCAACCACAGTGCCTCTCATAAAACTGTTGTCAGCACTTCCACCTTGGTATGTAGTTATGGTATTATCATCACCGTATATGTATCCTTCAACAACCATATCATCGCCTTGTTGGGTCATTGTCATTGTAGTGCCATCACCAGTAAGAGGTACTGTATTATTAGGCACTCCTCTAATGGAATTGTTCTCGCCGTCTTGTACAACGGTCAACGTGAAATCATCACCAACTTGTGCTATTGAAATATCGTTCGCCCAACTAGTTGTTGGTTTGAATAATAGTAATACTATTAGTGCCTTCGCTACCCAATCTATAGTCATATAGAAAGAACTCCCCTTGTTGTATGTCTAGTGTATAATCATACTGTGTATTTAATCTTAATCTAATAAATCCGCCCTGTTCAAAGTCTTCGCGCTGCCATACCCAGAAAGGTTCTATCAAATCTAATCTAATTTGTGTATTAGGATCAAATCCAACTTGTGGTACATTAGATAAAAGTCTTTTGTTTTGTCTAGCAAGTTCATCTTGGAATAATGCCGCTAGTGCTTCGTTAAGTTTGTCTAACATATCATGTAGCATATCTGCTAACATAAAGTCTGTTTCGTCTAGAGCTGTTTTCCAAATACCTTCAATACTGTCTTTGAGAGCATCACCATCTAAGCCGTCAAACTCTAAAAAGTCAACTCCTAAAAAGTCTGCTAGTTTTCTACGCCTTTGCATTTCTTCTTCGGCGTATTCGTCAATAGGTGTACGTTTACGTAGTATTAGTAAGTTGTTTAGTTGGTCTTCGTTTATATCTAATATTACCGGCGGCGTTGGTTTACGCATACCATGTACTGTTTGTGTTGCTTGGAACGCTTGATTAAGCACAACAAAGCCAGCATCAGTTTGTACTTCTATCTCGCCTACATAACACATACCAGCTGTATCACAACTAGGTAGAAGTGTTATCATTGAGCCACCCATTTCGTCTACAACCATTATAAAGTCTGTACCACGTACACCAATAGTTGCACTAGGAGTTCTTATCTTAACATTCTGTTTGTATTTTTTAGCAATCTGTCCACTAGCATAACGAACTGTACCAAGGGAAGCCTTCATTGATAACGATCCTATATCGTTTGCAGGATCATATACAAATTCATCGATTACCAACCTTGATTGCTCGGTAAGTTCAACTCTTGTCTCATCAACAAAGTCAATACGCATAGTACCGTTTGCTGTAACAGCTTCGTCCATGCTTTTAACATTTACACCTACGTCACCATCAATAACAATCTTGCCTTCTCTTTCAAGAACACCTGAACCTTTTATTTGACCAATTTCTCCCACACTACTACTTACTGGTTTAGAAAGTATTGTGAGTAGTAGGGCCCCAAGTAGGATCCATATATATCTATTAGACGCCATGCCTTTTTCCTAGTCTGACTGTGTTATGTCAACGTCTTGGTTATCACCTGAGAAGTCAGCATCTACTGTGTTATCGTTAATTCCACTTTGTGTAACTGTATAACTGCTTCCGCCACCTGTAATGTCTAAGTTAATTGTGTGTCCACCAACATCTCCGTCACCGGATACATTTATATCAACTACATTGCCTGATCCACTTGAACTTAATAGTCCACTTGATGCTCCGCCAGTTGCTGTACTTGCACTATTATTCATAACAACGGTTACTGCCGCACTTTTACCATTTATGTCTGATTCAATAACATTGCCGTCTCCTGTCACAGTAAATGCTACAGTTGAGCTTTGGGCATCGGCTGTATCACCTATATTAAAGTCGTATGTATTTGAGTCACCAGTTGTTGTAATGTTAAGAGTTACAGACTCACAGTTAGTTCCTGATGTACTATCACAGCTTAGATCTACTGCGTTCGAATCACCTGTAAACACCCAGGTACCTGTGTAACTGTTACCTTGAATGTCAGCAGCTATTGAGTTTAGGCTACCTGTTTGTGTTATGGCAAAAGTCATATTGTTGCCATCTAAATTTACATCTGTTGTTGATGTGCCGATTACGTTATTTGCCCCGTCTTGTGTAATATCTAAATCCAAAGTGTCGCCTACTTGCTCTATGTAAATGTCGTTAGCTAGTGCAGGAGTCACGGTGAATAAAGATACTAGTACTAAAGCTAGTAAGCTATTCCTTGTGTACTTTTTGTTCATTGTTGTCCCTCGTTTTAATTTTTAGATCATTATTAATTGGCCAACATAAATCTTTCTTATCACAATACAATCTTGATTGAGGCCATTGTTCCAATGCTTGTTTCATCGGTAATGGTCTTGGTTTAGGTGTACTGCTGCCCTTGTAAATGTTGTCCTTAAACTTCCATAATCCTTTATTTTCACCTTCATATACCACTTGAACTACGCCTGCCTCAATGGCTGCTCTCACAGCGTAGTTTGTTGGTTCGTTAACGGAATAACCCGTCTCCGACTCTATCAATTTAGTCCCCATATCAAGGAACTTAAATATATCCGCTCCGGATCTTGAGCTTGCTATTGTTTTCTCTGTTGCAATACTCAATAATACTTTGCCTGAACTTACACTTACTAATCTCATCACAACTGTGACTGTATCTACTCTATATTCTGTTTGTGCGCCTAATCCTAAATATCTTGCTCCTACTCCGCCTATGGCAACATTACTGTCGTATCCAATAATTCCACCTTCTAGTATCAGTCCTGCGAATGTCATTGGTTTCAATTCGCGGGGACCGTTTGGTAACTCTTTTTCATATGCTTGTCGTGTGTTACGGATCAGCTGTCTCTCTTTGATCAGATTGTCCATTCCCACACGTTCAACTACTTCAAACCAGGTTTCATTGCCTACTTCAGATAATGCTTTAATTACCCAGACTTCAGCGCCTTGTGTAACTGCACTTGATAGATTAGCAATGTTATCTGCTGGTTTACGTTGTCCTGTCTTATCTTGGAAACTGTAAACAGCAATAGTCATTCTCTTGCCATCAATTTCAGGTACTTGTAGCATACGTTCTGCTAAAGGTGCTGGCTGTATTCTTGGTGGACCTGCGTCCGCCTTAATTGCCAAGCTCTGTTGCATAGTATTACTACACCCTGCGAGTGCTAGTAATATGCCTGTTAAGATCAATAAACGTTTCATTAGAAGTTAAAATTACCTGACCCTGGTATTTCAATAGTAGTAGTGCTTCCATCAGCTTCAATAACAGTTAGCGTAATCGCTCCTGTTGTTGTGTCTTTGACCCACGATATTTGTGAGCCTTCGATTTCTGCTGTTCCACTGGTAGCACAACTTGCGCCACAATCAGCAAACATACTATCTACCATCTGTTTACTTAACGTTGCGTATATTCTTGACTCAACGTTCTTAACAAATTTATTCAGGGTAGTATTTTCTAACTCGCGTTCTAATCTTTTTGCCTCTGCTTCTGCCTTGTCTTTAAGATCTTGCTTTCTATTATGTTGTAGTTGTTCAACACTTAAAACGTGTGAAGAATAACCATTCCCATAATGGAAGGCTGGAGATTTAAAACCCCATGTAAG
>Ga0302114_10003125_pt1 | contig 10474 bp, 8 predicted proteins | sample AG5_Surface_MG_FD_203107 | JGI IMG/M metagenome (GOLD analysis project Ga0302114, IMG submission 203107) | Marine microbial communities from Western Arctic Ocean, Canada - AG5_Surface | ecosystem: Environmental > Aquatic > Marine > Oceanic | place: Canada: Western Arctic Ocean | collected...
GTAACATGTATGAGGAAAAAATACCCTTGGATTCAGTGACGTGTGTCAAGATGTAAACCAAGATTTACGAGTTAAAAGAGTTAAAAGAAACGTTGGATTGGGTGTAAAATTGGCGACAATGTATGGAGCGAATAGACCGTGGTGTTTGATTAACGATACCAGGTGACCGGACATTTTTCAATATGTCGTTGACATTGAGTCGTGTAATTTACGGCTATGCCGAATAACAAGCAATATTAAATAATAATATGTAATAAGATCTTAAGATTTTTAATATTATTTAAAAAATAAATCATGATTATTATTTCTTGCTTATTAATAAGATTAAGATCTTAATATCAATATCAAATTAAACATTCTTCTAATAAAGATAATATTTAATTATTAAAGCATACATGTATGATCATACATACATGCATGTTGATATTTAATACCTTCGTTCGAAAGTAACGATGATATTTAATAATATTTGTATACATCGAAATGCATATGAGAGATTTAACTCGTACTTTTATGAGTTAACTAAAATAGTTCATAGAGCAAACAGTGTAACGACGTTTCGGCTTCCATGTATGGGAGAGAGCCGGGTTAATAGACCTTAAAGTTTATATGGGAAGTTTAACTCTTCATTTGAAGGTCTACATTATATATCGCACAGAGCAAACAGTCTTAGTGTTTCCTAACTCGCCATACTCACACATATATATATATATATGAATTTCGTTAGTTCGAGGCAGTTAATATTATATGTTATTATTAATCTTATTATAATATCTTCGCAATTCATATATATGATAGATTATTATTAATATATATGTTATTATTCGGCATATATATATTATAATAATAACATTCCTGTATGTGGTGCCTGATACGAAAAGCGAAGAACTTTTTCGCAAACATTGTTGACGTGTTGTATTGCGGGCAGACTTTTGAGCGCCCAAGTTTCGTCGGCACTCATCGACAAAGCATTTATTTCGAGGCCGGACCGGTTCTGGTTCTGGTGGCGAGAACACCGTAAAGCGCCTCTGATATTTGTTCAGCATGCGAATTCCGCGTAAAAGTTATGCAATGCGTGCCAGATAACTCGTAGGATGCCGGTTTTAAGGTCTTGGTACCAATACTGCTTTGTTATGCGATGGACCTCGTTGTCAGTCATGGTTTTAATGCAACCGGAACTTCTGGGCAGCGTGTTTATAGCAGCACTGCCTGAATTCCACCTGTATCCGCTAAGCGGATCAGCAAACACGACATTTACAATAGGCGGCACCGACTATTTGAACTCTTCGCGCATCCGTTTCAGGTACGAGCACTTTCTTCCCTCACGAATACAACACCGATACTTTCGTCGTAGAGTTGGGAAACAAATCTTTCTGCCAAAGCGCTTCGAGAAAGTTGGATACGAGTCGACTGTGGCCTTTAGCGTTTCAGCGTTTGGCAGCAGCTTTTCAAGTGTAGAGGTGACCCGAAACGGACGCGATTTCTTTTTCACTGGTACTCTGTTTCAATGCGGTAGGAGAACCCCTCTTAGATTGCTTTTATTGTTCAAATTCTCATCAAACCTATTGAAATGTATGTAGTTTATCCAACTATATCTGATGTGCACCCAGTAGACGTAATGAAACATGGCGGAACTATTGTGACGGTATCCCGGCTGATGTAACTACTCAGATTAGTCTTCTCTAATCACATTTCTTTCTCGATAGATACGCGGCAGTGGGTTGTCCGGTGGATACTACTGTCGCTCAAAAGACCTTTCAGTTATATCAGTTGAAGGATCGACGGTGTCTTCTGCGCTGATGAAATGCGAGATTCCTGTAACAGAACGCGGAGACCGTTCCACATCTCAAGTTTATCTTTCAGCAAAACCAGATATTGGCCTGCTATCCAATGGTGGCCACACACTGCGCTTGCTAGGTGTCATTTCTGCTTGAAGCATTTTATGTACCGTTGCATTAAATCCCAATTTCGAAAACAGAGGAAGCGAAGTACTCGCAAATATCCGATGTCGAAGTGCAGCTCGCAGGTATTCCTTCACCTTGCTTTTTTCGCGGCGACAATAAATTATATCGAGGAGCATTATACGTACTCATTCGTACTGTAATGTAGCTCCACCCGATGCATTTTTTCCTGGTTTCATCGCGATGTGAATCTTATTGAAACACGCGCAGGGCACACTTTTACCGATTACTCGTCGGCCGTGTGGTGTAAATTAGGAAGTTTATATTTCTTCGGTCGTATCATATCTTCGTCACGGCGAGTTGGTTTTTTTTTTAAATGAAAAGCGTAATTAAGTTGCGGATCTATTCAGGCTGAGCTGCGCAGATCATTTAGTGCACTATGAAGGATCTCGCTTACAAATATCACTGAATCAGGAAAGTATTCATGAGTACACTAACCAAGGCCAGCCTTTATTTTGTATCATTGCAGGTCGATTTCGTGATGGTCCAGGATATGCGGGCCGCCCGTGAAAGTGAAAAAGTTGGCAACAGAAGCAACGAGAAAGGACAAGGCCATCATATTTCCACACCACGGAAACGCATCGCTCCCACTGATCTTTCGAATGCAGAGCAAGCCATTGACAATGGATACACGGTACCTTGAGGCCCCTATGAAGGTGCCAAATCCAATATTTTTTTCACACGTTTATATGCAGGCTTTGTCAGTGGCAAGCACGATGTTGCAATTTCATCATTATTCGTACTCATCCCTGCCACTCGCATTCACATTTTACGGGGCACCAAATATCGACTCGCTTAACCCGTCCGTTGGGACTTTTGGAGGTGCTCATATGACCTGGTTGAGCGGCCAAAATTTTGCAAGTTCATTTATTCTCATGTTTTATATATATGATCATTGAATAATTTTGTGTGTTACTCATATTAGGTAACTGATGGTGTATACGAGTTGCACTGCTTATTTGGGAATCTTTCTCAATCTATTCGTTTCATCTCATCGGCAATAGTTACTTGTGATGTTCCTTTGCTGCTGGAGGTAATTTTCGAACTTTTTCTGGACATTTTCTTGTCGAGCTAATAAAAAATTCCTGGCTTGCAGTATGGTTCGGTTGACGTCGCGATATCAACTACATTGAGGCGACCGTTGAATGTGCGACCAGAGGTAATCTGTGTCAATTAGTAACAAACTAAACATGTTTGTAAAAACTAAACAAACTTGGAAATGATGTCCAGAGGCTCTGATAGTTTTAGTATCCGCAGGTGGCTTTAGCCTACACACTTCTGGGCCGCACACATGTAGACTCTTTTGAACCAAAAAAAGGAACTTCGAGGTAAGATACCGTTGACCGTGGCTCCTTCTCTTCTGCAGGGTTTTAGTCGTTCCTAAAAAATGCAGGGGTGGTACTATGCTTCATCTTCACGGATCTGGTTTTTTTAATTCAAGGGATTTGAGTTGCAAGTTCGGAAATATTCAAGTTCAAGCTGAATACGCAAGTGAATCTGAAATTCGTTGCAATACACCTTCACGTGCGCACGGGGACTCAAATATACAAGTCATCCTCGGTGGTCGACATGTTTGTGGCGCAGCGGCATACGTTTTCGTTTCATAGCTAACGAAGCATACCTGTGTTGTAATCTCCCTGCAGTAAAAATAAAGACTCGTAGCTACAAACAAAACATTAGTCGCGTCGAGTGTAGGCGTCGCGAATATTGAATCCACCAAGACATTGCTACAAGAAACTAGCATAATCAAATTCTTGTCGTCAGCGTGCTGACGTATGCCAGATCGCTGACGTTATCTTCGTTGTTATTTTGTGTTTTTTAAAACTCTAATGTCATGCAGCTCCAGAATCAATACCATTTGCCTGATGCCTCGTAAACATCTGCTCCTCTTGAACCAAGCGGAAACTCCTGAGCTGCTCCTGATGTAAACGCGGAATGAAAAAAAAAAGTGGCACACTCGTTTAAAGCTGCATACCACGAATCGATTTCTCTTCACTTCCATCAGCTGTGCTGAACATGTGCTCTCGTCAAAATTGCAAGCACCCTGAAAGTTGACGGTTGTTTTGTGGGAAAAATAGAATCGTGTATGTCAGCTTGCCGTGATCCATGGGTGATTCAAGGCCGCATTCACCGTCATTCGCGCCGTTGTGTCAACCTTCAAACATTACCATGTTAACATGTGCAAGAAAAGTGATGACATGTCCCAGAGCTCACTGTTAAAAGTCGCTGCACACAATCTTTTGCTTCGGTACTGATATGGTCCCAAAGATGGTCACCCATTGAGTACTCTCCTGAGCGAATCTTTTGAAACAAAATCTGCTAAAAACACAATCTTAAAAATGACACCGCTGCATTACAAAGTGATGTTGGCATGAGTTACATACCTGCTCATCATCAACATCAAACGGCGAGTTGCCCTGTTTGTTAAAAAGGGGTGTCAACGTAAGTCGAGCAATAATTCAGTGCACAGCTTACCGTCAAAAGGATGTACACAATGACGCCTATGCTCCACATATCCACTGCCGGAGTGTACTGAGCATCATCTTGCGTTAAGCCGTGCAAAAGTGGCAAAACTGTATAATGTAAGAACTGTTTTCTACCGTTTCTGAATTTGTCCCTATGTCTAAAATTTCTGGCGCAACATAAAGTGGAGAACCACAGATTGTTCGCAGTTGACTGTCATCGGCAAAGTACCTGGAATAAGCAAGGCGGTTTGAGAGTTGTGTGCGTGATATAGACTTAACACTTCCTACCTTGCAAGCCCGAAATCGGCAATTTTGACCTTTGCCTGAGGCGTCAGGTTTGATAACATGATGTTCTCAAGCTGTCAATTGTTTCCAGCAAATTAGCGCTGGAAAGAGTGTTGTGCATATTGCTGCGGTCACCTTAAGGTCGCGGTGCACTATGTTTCTTTTGTGCAGGTATTCAACCCCTTTCAAAATCTGTGACACAACCGCGCATGCATCCTTCTCAGAAAAACTGCCAGCGTCACTTATCCTGCTTCCATGCAGGTTCACCATTGCATCTAAACGAAAATCAAAGTCTTCTACCTTTGTAAAAGCTCTCCGCCGGATGCAAGCTCAGTCACGATAAAAACTTTTGTTTGGGCAACATATGTGCAGATCAACCGGATTATATTCTCGTGTTGAACCTGCTGAGAGGAAAAACGTCTGATCTGAAGAAGATATGAGACCAATTTTAAGTTAGCAGTGCCCTCGCCTCTGAAAGGATGTAAACCTCCCGTTCGAGACTGCTGTCCGAAGGGAAGTATTGTGTCTTGTCTACTTCCTAAAAAGCATCGTAAGTCCCGCTTTGTTTTGGCGCGTTTTCAATATTCACACCTTAATAGCGACAAAGTCGTTGCTAAGTCGATCGAGGCCACGATGAACCTTCGCAAAACCTGTTAATTTCAACGTTGCGATGAAAGTGATTTGGAAAGCCAGGATGCAATCATACCACCAATTCCGATCTGTTCGATTAGGGTAAAGCGTTGGAAAAAGGCTTCAGTGTCCTGCCCGAACTCCACTCGGCTCGGCATCTCTCCGAGATAGGACCGTTATGGTTCGAGCTCACACTTCTCGGGAAACAAATTGAAGAAAGACACAGATATAAACTTAGCAAGCAAAGTTCAATAATATATCATATTTATACGAAGTAATAATAATAAGCAAGGCAGATATGGTATCATATTAATATATTATTATTATTATGACAACGGAAATGAAAGTATAGACTACACAGATCAAAAACATTAATCTTAAAGTGTTTTTTCAAGTGTTTTTTCAAGTGTTTTTCAAGTGTTTTTCAAGTATTATTATAAATAGTTAACTCGTGAACGATGGTTTAAATTCAAGATTTACGAGTTAAAAAATAAATGTCAACAATGTATGGAACGAATAGACCGTGGTGGTTGATTAACGATACCAGGTGAGTGTGACATTCTTCTGACATTGAGTAGTGTAATTTACGGCTTTGCCGAATATGATATTAAAATATTACCTTCGTTCGTATGTATTTATCAGTATTGCTTGCTTGCTTACTTGTTGGAATTAATAATAATGTCAGACAAATCAAGTTCGATAGCTTAAAAAAATCTTCTTTGGGGAGACGTATGGCGATTTTTTTCATCCAAGCCGACTAGAATATTTATACTATGCTGCGCGCAAACGAGGTGCGTGCGTGGAAGTGTGATGTTTCTTCATTGCCCCACGCTCGTAAAGAAGAAGGTCGTCCGCACAGGATGCTCCGTTTGATAGGCAAATTGCGTTTTTTTGAAGAAAATTCCGGACAGTCACTCTATCTACGACGAAATAATTTATTATCTTAGTAGCTAGTTCGTACCTCCGAAGGTAATTTTTATAAAATGTACGAGGGTGTGTATTTTCCTCCACGGCGGTCTCGATCCGCCGACCTTGGCGTTGCACAGAAGACTGATTGACCAGCCAAGATATTCAGAAAAGCCAAAGACTTATTCCCGTATAAGCACCACGCTCTAACCAACTGAGCTAGTGGAAGACGCTTTCCCTTACATGGCAGTATCAAGCTATATAATTCGTCTTGCTAATGATAGCGAACAAGTCACCCCGCCGGGAGCGAATCAGATGGGATGGAGGATTCTTTTTCACAAAGGGTTGTTTGGGTTCTTTCGTGACGACGACCCAATGACTCATTGCATGCCCACGTCGATTCGTTAGACCGACGTGTGTGAGTTCTCTCAGGTGTTTGTGACCTTAGCCAGGTATGCGTGGCGGGCGGATGAGTTTTTGTGCGTGTTTGACCGCTGACGCTGCGCATGTGTATGCCAGACAGTTGAATATTGCAGCACATTCCTGCTGGGATGAATCATTTGCGAATAATATGCAGGAGGTGTGAAACATAAAATTCGTAGTATATTGATATAGAAAACGTGGACTCGTAAGACTGTTTCCGCGTTTGTAAAGTCACCCAGACAAAAGATGTTTTGCCAAGCGAGACAAATGAACGACAAGGATCAAAGGTATATGTCATCGGGTTGTTCGCTCGTCCATCGTTCCAAAAGAAGGAATCACATTGAAGTTCATGAACTGGAAAGCAACCTCGTTTATCCATGAGGGCCATGCCCAAGTTCAAAAGCTTAGTTATGGTCGAATGACCTTCTTCGTGAATTTCTCTTCGACAGTTTCTTGGTCTTCAACTGCTTTTCTTCGTTGGAGATAGACAAAGGATGCAAATGGCTCACCGCATTCATGCGCTGTGGTGTGTTACCGCCGTATATACATTTCCCGCGAGGCATCAAACGCAGCGGGAGATCTCCAACAAACAAGAAATCGAGTGTGAACCCAACAACATCATCAACAGACTTCTCCTCAAAGATGGATGTAGAGATCGCGTCCTGGGTTCAGCTCTTGAACGAGCTCTACCGCCTCTGTCAGTGTTACTTCCCCAAACTTGGTTATGTAGTTATTGTTCAAACTTATGCTCGTGATAGAAGCATCTGCGTTGTTCTTGATAGCCTGAGCCAGTGCAAAAGCCCCATTGTCTTTGATTTCATTGTATCCCAGATCCAAGGAGGTCAGATTTTCATTAACCATACCGAGTGACTGCGCTAAAGCTGCGCAGCCTTCATCACCAAGTTCATTCCCGCGAAGGTCTAGCGTGGTGACATACTCGTTGTATTTCATAGCATCAGCGATATACCATGCGCCCTCTTTTGTGATTTTGCACCAACCCATACGAAGGGTCGTCAACTTGCTGTGAAACTTCAAGGCATCAGCGAGTGCAGCACCACCCTTCGGACCGATCGGATTGTACCCAATTTCTAAAGTATGCAGGGAGTGGTTCTCCTTAAGTGCATCTCCTAGGGCCTCGGCGCCTGCCTGAAGAATGTTATTGCCTCCGATATCCAATATCTGAATGGCCGTGTTTTGTCTAAGCGCTTTGCAAACTGCTATAGCACCAAGATCACATAATTCATTCATGTATAGATTGAGACTCGCAAGCTCGAGATCAGTTTTAATGTATGCAGCGATGTGTTCACCAGACTCATGTCCGATGTTATTATTGCCCATGTCAAGATTTGTCAATTTTGTCTCACGCGCAGACATAGCTTTGCAAAGTGCCTCCACACCTGTATGAAAGGTCGATTCATATGCTCAGTCTTCATAACACAAACATTGGCGCGACGACGGGTATCTAAACATGAAAGCTAATAAACGTGTGAGGAAATGTATCATACCTATGTTACCAATGTCGTTCCCATTTATTATTAATCCCTTGATGCCCGTATTTTTTAGCAATCCATTCGCAAGTGCGCTGGCACCGAGGCCGCCGATATAATTTCCACTGATACTGAGAGTCTCCAAGCTGGCATTTCCTGACAAAGCTTCAGCTATTGCACAAGTTCCCTCGTAATCGATATTATTGTTGTTCAACTCAAGCGCTACAATTGAAGTGTTCTTTTTCAGCATTTCTGCTAGTGCGGACGCACCAATATCACCTATTCCGCAGCTATTCAGGTTAAGCGTATTGATTGAGCTGTCAGTCTGGAGATATTCTGCGAGAGCGACTACGCCCACATCTTGCAAATTGTTGCTTGCGAGTGAGAGCATCTCTAATGCTGAGTTGCTCTTCAATGCATCACAAATTGCGATAACGCCCGCTTCGCCAATACCATTTGCGCTCAAGTCGATGCACGAAACGATATCATTGAACGCGAGAGCCTCACTTATGTACGCTGATCCAGTGTCGCCAAGATTGCGACCGTGCAAGTCAATGGTGGTGTAGCGTCGCATCTCAGACATCATATCACGGAGCTGTCGCTTGAACGCACCGTGAATTTCTCGAGGCGGCGGTGTGTTAAACGAAGCGGCGTCATCAGATATGACTGGTAAACCTTCAAAAGAAAAATTACCAACAGGCAGATCCTCATCAAGACCTCTTCCTGAAGAATCAGTTCTTATTCCATCTAACTGGCCTATGCTGAAACCACTATCAGGCGGGCGAACGATCTGTGACGCGTCCGGGACTGTATCCTTTGCTTGCCTCGTTTTTCGTTGCTTCTGAAACGCCAGAAATCCAACACTGGCAAGTGCCACCACCCCTGCACCGATCATGATAGGGTCAAACACATTTTCGCCTGCGATCGCGGACGGTGCAACAGCACCACGCATGGATGAGCTGTTTTGCATCGGTCTAGGTAAACGATGTTGGGTCGTCAAAGAGGCTGGCGCGCTTTCAACGCCGCGTAGTGTACTTGCCGCCACGACATTCAGCTCTTCTTCCTCGAGAACCTCATCAAAGTCGTGGTCAACTTGATTGACTCCGATCTTGTAGTCGTTTTCATTGACTTCGTCATTGAGATCTGCCGCGCACGTACCGATATCTTCCATCGGGCTTGCATCTACGTCCTCTTCTATATCGTTCCCATTTGCGTCCTTTCGCACGCGCTTTGCTGCGCAAACGACGTTTATGACGCGCCGTTCGGCCAAAAAGCACTTACCTCCAGCGGCGAGTGGGGAGTGAACTAACTCTAAGTTCGATGCGCTGAGGTGAGTTGCCGCTTGCTTGAAATATTTTCGATATCCCCCTCGCTGGGGATCCACGTGGCTAGTCGTGCGGAGGCGAGCTGAGTAAGCCGGGTGCGGGAGAGCAGCAACAGTCGCTCGCGCAGGATCGAACTGCCTCGCCAAACTGGTACAGAACATTTCAATTGTCGGTATTACTGCACGGTCAGAGGGGCGTGGAAATTCTCGCGCGCGGGTCGATACGTCACGCGTGAAGCGACGGGTCGTGCACTCAGCAGGCGCCTGCGGTCACGCCTGGGATAAAATATGTCGGGATTGGAATACGAAGGTAAAACGTGAAATATGGCGTGTATAAAATATCATGATTATTATTATTGAGAGGCAACATATATTATTGTGACTTCGAGAATAAGTTCATGTATAAATACGAAGCAAGCAAGCAAGGTGATAATAAATTCCTTCGCTTCGGAAGGTAATAATAATAAGGCTCCAGAGACCGGAGAGTGGGTGTGTGGTGTGGGTGTTGGCGTGCGTCGGGGTTTGCGTGGTGCGTCCGTTCCCAGGTGGTCGGCATAGCCACGCGGCGCGGCGCGCGGGACGAGACCGCGGCGCGTCCGGCGCAGGCGATGCGGTTAACGGCTAATACGAAAAGAAAACCGTGAGTAGTCAGTGTGGTTGAAGCGCTTAACAACCGTGTTTATTACGAAGGTATGAAGAAGCACCGTACGGAATTGATCGGTTCCATCTGAATTAGACAATTAAAACACATCTTGAATACTCGTAGGTAAAGCGTGGCTGTTTTGTGTTAATACCCTTGGATTCAGTGACGTGGGTCAAGAGGTAAACCAAGATTTACGAGTTAAACGAGTAAAAAAAACCTTGGATTGGGTGTAAAAATGTTGACAATGTATGAGCGAATAGACCGTCACGTTTGATAAACGATACCAGGTGAGTGTGACATTTTTCCATATGTTGATGACATCGAGTCCTGTAATCAACGGCTATGCCGAA
>Ga0302114_10003127_pt1 | contig 10472 bp, 14 predicted proteins | sample AG5_Surface_MG_FD_203107 | JGI IMG/M metagenome (GOLD analysis project Ga0302114, IMG submission 203107) | Marine microbial communities from Western Arctic Ocean, Canada - AG5_Surface | ecosystem: Environmental > Aquatic > Marine > Oceanic | place: Canada: Western Arctic Ocean | collected...
CAAGGTGAGGCTGATTCCCCCCCCCCTCCCCCACTTCCCCCCTCCCGCTAACCCCCCCCCAATTCCCCAACCCAACCCACACTCCCCACACAGACTCGCCTCACTGGAGCCTTCACCGCTTTGCGAACAATTTCGCGCATTTACTTTTCTCTGAACTGGCAAGACCTGCCTGAATACTTTGAGGACAACATGGCCGAGTGGATGGGCATGTTCGCCACCTACTTAACGTACGAGAATCCCAACCTAATCGACCCGAGCGAGGAGGACGAGCCGCAGCCAATCGACAAGCTCCAGGCTGCAATCGTCGACATTCTCACGCTCTACTCGTCCAAGGACGAGGAGTGCTTTCTCCCCTTCCTCCCCCAGTTCACCGAGAAAATTTGGAATCTGCTGGTGAAGACGAGCGCGCTCCCGAAGCACGACATTCTTGCGAGCACGACGATCAAATTTCTAACCAGTCTGATCAGCAAGAAAATGCACGAGAATTTGTTTTCGACAGAGGCGACGCTACAGCAGATTGTTGGGAGCATCGTTGTGCCGAACTTGGCTGTTAGGGAGAGCGACGAGGAGAAGGTGAGCCGTGAGCGAAACGAGCAGCAAGCGAAAACGAGCAGCAAGCGAAACGAGCAGCAAGCGAAACGAGTTAGTCACAGCTAGTGTATGGTGTTGGCGTGTTTTTGGAACATCCCTGAAAAAAAACGCATAAAAATATGCGCCTGGTCATACTAGCCACCGTGTCCCAACGTGTCCAAGTTCTGAGTGTGTAAAGGCATTGTGCGTTGGAGTTACGGTCGATTCCGTGATTCGCCTTTTTTGCATTTTTTGAGATTGCACATTCAGCGCGCACATGATCCTGATCTGGACCGACCCTGAACAACTCCCTCGCACAAAAAAAATGCGCCTGTCCGAACCCGCCACCGTGTCCAAATCTGAGCGTCTAAAACCTCCATACGTTGGAGTTACGGTCGATTCTGTGATTCACCTTTTTTTGCCTTTTTTCGAACTAACCAATTGTTAATGCACCTTCTTCGCTCACCCCCGGCCCAGTTTGAGGACGATCCAACCGATTACATTTTGAGCGACATGGAGGGGAGTGACAGCGACACGCGTCGTAGATGTGCCATCGAGCTGTTGAGGGGCATGTGCAGGTGAGTGAGTGAGTGAGTGAGCGAGCGAAGCGTGCGAGCCTTGTGGAAGACTCGAGCGATGAAGTGCACCAAATGGCTACTGACGGCTACATCTACTACTAAACTAACCCACCCAATTTCTTTTGGCTCACTAAACTCGCTTTGCTCTTGCTTCATTAAAAATGCGCCTCGCTTCGCTCGGCGCAGAAACTTTGAAGAGCAAACCACCCAGATTGCATCTACGCACATCCAGACGATGCTGCAAACCTTCCAAGCCGACCCGGAAAACAACTGGCAGGCTAAGGACACGGCGATCAACCTCGTCCTGGCAATCTCCGTCCGGTCTTCCACCACCCAGCAGGGCGTGTCCGAGATGAACGACAAGATCAATGTGATGGAGTTTTTCACTTCCCACGTCGTGCCGGAGGTGAGCCCACCTTACACCGTCCCACCCACTACTAATCTAACCTAACCCCTTTTAAACGCGGCTCGCTTCGCTCGCCAGCTGACCAACAAGGACCACTCCGCTCGGCCGCTCGTAAAAGCCGACTGCATCAAGTTCGTCACCACGTTCCGAAACCAGTTTTCGGTTGAGCACATCACCACCCTCCTCCCTTCCCTCATCCACCACCTCTCCTCCAACTCCCCCGTCGTGCACACGTACGCTGCCTCGTGCTTGGAAAAAATCATGACGGTGAAATTGAACGCCAGGTGAGTGAGTGGGAGTGAGTGAGTGGGAGTGAGTGAGTGAGTGAGTGAGAAAGCGAGCCCTTCGTTTTGTTCTGTGTTTCGGACCGTCCCTGAACAACCCCCTTGAAAAAAAAAGATGCGCCTGGCCGAACCCGCCACCGTGTCCAATTTTGAGCGTCTAAAAGCCTCCATACGTTGGAGTTATGGCCGATTCAGTGATTCGCCTTTTTTTGCCTTTTTCAGGAGTGCGAATCCACTACTGAAACTAACCTACTCACTTTATTTATTTTTGTTCGCTCGCTGTGCGCTGTCGCGTGCTTCGTTAAAAATGCGCCTCGCTTCGCTCGGCGCAGCGACAAAACTTTGCGGTTCGACAAGGGCGTTCTGCAGCCGTTTCTCGAGAGCATGTTCAGCGGCTTCTTCGCCGTCATCGAGAGCGAGGAGTACGGCGAGAACGAGTACGTGATGAAGGCGACGATGAGAGCGCTGAGCGTGGTGAAGGAAGACGTGGTGGCAATTACCGAGATGGTGTTGAACAAGTTGACAAACGCTCTCGGGCGCGTTTGCAAGAACCCCAAGGTGAGTGAGCGAAGCGAGCGAGCCTTGAGGAAGACGAGAAAAAAATATGCGAGCCACTACTAAGCCAACCCACTCAATTCGTTTTCGCACCTTCTTCGCTCGGCGCAGAACCCCCAGTACAACCACTTCCTGTTCGAGAGCATTGCCGTGCTGGTCAAATCCGTGTGCAGCCACAACCCGGCAGCCACAGCCGCCTTCGAGGCACTGCTATTCCCCCCCTTCCAGACCATCCTACAGATGGAGGTGAGCGAGCGACGCGAGCGAGCTTTGAGGAAGACCACTAACTAAACTAAACTAAACTAATCTAGACTAACATTTATTAACACAATTACATTCGTTTTGCTCACTCGCTCCCCCCCTGCTACATTAAAAATGCACCTCGCTTCGCTCGGTGCAGGTCACCGAGTTCGTACCCTACGTCTTCCAGGTGCTGGCCCAACTCCTAGAATTCAAAGTTGACGACGTTGGCTCGAGCTACGGGACACTTTTTGCCCCCTTGTTGACCCCGGCTCTTTGGGAAAGCAAGGGAAACATACCGGCACTGAGTCGGCTCCTAGTGGCGTACGTGGCCAAGGCCGGACCCAAGAGCACGTTGATCCAGCCCAATTTGATGGGCTACTTGGGCGTGTTCCAAAAGTTGATGGCCAGCAAGGCCAACGAGGGGTTTGGCTTCCAATTGATCTCCGCCCTCGTCGAGCACGCCGAGGGCTACGACGCGATCAAGGGCTTCCTCAAGGAGGTGAGCGAGCGGAGCGGAGCGGGCGGAGCGGAGCGGGGGGGGGTTGAGGAAGACGAGACTAACAATTCGCACCTTCTTCGCTCGGCGCAGGTCAACTCAATCCTCCTCACCCGCTTGCAAAAGGTGAAGCACACGTCCTACAAACGATCTCTCGTCATGTTCTTTGGACTGTGCTGCGGCAAACTCGGGGCAGATAAGTGGAGCCTCCACTTGAACGAGGTGAGCGATCGAGCGATATGTGCGCGAAATGGCTACATCCACAACTGAACTAACCCACTCAATGCGCCTTGCTTCGCTCGGCGCCGGCGCAGCTCCAACCCGGGCTCGACATGAACCTGATGAACGTCTGGTTGGAAGTGGCGGGGCGGGAAGACAACTTCTGGAACAAACTCGACTCCAAGATGATGGTGCTGGGTATGTGCAATCTGTTGAGCTTGGAGGGCGTGCGAAGCAACGACCAGACGTTCGCCGGGGTGGTGTTTTGCATTTTGAAGATCGTAGTGGACATGGAAGGGGGGGGGGGCGGGGGCGACAACGACGAGGGGGGGGAGGTTGAGTTTGAGGACATTTCCTTCGATTCTGCCTTCTCCAAGCTCTCTTTTGCTCACAAGCCCACGATGGACAAATTTGCGGAGGTGGCCGATTGCAGGGCTGTTTTTTGCTCGGTGCTAGACGGGGCCATGAAAAGTGCGCCCGGGAGATATTCGGGTGCCATCGGGCAGCTGATTGGAATTAAAAATGACGCGAGTGTGAATGGTGGGGTGCTGCAGACTCTGCTTGGGGGATATAACGTGCAAATCGTCTGATCGGTTTTAAATTTTTCTATTTTCATCATCAATCAAGCGAAAACATCAACTCGGTGGACTTTGATGAAATGACCGTTTTTGTTTGCATGTCATTCTCTAATTGCTCAGTGGTGATGACGGGAGGAATTTCCTCGATCACCTTCTTTACACCTTCAGGTTCATTTTCAGCTTCAAGCTGCGCCCACTCAACACCGTCCGCCTCCTTGCCCTTTACATCCACCTTCCGCAAAATAATCACCATGTTGACCGAGCTGACGTCGACCCTGCACTCGTCGCAGACAATCTTGCCAGCAAGATCTTTAACCTCAAAGGTTTGGAGATTACCGTCCCAGCCGTCCTTCTGCGCCGAGCGAAGCGAAATTGTGCGCATTTTTAGCGAAGCACGAGAGCAGCGAGCGAGCAAAAATAGTTGAGTAGAATAATGTTAGTGTTCAGTTGTGGATGTAGCCATGTATAGCAATTTCGCGGGATTCGTCGCATTATCTGTCACGGTGAGAGGCGAGCGGAGACGGAATGAAACTCACCTGAACCTTGAAGCTTACTTTCAAGCTGCTCTCACCGAAGACGGGAGTGATGCTGCGCCCAACGTGGGTTAGTTTTTTTAGGTGGTGAGTGTGTGTGCCTCCAGCCCGCTCCCTCACCTGTCTTTTCTTATGCTGGGGACTTGGACGAGAATGGTTAGAGTCTTGTCGTTTTGCCGAAACTCGTAGGGAATGTCATTCAACTCCCCCGAAGTGTGTTCATCGACCTTTTTGGATTTGTTGTCGGGCGCTTTGAGCTTCTTCCCCCCGAAAGTAATTTTCTTCTTCTCTCGCGGGGCAGCGAGGGGTTTCGTTTTCGTTTTCGTTTTAGTTTTTGGGGATTTCCCAACTAGATGCAACGGGGTGTCCAAATAGTAGCCAAGCCCCTCCTTCCCCATCTTGAAGCAATAATTTTCTCTCCCCCCGTCAAACTCCTGGCACGAAGTGAAGTCTCCACTAACGTCGTATTTGTGAGAGGGTGTGGGTGTGCAATCATCGTTGTCATTGTCATTGTCATTGTCGTCTTCCAGCGTCTCTCCGGTAATTTCGAAGAATTCAGCCGCGGAATTGTCGGAGGGGAGGATTCCGTCGTAGGCGAACGATTCGCGCGTGGAGACGGACTCGGGGGTTGGAATCGGTGCAGACTTGGAGGCGTCCGAGTTCAGCCACCTGGCGTGTGCATCCGAGGAGGACGCGGAGGAGGAGGAGGGGGGGGGGGGGGAGGTTCGTTTGAGTTGTCAGCTTTGTGATTGTTCTTTTTCTTCTTCTTTCCATTGGCAGTCTTCGACTCCTCTTCCTCCATTTCTTTGAACGTGTCCTTGGCGACCTCCGCCCCAGCCCCCGCCCCCGCTCCCGCTCCCGCCACAACCTCCACCTCCTGAATTCTCTTGCTCCCAAGCTCCTCACCCTCAGCAGCAACGACGGGAACCGTCACCGTGAGGATTTTCTTGACCTTGTCCCACTTGGCGGACCCATCATCTCCGATCACAGGGTAGCTGAATCTCACGTCCATCGCGTAATTGTGCTTGGACTTGTTGTCGGGCACCGATTTCAGCGCGAGTTTGTAGTCCGAAACGTCGAGGTCAAGTTCGCTGGCTTTCGCGGCGCTCGGCAGCTCTATTCTAATGACCAGCGACTTGGGCCTCGTGGCATTCACGCTCTTTTCGGTGGAGTTCTCGAGCGTATGCTCGGAAATGTTGAACTCTCCAACCTCCGAAATTGTGTAAACAGGGACGTCGTTACCGTTGGCATCCTCCCCCCCCCCCCTCTTGCCCCCCCCGCCGGTTTTTGTGCTTGTGCCTGTGCTTGTGCTTGTGCTTGCGCTTGCATTGGCTCCCCCCTCTCCCTTCTTTCTAGTTGTCTTCGTAGCAGTCATGAACCCCTTCTTCACCGCAGGCTCACTTTTCGGCTCACTTTTTGGCTGACCTTCATTTGCATTTGCATTTGCCTTCGCATTCGCCTTCGCATTCGCATTCGCATTGGTAACGGCAGCCGCCGCCTTGGCCAGGGCGGGTGCCTTCTTCGCCTTGCCCAGAATCATAACGGCAGGCTCGCCGTTCTTGTACTGAACGCCCTTAATCACGTGGTACTGGGCGTCGATAATGACGTCGTCCTTCATCCGCTTGAAGCCGTTGGTGACCCCCTCCCGAGCCGTGTCGACGAGGAGGTTGTGGAACTGAACGGCGCGGGAGCCCATCTCGAGCGCAGTGGGGTGGAAACAGACGTCGAGGGTCGGGACGAGGGACTCCGATTTGTCCGTTTCCATGCGCAGAGGACCGACAGAGTGAGGGACGGACCACTGCCGGCCGCCTTTCATCTCCTTCGAGGTGGGGCGCTCAACCTTCTCAGACGACACAATGTTGACGAACATCTTTTCCTTCTCGGGGGGAGGGAGGGACTCCGCTTTGTTCTTGTCGATCTGCTTTTGCTTGAGGTGCTGGGCGGGAAAGGGAAAGTGGGGGTTGAAGGGTGTGAGGAAAAAAAAGAAGAAAAAAGGCGTGAAAATTGGACACGGTGGCGGGTTTGGTCAGGCACATCTTTCTGTGCGAGAAGGTTGTTCAGGGACAATCCAGATCAGAGGCAATGAATGACACACCAACTATGAAAACCCGACGAAAAAGAATTACTCACCTTGAATTTAACAGCAAAACCCTTCGCAACACGAACAACCTCTTTATCATCCGGAACCTCGTCCTTATCCTCGAGCTGCTTGATGTACGCGTCCTGCTCCGCCCGGTTCGCCGGGTCAGAAATCTCAGCAACATACTCAGACATGAGTTTTCGGAACTCGGGATCCTTGAACGCAGTCTCAAACTTCTTGGCCTCGTCCTCAGTGACAGAACCCTTCGCGGCCTGTTTGCCGGAAGCGGCGTCCTTGGCCATCTGAGCCTTTAGAGCGGCTGTGAGGTTCACTTCGGTTGTTTGCTCCTTCAGGTTCTCGAGCTGCTCGCCAGTGAGTTTTTCGGTTGGCATGCCGGGAGCTGTCATGTTTGAAGAGTGTATATGATACAAAGGGCAGTGGGAAAATTGAAAATTGAAAAAAAAATTTATTTCAAATGTTCAAAATTTATGTATACGCGTTTAGCATATTCATCCCATCCGCCACCCAGAAAACCATAGAGCAATAATGCTAATTTCTGTCATCCTCGTGGTTCTTTTAACTTCCCCGACACTAAGCTACACAAAACCAATCACTTGCACGAAAAGAATAATTAGAACAGCCTCTCTCTCTCCCGTTTTTGCGGAGGATCGAAATCGTGGTATTTATGCTCGTCCTTCCAGCCAAATCTCTCGCGGCTCTGGCTTTTTCATTCCGGGTCTCCGTGGTCCAAGGGTCAGGGTCGTTGCATCGTTCACCCTGGTTCTCGCAGTTTTGTTAAATGGTCTCCACGACGGTTTTAAATTTCCCGTGAGCGAGGTTTCGGGTGTTTTGGCGGGCGTAGGTTTGGGTCTAAGTGCAGTTGTTGAGGTTTTGAAGGAGAAGAGTGTGCAACAACAACTAGAACAACTAGAAATTCCCGACGGTGGTTCAATTCAATTCGTGAAGCTAGTCGACTCCGCGGAGCAACACGACTCTCTCATCGCTTCTGCAATTTTAACCAGCTCTCCCTCCACAAGTGTCTTTCTTCTCGACAATGCTGAAGCTCGCATCGCGTTACACTATGCAGCAACAGCTACATCTGCAGCCACAAATGCAACTACAAAAACTTTGAGGGAGATAATTTCCTCGGCTCCACCATCACCATCATCATCTTCCGAAATTTTCACCCTCGACGCTGCCACCCACGTGGTCGGCGAGCTACTCCCTCCGAACACCAAGACCGTACTTCTCACGGCAAACAAACAAAGCACGTGGATTGTTGCTTCAAGCGAGAGGATTGAGCGATTTGAAAAGAGAGACTTGAAAATGATCCGATTTTTTACCTCAAACCCGAAAGGTAATACTTCCGCCGTGGTAGAAAACCTGCGAGGAGGTGGAGCTATTTCGAGGAGGGCATCGTTCCTTCCATTCCTCGCACTTCCACTTCTCCCGATGAAAAGCTCTGCCTTGTTTCATCCACCTCCATCGCTTTCCCTTGTGGAGAGGCTCGATCCGACATTGCGAAGTCCCCCTCCGTACAGGTTGGACATGACCGATGTTATCTACCCAAATTACTTTTTGGGGAGTTGGACTGCGACCAGGTGAGCGAGCGAGCCTTGAGGAAGATGAGCATCCTCGCGATGGATCCCCGAAATATATTAATTAGCTGCAGACGGCCCAACCACTACTAAACTTACCCACTCAACTCGTTGCTCACTTGCTCGCTTGCCTCCCCCCTGCTTCATTAAAAATGCGCCTCGCTTCGCTCGGCGCAGCACATTAACGTCAATTTCAGGTGCACCTAGCTCGCTGAGAGAGCTGGACGAAGCAAAACCAATCACCTACAACGTCCGCTTTGTCGACGGGGGGGGTGGGAGGGTGATCGCTGACCGAGAGTACAACTCCGTGAACTACGCGCTGTCAACGTTGGGGAAGGACGCCGTGTTGGGCTACGTGCAGGACGGTCCGAATAAAGGTTCTGCGAGCATAATGGCGGGTGGAAATGTCTTCGATGTGGTGGTTCTAGCCGTCGGAAGAACGCAGGAGAACATTGGAGAAGATTGGGAAAAGGGGGGTTGTTTTCGCTGCGCTGAAAACACAAGGTCTGTCATTTCCAAGTCACGGTCGAGTGGCGATGCGGGGGGGGGAGGGGCTGCGCTGAGTGACGTTGAGACCGTTAGCCAGGTGAGAGAAGCGAAGCGAAGCGAGGCGAGGCGAGCGGGGGGGGTTTCGGGGGTCTCCCCAAACACAATTCTAAGTAATTCCACACCTCAAGGGGATTATGAAATGCTAAACTAACCCGCTCAATTTGTTTGGCTCGCTCGTTTCGCCAGTGGAAATTGGGCGAAAATGGCGAAATTGTTGGTGAACAAATTTCGCGAGGATTTGGCGTTCCAAACGAGACTCAGGCAATTCGGGAGAGGAGTATTTTAGCCAAAGATGTCCGAGGTTACGAGGTGGTTCTTAGGAAAAGAAGTTAGGAAATGGAGTTTGAAAATATTAGATGAAAAAATCTACTTTACGCAAATACCGTCTTCCTCAACCTTGCATCTCGCTCCGCCAAAACTTTCCTACCAAACGATTTCACCTCTCCGCGGGCTTTTTCTGCTGCTTCCTTGACGGCAATAAAAACAGATGAGCTGGGGACAAGAATTTTATCTTCGTTGCCATCTAGCTTTGGGTGGGTGTGGATTGACAGGATTTCCAGATCATTGTCATCACTGTTGTTGCCGCTGCCCTTTTCGTCCGTCACTATAACCGTGTATTCTCCAGTTGTTGAAGCTCCAAACCAACCATCGCTAGCATTTCCACCATCCCCAACCACCGCCATGAATATAGAGTTCACGACAGCAGCCATGCATTCGCCCTCTTGTTCCTCCCCACCAGTTATTGTAGAATTGATGTGGAGGTGGGCGTGGGGTGGAAGGTGGGGGAGAAGGAGGGAGCGCAGAGGAGGAAGGATCGAAGGAATTAAGGAGGAGAGTCGGGGGGGCGTAATTGTGAGGCGGATAGTGGATGTATTTGTGTCGTTGGTAGGAGAGGGGGTGTCGTCGTCGTCGTCTTTGGATTGAGTAGAGAGCTGGTAGCATCGATTGTAGACCCCATCCGTTGCAACCTCTAAATCTCGCCGGTTCCCAATCTGGGTAGGGCCATGGACAGATGTGACCGCTGTTGTGGTCCCAGCACTCCACGAAGCTGAAGATGTTGATCCAGTCAGTGGACCTAGCGTGCACGAGAGTGCATAGGCCATTCAAAATGTGAATGTGTGGTTGGTGTGTGATTGTGTGCGGGAATGATTAAGCGGGAATGCTTAAGGTCTTTGAACCTTGGAGTTAATGTTCTCTTTCAAACTTTCATTTTAAGTTTTGGTTCAAATCGATTGTGTTCCTCAACCCCACATGTCGCGCTTAGTTAATCTAACAGCCGCTGGCAACGGTGTAACTTGCGTGACTCCAATGGAGAAGACCACCTTCTTCAAACGATTGAAATTCCTCACAGCAAATCAGACTTGCTTCGATTGCCCTGCTACTCGTCCCACTTGGGCCTCAGTAACCTACGGCTGCTTCCTGTGCCTGGACTGCAGTGCAGCCCACCGACGAATGGGCGTGCACATCACGTTCGTCCGGTCGACTGACCTGGACGAGTGGACAAAGGAGCAGCTGTCAAAAATGGAGGTTAACGGCGGAAACAAGGGAGCGCGCGACTGGTTCAAGGCGCACGGCTGCAGGGATCTTCACGCGAAGATGGAGAAGAAGTACGACAGCAAGGCGTCGAAGACCTACAAGGAGCATTTGGAGAGGATGGTTAGGGACAAGCTTCCGAATGGGGCAACCAAGGCCAAGGATAGCCTGGCTGAGATGGCGAGTGAGATGGGGGGGGTGATAAAAACTGACGACAAGAATGATGCGCTTACGAACGTTCCGGATGGGT
>Ga0302114_10003134_pt1 | contig 10451 bp, 8 predicted proteins | sample AG5_Surface_MG_FD_203107 | JGI IMG/M metagenome (GOLD analysis project Ga0302114, IMG submission 203107) | Marine microbial communities from Western Arctic Ocean, Canada - AG5_Surface | ecosystem: Environmental > Aquatic > Marine > Oceanic | place: Canada: Western Arctic Ocean | collected...
CAACCCTACCCGAAACAAAATCAACACAATCAACAATTTTCGCCTCAAAGTACTTCAACAACGATTCCGAGCGCTACCTAGAAATAATGTCATACGACAAGCCTTGCCCCCCCATAAGGGAATCAAAAATCGCAGTAACGATGATTGTACACTCGACAATGAACCGTTTTTGGATTTTAGCCGAATCTTGCAATCGTTGGGGAACAAACAACGATTTCGTTCTTGTCATCTACTACACGCAAAATGAGTTTTCCGAGCTGCAATCCCAGCTTCCTGGGCTAACGAAAGCGTGCCCAAAAGTCTCAGTCGTGCCTTTCTGCGAGGACCGCACCGACAAAGACCACTTTTTGGAGTACCCTGTGAACACCTTGCGCAACGTTGGGATCGATCATTTGCAGACTTCACACTATCTAATGGTTGATGTTGACTTCCTGCCGAGTCACTACTTGCACGAGGTCATCATTCACTCGCGTTCAAAACTGGCCGAGGACGATAAGCAGCTGCTAATCGTTCCTGCGTTTCAGCGTCAGGGGGGTGGGGGAGAGACGGAACTGGAAAAATCAAGCTCAGTTTGCACAGACGCTGAGTCGTGCAAAGAGAAGCTCAACGAAAAAGATTTCATCCCGTACGGCTACAAATCGCTGGTTGGCTGCTTGCACTCGAGAAAATGTTTTCCTTTCCAGTACGACAACAACCCCCAAGGCCACAGCACCACCGATTCGGAGCATTGGGTCGCTCGTGATAGCGACGGCAACACAGAGGTTAAGTGCTTCGACAACAACAGGTACGAGCCGTACATGGTCGTCAGGCACTGTCCTGGGTTCACTCCGTACTACGACGAGCGGTTTTATGGGTATGGGAAAAATAAAATCGAAATGGTCGCTCACCTGAGGCATTTAGATTACAAGTTCAATATTTTGAACAAGGCCTTCATTATCCATTTTCCCCATCCGGAGAGCAAAAGTAAGAACGAGTGGCTTCAAAATGGGGGGAATGGGAGTGGGGGTGGGGGTGGCTCGAAAATGCACGAGGAAATGGACAAACTATATGGCAAGTTTGTTAGAGATTTGAAGAAATATCACGGGCAGACGCCGTTGACGCCGCTATGCACAACACCACACAACCACAAATAGAAGAACAATACCAAAATGATGATTTTTTTGTTCATGACTTTCTTATATTCCTCCTGGAAAACATTGAATCACGAATCCACTCACTGGAACATTCGCTCCCATATTCTCTGTTTGGGGGGGGTGACCACTACCAGCAGGTCGGCCGGATCGGTCGTGGGCTTGAAGCCTTCGGGGAAAATATCAGAATCTGCCACGATGGCACAAGATGTTGGGGTAGTGCAATAAACACTACTTACGACTTCACTGAATTTCACCCAACGCTGCTCATCAGCCGACTTTGCTGCTGCGATGCTCATTACCAAAGCAACGAGGCCGTCTTTGCCGGTGCACGGGGCTGGTGTGTCGTTCACCAACGCGTCGCAGAAAGCAACCGTCTCCTTCGCGTAGGCGTCGTTATAACGCTGCAATATATGGGTTAATTTAATGTGTGTTGTTCTCTCCCCCGCTCATCTCGCTCACCTCTAAGAAGAAGTCAAAGGGCAGGTCGGCATTCCCTGTGAACGAGGGGGTATACAGTTTCGCAGTGTTTGGATACATATTCTCCGTGGCGAGCATGCCGCCAGTGCCCAACACTTCGGCTCGCTGATCGTAGCCGTAGCTTGACTGGCGACAGACGTCAATGTGACACATCACCCCTCGGGGGTACTTCACGATGATACTAGCCGTGTCGTATCGCTCCGCCGGCTCTTCGAGTTCAAGGATTTCCTTATCGATGTGGGTGGAGCCGACCGCAAGGATTTCAATGGGGTCATCGCCAATTAGGAATCTGCCCATATCGAGGTCGTGGACTGCCATGTCAGCAAAGATCCCCCCGCCACCTTTGACGTACGAAATAGGCGGAGGAGCAGGGTCTCGGGAGCATAGCTTAACAACAATCGTCTCCCCAATTTCCTTCTTCTCAATACCAGACTTAATTCTGAGGAAGTTTGGATCGAAACGCCTTTGCAGGCCAATCATCAGCTTCACTCCTGCCTCCTCACACGCATTGATCGCCTCCACCGTTTCTGGCAGGTCGGTGGCAACAGGCTTCTCGCAGAACACGTCCTTCTTGTTCGCAGCAGCCAGCTTGATTTGTGAAGCGTGGAGGGACGAGGGGGAGCATATCCAAACAGCATCCACATTTGGCGACGTGATGACCTCGTCCGCATCGCTCGTGAACTCCGGCACGTTGTACATTGCCGCTGCAGACTCAGCTTTCGATATCGTTGGGTTTGACACCATTGTGACCTTTACTCCCTGCGCCTTGGCAATCGCAGCGAGGTGCACAAGCCCAATCCTTCCACAGCCAACGAGTCCTATCCTAATTAAAGGCTTGCCTTCCGATTTTGTTGTTGTTCCCTCAGAGTTCATTCGTAATGGGGTCAATTGAATCGTGCTAAGTGGTGCTGGCATTGAGATTCCACCCTTTCGTAATGGGGTCAATTGAATCGTGCTAAGTGGTGCTGGCATTGAGATTCCACCCTTTCGAAATGAGGAAGATCGACTTGGAGTTAAAGTTAAAGGTAATACAAAAGAAGATACACCATAGTATGAGAACACGAGAAGGAACAGAGCAGTGTTCATATTACGATTCTATTACGATTCTGGACCTGAAAATCAAGATATTCTACGACATTCTGATCCTAAAAAACTAAAAGGTGGTGAAAAATGGTAGCGCTTGCTGAAGTTACCGGTGAAACTGCCAAACATATGCTATCGCTTCTTCTTGAGGACGGGGTGGTCTCTGTTTCAGCTCTCGAGACACTTTTCTCACGAGCGAACGAGAATCAGCAAAGCGTAGCTCCCCCAATGAAGAAGCAGAAAACCTCAGCTTCCTCCTCCATGACAAAAATACCAAAACAAAAACAACAACATCAACAAACTAGCAAGAAAAAGAAGAACTTCGATACCTCCAATTGCTTATATCGCCAGATTGTGTTCCAGCTGGCATATGATGGCTCCTCTTACCAGGGTTTCACCGAGAACCTTGTAGCTGACGATGTTAACAACACCAATTCCTCCTCCTCCTCCTCCTCCTCCACCCCCTCCATCATCAACGACACTGTAGAATTTCACATGTTCAAGGCTCTTCAAAAGGCGAAGCTCGTCGTGGATCGCTACTCCTGCAACTACACCCGTTGCGGCCGAACCGACCGCGGAGTTTCTGCTTTCGGGCAAATGATCTGCCTGAAAGTCCGGTCCAAGTTTCCAATTTCCACTCCCCTGACTTCCCTGCCCCCGAACTCCCACACCCCACTTGACTCCAAAGCCGAGATGGACTACTGCAAAATGATGAATTCGCTTCTTCCCGATGCGATCCGCTTCATCTCGTGGGCGCCCGTATCCGAGGATTTCTCGGCTCGTTTTTCCTGCAAATCGCGGGTTTATAAATACTTCTTTGTTAGGCGGGACTTGGACATTGCCAAGATGAATATCGGGCTTGCGAAAATAATAGGCGACCATGACTTTCGGAACCTGGCCAAAATGAACGTCACTAACGTATCTAACTACCACCGTCTCCTCTACGACGCTCGAGTTGTCCTCCCTCCCGACCATCCAGGCGACAAAGCTCGGGATGTGTGCTACTTTGAGATTAAGGGCCAAGCTTTCCTCTGGCACATGATTCGTAACATTGTCTCTGTGGCGTTCTTCATCGGAAAGGGGCTTGAGGACCCTTCCGTTTACGACCAACTTTTAGATGTAACCACAATGCCGGGGAAACCCAACTACGACATGGCTCTTGACACACCTTTGGTTCTCCACGCCTGCAATTTTAACACATTGAAGCTCGGCAACTCGGCGCCCAGCCTTTGGGAGCTAACGAGGCACCTGGAGGCGAGGTGGGAAGACCACGCGCTGAAGGCGACGCAGGCGAAAGATTTGTTGCATGCGATTGGAGATCTGGAGGTGCACACGGTCGACATGGCCAATTTGCGAAACAGCTTCTTGAAGAAGTGGCGGAGGGGAAAAAACGGTGGCAGTGGCAGTGGCAGCGGAAGTGGCAGCGGAAGTGGCAGCGGAAGTGGCAGCGGAAGTGGCAGCGGAAGTGGCAGCGGAAGTGGCATCAGCAACACCAACACCAACACCAACACCAACACCAACAGCAACAGGTGAGTGAGCGAGCGAGCGAAGCTGTAGGATCCGCCTATAAGTGCTGTATTTTTTAGGCTGAAACCGTGTCGGAGAGAGTCTCTGACCAGGAACTGCACGCAGCTTCACTCGCTGCGCTCGCTCGCGAGGTGGCTTGGCAGGATAATGATGGCTCACTTACCCACTACTTTCAATTCGTTTGGCTCGCTTCATTCGTTTTGTTCTTCGTTAAAAAAATGCGACTCGCTTCGCTCGGCGCAGCAACAACAACACACACATCACCTGGAGGGAGGCTCTCGAATCGCTGAGAGCTGAGGGACTTGTTCCGTCGCCTGCAAAGCAGGGGGCTCACCAAAAGCTTGCCGAGAGGAATGGGGGTTCATCCTACGAGGAGAAGATCAGCAACATGAAGGGCAAGAAGAAGGAGCGATACAACAAAAATCAGACGAAGAAGGAAGCGAGTGACGCGATCGAGGACAACTCGGCGTTTTACGCTCGAGCTCAAGCACTAGGATGATAGAATTTTTTTACACTCCACTACACATTTTTATTTATCTTAAGTCAACAGGCAACCCCATATCCGAAAGTCGTTTTTCTAAGCTGCTCTTCCGCCTCGTTTTACCATCAACGCTTACAACACTGTTTTGGTTGTAGTACTCGTCGTACAGCACTCCAACGCTCTCGTCGTCCGCGTCGGGATCGAACAATCCCCTCGCTGCCCCTTCTCGCTCTAGAGCTGCCACTGTCCTTTTCAGCAAGCGTTTCTCGCTGCGCCGAGCGAAGAAGGTGCGAAGGGGTTAGTAGTGGCCCGTATTCTCGTCTGTACACTAGTTGTGACTGCTCGTCTTCCTCAACCCCCCCCCGCTCCGCTCGCTCACCTCCTGCGTTGCCTGATGCCCATTCGCTCCTGCATCCCCAGCAGGCCAAACATCCCCTTGTCGCCAATGATGGCCGCGTCCTGCTCCTCCGTGGACGGGTACTTGTCGAGTTGAGCCTGCGCCGAGCGAAGAAGGTGCGAAGCGAATTGAGTGGAATAAATATAATGTTAGTCGTCATCCTCAACCCCCCCCCGCTCTGCTCACTCACCTTGCAAGCACGAATCACGCTCATCAACACCCTCGCCTCGTTGTCCCTTCCAACTGGCTTGGTGAAATCAAACTCGTCCAAGTTTTCCTTCTTCTCGCATTCCTCAGTCGTCAGCAACATCAACCTGCAATACTCCAGCATTTCGGTTGGATACCTGTCCGAGTAAACTGGAAAATCAGCAACCAGCGGAGCATCCATTTGCTTCAGGAAGGCAATTTTCTTGTCGAAAAGGGCCAGAGTTTGCTCGTCCCCGCCCTCCTTGGGGGGCAAAATCCCAATCGTGACGTCGACACTATTGAAGGGGTTGCTCTCCCCCCCCCCAAAGCCATAAAACAGCATGAAATCGCTGCTCGATTTTTCTCCGTAGTTGACGTAGATTTGCTCCATTTTGCGCACCGGCCTATCAGCGTAGATGATCACTTCCTCGTCCAAACCAGGGTCGGTTTTCTCCCACATTATTTTTCCGGGAGTGAGTCTCGATGCTATGAAGCTTCGCGAGAAAGGGGAGTGGTTGATTAGATCAGCGTACGGTACCATGGCAATTTTCTCACGAGCACCACCGTCCTGGCTCAAGTTGTCGGTCAGCCGCACTGCGGTGATGTGTTAGTTAGTTAGTATCGTGCGGGTATTCGGGCTCACTCACCTGCTCTCGAGAAGAGCATCGTAAAAGCCCACAGCCAGTTTTCCATGTTGTACACGTCCTCGCTGAATACGTCTGGCTTGCTCTCGACAAGGGGAAGAACGAAGGATTCGTACTCCGCCTTGAGCTTGTTTTGAAGAGAAATTGTCGCGGGCAGCAAAGGAGACCCCTTGAGCGTCTCTAACGCTTGCTCGCCCCACGTGAAAGTCGGTGACACCGATTCGACGGTGGGGGGGAGCACGTCGACGTAGGCAGAGAAGTAGCTTGTACCGGGGGGGAGGGCAAATTTCTCCCGAATCAGAATGAGAGCTAGGGCAATGTACTCGTTCATGCTGGGGGGAATCACACCAGGGCCAAACGTAGAGACAGCGGTGGATTTCGTTATGCACACCTTCATGGGCACGCGCAATATTTCGCCGCCCGAAGGAATGTCCACCCTGGCGACGATTCCTCTTCCGGAGGACTCATTTGTGTCGACATTACGAGTGTCAAGGGAAATCGCTACAGGATGAGGAGCCTCAAACCACGTGGAGATTGGTTGGAGGTGCAGGTTGCCCTCAGTAGACAGCCAATCCAAGAATTGCTTGTTCTGTTGTACCAGAGTTGCTGCAATTGTTGCTGTATTTGATGTTGATGAAGAGCCAGCACTTGGAGTGGGTCGTTTTTCCAAAAAATCTTCCGGGCTGGGGTTTGATTGGATTGTTAAGTGGTGTGCATACCGAGAGGGCTGAGTGAAGACACGAGACTGGAATGCAGAAGAAGTGACAAACAGGAGCAGGACAAATGCAATTTTCTGTCTCATCGTAATTGAATGGCTACAGTAGGGTCCAAATCCAAGTCGGTGCAATGTTTTAAACGCGTCGTTGTTCACGATCTTTCATCATAGCTTTTTATTAAAATTGTATTGGACCCCAGTAGGAAAACCCAAATGATGATTAGTACCCTGCTGCTGCTGCTGGTGGCGTGCATGTCCGCGTCAGGATTTCGTTCGCCATCATCACCATCGTTTCACAAAACAGGAAAAAAAATTGTCCGGTCAGCAGTGACTCCTAAAGCAGTTCCAACTACAGCAGTTCCAACTACAGCAGTTCCAACTACAACAGTTCCAGCTACAGCCCAGCCCAGGTTCTCCAACCTCGACCACACTCTGATGAAGCTGTCTGTTCCTGCGATTCTCAATTTCGCTGTCATCCCACTGGTGGGTGCGATCGACCTGTTTTGGGTTGGTCGCATGGGAAACCCTCTTGCTCTTGCTGGGCAATCTGCTGCGAACCAAGTGTTCTCTAGCGCGTTCTGGATAATCTCGTTTCTCCCCTCAGTAGCTGTGCCATTGATATCAAAATACTCAGCGCAGGGAAATAAAAAAATGGCAGAAGAAACCATCTCCCAGTCGATGATAATCGGAGCTTGGATGGGCGCATTGGGAACGGCCCTGCTTCTCCTCTACCCGAGATTTGTCCTCTCGTCAGTTCTTGCTCCCGATTCCTTGGCCTACGAGTATGCTCTCCCGTACCTGCGGATTAGGGCTCTCTCATTCATCCCGAGCCTAATTTCGACGGTCGGGTTTGCCGCCTTTCGTGGGACACAGGACACTGTCACCCCTTTAAAAATCTCCCTCTTCTCGAACTCCTTCAATGCGATCCTCGATCCAATCTTCATCTTCGTGGCCAAGTGGGGCGTGTCCGGAGCAGCCGCGGCGACTGTTGTATCAGACTTTGCCGGGACGTTTGCTTATCTCACCCTTCTGAGCAAAAAGAAGCTGTTGAGGCTGAAATCGTTGGTAGCTCGGCCTAGGTGAGTCTCACTCAGTCTCCGCTCGCCTTGATGAAGACGAGAAATATACGCGAGCCACTACTAAACTAACATATTCTCAATTTGTTGCTCGTCTTCAGTTTCACTAAGTTGAAACCTCTCCTCATCGGTGGTCTTGCCGTGCAGATTCGGGCGGTGGCATTGAACATTGTGTTTCTGAGTGTCACCAGGGCGACCCAAGGCTTGGACAGAACGGGTGTGTGTGCATCTGCCCACTCGATCGCAATAAATATCTTCAACATCGGAGGCGTCGTTCTGTTGGCATTGTCCACCGTTGCCGCTTTCCTCGTCCCCTCAATCCGGGTTAAGGAGAGCGACGTGATGGCAAAGAAGACAGTAAATCGACTAATGGGCTGGGGAGCGGTCCTTGGCACTCTTCTTGGAGCGTTCCAGCTCGCCGTCATTCCCGGCCTCACAGTCTTTTCACCGGTGGTTGAAATCCAAGAGGCGGCGAGGATCCCTTCAATAATTGCTTCCTTCTTGCAAATAATCAACGGGATGGTTTTCATTGGCGAAGGAGTGATGCAAGGCTGCGGCAACTTCTACCAGCTTGCTGGCTCGAACATTCTTGCCATGCTCGGGATGGTGTATGCGCTGCCGATCATGACCAATAAATATGGCCTGCCAGGAGTTTGGGCGAGTTTTGGAGTATTCAACGGCATTAGGCTAGCCGGAGTGCTCACCCACCAGTTGTTCTTGGGGCCGCTGAGCAACAGGAAACTAAAGGCGGACGCGGTAGCCACCGCTTAAAAAAATCGAAAAATTCATCTATCCCTTATGTGCCACTCTTTCACATTTTTAATGACATTAAATCCCCATGCTTCTCAGCCCCCTCCTCAGGTCCTGCAACCCCTCAGGCGACAGATTATTCGCCGCTGCTTTAAAGCTCTCCTCATCGGGCAGGCCACAAATTCCCGCGCAGATCCTAATAGCCTTCGCGCTCAACCTTCCCGCCACCTCCCCAACCTTTCTGAGGCTTTCCTTGTCCTCCCCCACCTCCTCGCTAGCCAGCGTGTTCTTGATGAAATCACTCGCCTCCTTCTGCGCCTCCATGTCGCCCTTCTCGTCCCCGCTCTGTAGCTCCTTGCTCGCCGCCACGGCCTCGCTCCGCTCCACCCCGTCGTAGTACCACACAGTTAGCGCGGTTCTGTTGGCCATGGTTGCTGTCACCTCGTGGGGAACTTTGTCGCTGTAGAACATTGCGATTCGCCCGCCAATGGGCATAATGTCAACCGGACCACTCCTACTTTTATCCTCCTCTTCATCCTCTCCGGCAACGTTCCACACCCTCAACATCCCCCCATCTTCCTTCTTCCACCCAGCCTCATTCAAGTAAATCAACACTGTCAGTCTCCGACCGTCGTTCGCTGTGTTGTCAATGTGCTTCTGAAAGCGGCTCTTCCCCCCCGGATAAACCGCGAGCATCGCGTCGCTGCGCCGAGCGGAATAATATAATGTTAGTTTAGGGTTATGGATGTTTTAGACGCTCAAAATTGGACACGGTGGTGGGTTCAGCCAGGCGCATCTTTGTTGTGCGAGGGGGTTGTTAGGCATATCACTAATCGACCGTAACTCCAACGGTATTGGTGGCTCCGCACACCTCCGCTCGCTCACCTCACCTTCTTGCCGTGAGCCTGCTCAGCCTTCTGACCTTGTCCTTCAGCTCCCCAAAAACCAGCTTGTCCACGCTCTCGAGCAGCGCCTTCATCCCACTGAACTGCGCCATTACGCTGGCCGAGACTGTGCGGCTCCCGCCCTTGTCTATCTTCGTCCCTAGCTTAACCTTCACTCCGGCGTCGCACGGCTCGATGGCCCCCTTGCCCCTCGGCTGCTCCCCCGCCGAGTCGAACAGGCTCGAATCCTTCCGCAAGTGCCCCCCGCACATCCACAGCACCTTGTCTCCCCGGACGTCTGGGACGACGATTTGGGCGCCTACATCGGCCCCCTTTCCGACCCAAATCTCCGACGGGGTGAAGTGGGGGTCGAGTGCGTCGATCTCGGAGCGGACGTTCCTCACGCTGGTCTGGTCGAGGAAGTTGTCCATCACGGCGAAGTTGTCGCTCTCCAGGTTGTTGGCCAGCCTTCTGGTCTTTGCAATTACTTTCTGGCGGGCAACCTTTTTCTTGCTGCCCTTTAAATTGTTGAGGAACAAGGCGGACAGATTATCCCCCTTAATGACGCTGGCAGGGCTTATAAACGTGATTGTGGCCGTCGTTCCCTCTTCCGTTTCCCCTTTCTGGAATGTCGGAGCGTGGGCGTGGGTGCTGTACTTCTCGCTGGTGATGCTGTCAATTCCATCCCCGTTGGCAAAATTATTATTCGCTCCCTTCTTCTTCTTCGCCTCTGCCTCGTAGTCGGCCACCTGCCGCTTCCTAACCTCCTCCATGACGAACCGCAGCTTCTTCATCTTCAGGTCGCACAGGCTAACAAAGTTCGCTTTAACCTTCGCGGGGAGGTTACCGAGGGGCTGCTCGCACTGCATCACCGCCTCGCGGAGGGTCTGGCGGACGAACTCCGCTTGCCCGATCGCGAGCTTCTTCAGCGTGTTGTCCAGCGTTCCGTCGCCGTTCAACGAGCCGTGCTTCGCGGCGGACATTACGAGGGACTCCAGAATTGAGACGAGGGCTTCAGACGATACCAGACCCAAGTCGTCCGCGGAGAAACCGAGGATGCTTTTTGGAGTTTCTTTGTTGATGTCATTTTTTATTGTT
>Ga0302114_10003142_pt1 | contig 10438 bp, 13 predicted proteins | sample AG5_Surface_MG_FD_203107 | JGI IMG/M metagenome (GOLD analysis project Ga0302114, IMG submission 203107) | Marine microbial communities from Western Arctic Ocean, Canada - AG5_Surface | ecosystem: Environmental > Aquatic > Marine > Oceanic | place: Canada: Western Arctic Ocean | collected...
TGAAGAAGGTTGACGAGCTGAAGAGGGAGCTGCGGGAGGGTGAGAAGAGGCAGAAGTGGGAGATTGAACAGAAGAGGCAGGAGGGCCAAGTCAGATTGAAGGCGCGCATGTTGCTGCGGCGGAAGATTTTAGCGGAGAAGAAGAAGGAGAAAGAAAAAGACAATGAAAAGGAAAAGGATCAAAAAGAGGAAGAGGCTGAGAGCAGTGAACGAATTTCAGAGCTTGAGCAGATTTTGTTTGAAAAAGACAAAGAGCTCCTGCTTCATCGCAGAAAGGAGCTCAACTTTGAGAGCGATCTTCAATTACTGAAAATGGACAATGCGAATCTGAAGGAAGAGAATAAAAAGCTTAAGCAGAATTGATAAACACCCACAAAAATTATTCAGTTAATGAATGTATTTCTCTGCATAGAAACAGAAGCAAATGTAGCATCCGTAGAAGCCCAAGAACAAATATCCGTGCTTCTTTGCAAGGAAGATCTTCCCGTACTTCAATCTACTACTCAACAAAATGCAAATGAAGACCAACAAAACACTAATTTGGATAGCAAATGTGTTGACGAACTTGTCGTACTCGACTTCTACCTCCTCGCCTAGGAAAGTTGTCTTAATAACCCAGGGCAAACCCAAGCAAAGCAAAATATCAAAAACGTTCGACCCGAGCGCATTGCTGACAGCCATGTCACCCAGCCCGTTCCTCGCCACGTGGAAACTCACCAGTGCGTCTGGTGCTGATGTGCCGGCCGCTCCTAGCGTTAGCCCCATCAAGGCGGACGAGCAACCGATCAGGCACCCGCTCTTCTCCACCCACTGAATGATGAAAAAGACAATACCACCAAGCCAACTAACGCTCACGAAGAAAGAGAGCCAGAAGTACTTCGGATACTTCTTGCAGTCGATCAAGAAGCACGACAGGAATGTGATGAGAGGCAAGGTGACGATATGAATCACCCTGCCTATCAACCCTACCGTGTGCTCGTCTTCGCCTTCGTGGTACTTTTCTGGGTTGGCCAGGGCCTTTTTCCCCTCGGAGAAGCCAGTCTTGAGCTCCGACGGGTCCCAGCAGAAAGATCCGTCGTTACTGTAGTGGGACCTGGTCCTGAGGTTGCCCACCAAGGAGCTGCACGACGTGCGGCTAATAATTGACATGTCGTCGTCGTCGATCAGTGGTTCCCGCATGCCTTTGTGCTGCGCCGAGCGAATTCAATGGGTTAGTTTAGTAGTGGATGTGGGTGGCTGTAGCCATTTCCGCTCGTTCGTTCGCTCGCTCGCTCGCTTACCTTGTAAATTTGCTGCTGCGAGCTCAATCTCGCTCCACCATTTCCTCCTCCGCCGTTGTCGACGATTGCGTCTAAATCCGTAATGTAGTGGTCAACTCTCAGCTCCTTCTTGAAATCTGTGTCCTCGGGTCCCGGCTGGAGGATGCTGTTGGGGCCCATTATGCTCTCGTCCCTTGGCCCAGACAGCTTTCTAGCCATCCTCTCATTGAGCTTCCCGACAATGTTGGACCACTGCCACATGACAACCACGTAGGCAACGTACGAGAGAAGCAGAACCCAACTTTCCGTCTTGGTGATCTTGCCATCCTGGAAAGTAACGAAGATCAAAATAACGGACCAGATGTAGAATCCGAGGTCACGCACAAGAGGCATCGAGTCAAGCTCAATGATAGGGAAAGGAGCGAGGAGGATGGCACCGCCGATGATAACCAGCTGGTTGAAAATGGAGGATCCAATTACCGTGCCTGTCCCCGCATCGTTAGATTCGGACACAAAGCAACCAACAAGTTCAGCGAACAGTTCCGGAGCAGACGACCCAGCAGCCATTAGCGTGGCGCCAGCAACATCAGGGGGGCTGTGGAAAAAATAAATGGGTGGAGTTGGTTTTTTTTTGGGTTTTGGGTTAGTTATTGATTTAAAGTGGAGCCAATTTTGTCCACTCACATCTGATATGTTTCAATTATAATCTCAATTGCGGTGACGAAGTACTCCTCGCACACATAACCGAGCCCAAAGAATAAATAGCACATCCCGGAAACGTAGAAAATGACCGAAACTTTATTTTGGGGCAGAAGATAGCCAAATGGGTCCGCATACGGCGAGACGAGGCAGTCGTCATCTTCTGAAAGGCGACGACCGCTCCTGAGCTTCTGTTCTAGGGTTGACAGGCCAATGAAAGCGCATATAACTGAAGTTGATATAATAGCAAATTTGGTTTGGCGAACTCTTCGGATTGCAGTTTCTTTTCCATGATTCTTTTGATTTGGTAGTTGGGGGCCTTGGCCTTGGAGGGAGGGGGGAAGCATTAATGAATGTGGAAAGTAGGAACTAGGAACTACAGTATCAAATAAGTTGTTGCACTAAATAAAATTTCTTTTTTGATTGAAGTCAAATGATTTTGCAGTGGGGGTAGACTCTGTGCGAGTCTACAACTTGCTTTCACACTTTGAAGAGCCACGAAATGTCATAGAGACATGGTCTTCGAGCAGCATTTTGATCCTACTTCGGGAATGAATTATTACTATAACCCAGATTCCGGAGAAACGACCTGGGAAGAGCCTGTCCAGCCACCGCCGAATCCCCCAGGACCGCCAACGGGAGGTCCGCGAATGAGCGCAGTGGCTTTAATTAGGTTATCAATAATACCGCAACAGCCACAGCAACCACAACCACAACAACCACAACAACAACAACAACAACCACAACAACAACAACTACCACATCAACTGCAACAACCATCACCACTCCAACCCCAAAATACGAAGCAAATCAAACGGAAGAAATCATTCCCTTCCGCATCGACCAATTCTGGATTCAACCGAAACGACGTTTCCAATTTGCCAGTCCTTCTTCCTCTTCCGCTTCCCCTTCCTCTCCCTCTTCCGGATCCAACTCAAATCACCAATACAGCGCCTGAGTCTGACCCGGCGGAAACCTGCAAAACTAGACCGTTCAATTCGTTCGACAAGAAACTTCAATCTTTGAGCCGGCACATGACAAAGGACTATGTTTCGATCGCGTCGGAGTACAGGAATACGTCGCAATATAGGAAATTGGATGAAGCGGTAGTGTGCGTGCTGTGCCACACGCACACTGTCACTACGGTTTTCTTCCCATGCCAGCACAAGTGTGTCTGCAAGGTGTGCATAGATTTAAATAACATTGGGAAACCGAGTGTCGAAGGGAGCTGGCTGTTTTGCTCAATTTGCAACGAACAAATTAAGCTTGCGCTGGAGCACGATGGAGAAGAAGTGGTGAAGTATTGGGCGTGGGTCAATGCAGTGAAACCGCCAATGCCGCCTAACTTTGTCAAGAACTTCACGAAAAAAAGCAACGCAAACATCAAGATTGAGTCGGGCGGGAAGGTGAAGTTCAACAAATTTGGGTTGACTGATGGAGATGAGAATTACGAGGAGAGCGGAGGGGGGGGGGGGGGAAGGGGACAGCTGTCTGTGTTATTTCCTGAATGTATTAATTGATGATCTAAAATATCTATTCCTATTCCTATTTCTCACAAGATACAAGCTCGAAGCAAACGAGCAAACAGGCAACTTTCAGGCAACTTTATAAAAGATTTCTCGCTGCCACATTTGCAGCATCCAACGAAATCATAAGCGATTCGATTTTGTCGCTTTTGTCCACAACGACACTGCTGTACGGGTCAATGCCAAAGAATTCTACCACCTTTTGAAGGTGCCGAGGATTGAGAAGCTGCCTGTCAGCATGCATGTCAGCATTAAAATCGTAATTTGTCTGGGGATCATTGAGAAGGGCAAACTTGGCATCGAGGAAGTGGGAATTGTCAATTGGGGGGGCGAGAACTGTCAATGGGGGGAGGTTGATTTGACGTGAAAGGTGCTTGAACTCAGGAGTTGTTGCTGTTGGTTGTTTTGACAATGTTGACAGTGCAACTTTTGCTGAGGTTGTTGTATGTTTTGATAGAGAGGGCACAGGCAATGAGGGCTCGTCGTTGTCAGAGCTGCTACCATAAACGAGCAGATCCATCTTGGAAAAGGCGTACAATCACGTGATGATCAAATGGTAAAATTTTGGAAATTTACAAAAGTTTTAAAAGCGATTTTTGCAGGTATTGCCATGAGACACAAGAACTTGATGTGCCAGCAGCTACTTGGCAATTCCAATTCCAATTTAAAAAATCTTCTTCTATTAGATGCCACTACAGGATCTTGTTCGATTCATATTTTATCTTCCATCGTCGGCCATCACTTTGCTCAAAGTCTCCTCCAACAGAACCAACCTTCAACTATAACGTGGTTAGGTTGTAACGAGAGTTTAACGGGGGGCGAGAAGGAGGTCTCTTCCAGCGTCCGAAAAGTCGTGGAGTCTGAGCTCTTCTCTTCGGCGAACTATAGTAGCAAATTGCTCCCCTCCAAGCAGCACTCTCTTGTACAATTTGTGAACGTAGCTGCCCTCTTGGCCGCCAATATGCTGTCCCTATCTCCGTCCGAGAGTTTTTCCCCTGCGAACTTTGCAAAAACCTTGGTCCAATCCGCAGCCAACACAGATATCGTGGTGATTGATGATTTCGCTGCGTTGTGCGAAATGGTTGGCATCAAGCATGCCTACGTGGTCGTTCAGTGCCTGAAGGTAAACGACGCCACGAGCAACAGCAAATTAGTCCTTCGAACTCAAAATCCAGAATCCTTCACCCACAATGTGATTGACGAAAACAGCTCCAACAAGTCTTCTTTCTACAGTAACGTTGCTGGGGTTGAAGCGGGGTCTGACGCGTGTCCGTGGCTTGGTGCAGGAGGAGTGGTGGCTCCAGTAGATTCAACACTCTCACTCTCAGCTTCCTCCGGCTTCCTGTCGCTGCCCGATGTGACACGGCTGCTTGTTGGAACTGTCGACTGCGTCATGTTTGCGCGCGTTTTGGCGAGTGGATTGGCTCGCAGCGTCGACGGCTCGGTAGATTTCTGGGAGAACGGGAAGGCCTTTTTCGTGAAGCCTGTCAGAGTGAATTTTAAAGTGAGAAGTTCTGGTGTGGAGTGCATTTTGGTACGGTAAAATAAAAATAAAAAAATTCGGAAACTACCTTCTGTGGGTTTCACAACTTCAACTCAGCCCAATTTTTGCCCCCTTTTTTCTTCCCGTCAACCAAAAGTCTTCTAGGTTGCTTATATGCGCGTCGTGCGAGCTTTTTTGCTCCTTCTGCTCATAATCGATTTGCTGGAAGAACATGTCATCCTCGTCGTCAAGCGCCACAACAGACATGTCTTTGCTGTTCCTCCGGCTACTGTTTTTGCTGCTGTTCCGGCTGGGGTTGAGTACAGTAACGACATCTTTTCCCTTTTCTCTCTCCTTCACCGTCTCCTTCTCCTTCACCTTCCCCTTCTCAATAATACTACTTTTATTCGCTGCTGCCACTCCATTCCCATTCCCACTCACATTCACCCCAAGCACCAAGCTTTTCGTCCTCATTTTGCCCAACTCGAGTTTCACCTTTACCAAGTTCTGCTCAGCTTCGTCAAGCTGGATCCTCATCCGCACGTTCAAAGCGTCGCTCTCTCGCCGCCGCTCCTTCTCCGCCTGGATTAAGTCGTCCTGGTCGCTTAGCTTCTCTAGGAAATGCTCGTTCAGCCCCTCAACCTCCCTTAGTCGTAATGAGCACTTGCTGAGCTCGTCCTCGGTCTCCAGCGCGCTACTCATCCTCCTGCCTCTCCCAGAACCAGCGCTATCAGGCGTTATAGACACAATCTCGCCATCATGGCTTATTTCCAGGTTGCCAACCTGGTCAATGCTCTCAACCAGCTGCTGCAACTTCCCCTTTTCTTTCACCGCAAAATCGTATTCTTCTTTCAATGCCTCGTGCTCTTCCTGCAGGGTTTCAATAATCATTGAGCTGCTGCTGACCTCCGACTTCAGATCTCGAAATTGCGTCTTAAGCTGCAATTGCTGTGAAAGAGCAGTTTTGAGCTTTTCCTCGGTCAGGTTGTTGTCAGTTTCAAGGATGTCCACCATTTCTTCTAAGGTTTCGTTGTGGGCAGTTAGCGATGTGTTCTCCTCTTCCAGATCTTCCAGCCCCTGGACCAGGAGATTGATTTCATCCTCAGAATAATCGGAGGGATGTTTGTTCTTCGCCATGCTCTTGGATACTGTAAAAGTATTTGACTTTCGAGGGGAAAGGGAGGGGAGGGAGGGGGAGGGAGGGGGAGGGAGGGGAGGGAGGTTTCTACTAATATCTTATTTTATACAAAAAGTTTGAAAAAGTTAAAATGCTTAAATGACACATCACAGTGGTAATGCTAGCATAAATCTGATGATCTCGTGAAGTGTTTATATATTGGCAACCCAACCCAACCCAACCCAACCCCAACCCCAACCCCAACCCCAACCCCAACCCCAACCCCAACCCCAACCCCAACCCCAACCCCAACCCCAAAACCCAAAACCCCAAACCCAAAACCCAACCCCAATGCCTCACTCCACTCCACTCCCAATAATCAACCACCCTCCACAACCAAAATTCACGACATGCAAACTGCAGCAGTCCTCATCCACAACACCACTTTTTTCCTCCGAGGACTTCCCAAATCCACTGGAGGAGAACAAACACCTCAACCTCTGGGGCAAGGAAATCTATACGAACCACAGGCGTGACAAGTTCACTCAACCGCCTTTGAAACCCCACCAAGCAGAGATGAACTTCAGGAACAAAATAATAGAACGAAATATGGCGAAGGGTAAGCTTCGAGAGGCAGCAAAGAGGCTCGATTCGAGTAACGTGTTCATGAACTACTCCCCCTACTTTACTGGGCGCCCTGACGAATCAGTGCGGAATCGCGCCTTGCGCAAGTGGACCGAAATGCAATATCTTTACTACCACATTTGCCAGCCCGCGTACCGGTCGGGCTCTATGGAAAACGCAATGTGGCAGGTTTCCAACAAGGAGATTAAGAAGTTTGTGTTTGTGCAGGCCATCGTTTCCGAGTTCAAGTTTGACAGGCGGCTGAGAATGGAGGAGCACTGCGAGCGGTTGTACGATGCTTTCGATGGGGCTCAAACGAGCTCGGTCGATATGCGCCTCATCCTGTGCTCGTACATGAATTTGGTTCTGTTCAAGACCATGAAAGAAAACCCGAAACACCACTTCTTCACATTTTACGAAATCTTCTGCGAGCCGTTTTCGGACGAGGTGAAGCGTTCTGACTTGCTAAATTTGATGTCCATGTGCGCGACGACTGACGACGAGTTTAAAAACACCAGAGTTCGGTTGAACAAGGGATTGACCAATCTCTCAACCGTCCACGGGCTGAAGGACAATTTTAAGTGGGTTGACAAGAAGTTAATTTTGGAGGTGTTTGAGGTGGATCCAGGTTTACTGATTGGGTTCGTTGATCAGTGCTGGGCGCGCTGCAGTGAAGAGCAAAGGCTGCAGGTGCTGGGCAAAAAGGAGGAGGACACAGCGATTAGTTTTCAGTACAGAGATCACAAGTTCAAAGTAAGGCAGGCGTGCCAGCTTTGGGGAAAGGTGAGTGAGTGAAGTGAAGTGAAGTGAAGCGGGTGAGCGAGTGCACAACCAACACACCACAACAGTCGTTAATGGCAAAAAGCTTTAGGAGCTGGGAGCAGTACAAGGAGGAGAGCTTGAGGATTCGGGGACAGCGGCTATGGATGCTGTACAGAGCAGCAAAGCGGAGAATCAAGCAGTGGCGAGAACACACCGAATTCGTCCTGGCTCGCCGAGAAAGGTTGCAAATCGCGAGGGCGATGGGGAAGCTAACCACCAAGCGGGGAATGTTTCTGAGGTGGAAGACTCTCGTCGTGACGACACTTAAGCTGATGCGAGCAAGCAAAAAGTTCGACAAGAAGTTTCAGCGCTACGGGGATGGGCTGGGCCACTTGAGGTGAGCGAGCGAACCGAGCGAGCCTTTGTGGAAGACTCGAGCTAAACTAACCCACTCAAATCGTTTGGCTCGCTCGTTTCGCTCGTGCTTCATTTAAAAATGCGCCTCGCCTCGCTTCGCTCGGCGCAGGTTCGGTTATTATAGGTGGAAAGCTCGATTGTTGCTGTGTCGGTGGGACGACGAGACGAAATACAGCGTCAGGTGGGATCAGGCCATCAGGTGGAACAAGGCAAAGGTGAGGAAGACGAGAATACACTAGATGGATCTCACGAAATGGCTGCAGACATAATGGCTACATCCACTTTCTAAACGAACTTACTCATTTTGTTTTCGCACCTTCTTCGCTCGGTGCGCAGTGGAAAATGACCGTCTGGCTCGCGTTTAAGACCTACATTAAGCAGTGCATAGTTGACAAGAACAAGGAGCTTGACGCGATTGACCGTCAGGAGTGGCTTGCCAAGGTGATGGCAGAAACCGACCAGGATTTAGTAGAAATGAAGAACAAAATGGACGAGGAGTCACTCGCAAATGTTATCAAGAAAGAAGAGGAGGAGGCGAGGGAAAGGTTGCGGCTGAAGAACTTGATGCAGCAGAGGAAGAAGGCCCAGGGGGGTGCGGACGATAGGCTGATAAGGGAAATGCAGAGAGAAGAAAGAAGGAAGCGGGCCGAGGAGCAGAAGAAAGCGGTCGACGACGATTGGAAAACGTTTTGGGACGTAGAGACGGAAAGAATGCTGCTGGACGCGAAGGAAAAGAGGATCAAGTGGATGGACAACAAGAAGGACAAGGAGGCCAGGGAGAAGCTCTTGAAGAACTTTAAGACGATCAAACGAGAGTTTTTTCAGCCGCCAACCATTGAAACGAAGGACCGCGAGGCAAAGTTGGGCTCCGAGGCAATGATCGCGCTCTCAATCATTGACGGGAAAATGTTCGACAAGGGCATTTTGGGACAAGAGCTGTTTGAAACGTTCGACGAGAGTGGTGACGGCTACATAACGTACGACGAGTTCCGGTCAAGGTGAGTGAGTGTAGAACTGAAGCGAGCGCAAGCGAAGCGAAGCGAAGCGAAAAACACGAAAAAAAAGGGCGAATCACTGGATCGAACGTAACTCCAACGTATGGAGGTTTTAGGCGCTCAGATTTGAACACGGCGGCGAGTTTGGCCAAGCGCATCTTTTTGTGCGAGATGGATGTTCAGGGACGATCCAGATCAGGGGCATGGCACCGCCGCCATGTGAGAACTAAAAAAACAAAAAAAAGGCGAATCACTGCATCGGCCGTACCTCCATCGTACGGAGGTTTTAGAATCCCAGATCTGAACACAGCGGCGAGTTGGGCCAGGCGCATCCTTTTGTCAAAGAGGGTTGTTCGGGGATGGTCAAGATCAGGGTCGCGCCAATGTGAAAGCTAAAAAATGGCGAATCGCTGAATCGGCCGTAACTCCAACGCATAACGTCGTTTAATAATCAAAATTGGACACGGTGGCTGGTTCGGCCAGGCGCATCTTTTTGCGCAAAGTGATTGTTCAGGAACGATCCAGCTCAGGGGCATGGCACGCCATTCGCTCAGCACTACGAAAACAGTGTCAAATTCACTCAGCGCAGCGCAACGCAATCAGACCGACTCGCTCAACAAACTCGCACGCCCAGCACCTGTTCACGCAAGCAAACCCACTAATACAACTATTCTAACAACTCTCTATCATAAATGGCGCAGCATCGACAAACTGGACATTGAGATTGAATACTCTTGGGTCCGCTCAATTGTGAGAAAAATCGACGTCGAGGGCGATGGCTACGTATCCGTCGAGGAGCTGTCAACTGCGATGGAGTCCACCTACGAGTACAACGGCGTGCAAGGTTCTCCGTGGAAGATGTACGTGAACATCGCGCACCAGATTTTGCAGTACCACAACGTCGTGACTGGGAAGCAAATCTTCGAGCACGACATGACCGACTCAATTTTGAGGCAAATTGTCCGGGACAACATGATCGCCGAGACGCTCGTTTCCGAGAGGAAGCGAATTCTGAGGAAGAAGAAGAAGAACTACAGGGATCGGGTGGAGGCCCACGCCGCCAAGAAAATGCAGGCAATGTACTTCAAGTGGACGGCCCACAAGGAAATTGCGAAGCAGGTGAGCCTTGCGGAAGACGAGAATATATCGCGAGCCAATAATTAAAGCCCACTAACCCTCTTGGACTCATTAAAAAAATGCCCCTCACCTCATTTTTCTCGGCGCAGCGGTGGAAGTTGGAGCAGGCCCAACTCGCTATCATGAGGAGAAAGGAGAAGGAGGTTGCCTTGATGTGGCAAACCGCGTGGCGAAAAACTCAGGCGAAGAAGCAATCGTGGGCGAAGATCAACTTGCACTACGAGAAGAAGCCGGATTTGGAGTACGATGGTGCGTTATATTACTACAACCACTTGACAGGAGATAGAAGCTGGGAGAAGCCCGGGCTGTTCTTCTTGTTCTTGGGAATGTCGAGAACGTTAGATTTGGACGACCCGCTCCCTTGGAGCTTGCAGTACAGGGAGGACGGTGCGATGTTTTGGTACAATCGGCAAACCCAGG
>Ga0302114_10003145_pt1 | contig 10432 bp, 17 predicted proteins | sample AG5_Surface_MG_FD_203107 | JGI IMG/M metagenome (GOLD analysis project Ga0302114, IMG submission 203107) | Marine microbial communities from Western Arctic Ocean, Canada - AG5_Surface | ecosystem: Environmental > Aquatic > Marine > Oceanic | place: Canada: Western Arctic Ocean | collected...
CGCTTCGCTTCGCTTCGCTTCGCTTCGCTTCGCTTCGCTTCGCTTCGCTTCGCTTCGCTTCGCTTCGCTTCGCTTCGCTTCGCTTCGCAGGGGCGTCAGCGTCGGGACGTACGAGCTGAGGATTCCTGTGACCTACAAGCAGAGCTGGCTGGCTGAAAAGTTGAATGTTGCGGGGCTTGGCGGCGTGGTGTTTGCGGATTTTTTTAAGCGAGATTACCACCACAACCAACAACAAAAAAATGGCCAACAACAATATGACAATGACGACGACACCTTGAAGGATAGTGTGGATCAGGCCGGCCGCCGAGGAGGGAAGGGGAAGCTCCAGAAAACTGTTAGAGAATTCTTCAAGGACGACGAGCTGCAGTTTGGGGTTGGGGTTCGGGGGAGTGCGATGGGAATTCCCCTCAAGTTCGATTACATTGTTGATTTTGATGATGCAATGGGGGGAGGGCGGACAAAATTTTCGCTGGGGAAGGATTGGGGAATTGCCTAAATTTTGATTTTAAAATTGGGTCAACAAATTCCATAATATAACAAGTGAACTACTCTAAACCGCGCACCAGAAACCCCACCACAACACTTGTTAGCCCGTCACCAGCACCATTCTCCTGGATACACAAATTTTTTGAAGTGCATCCCCTTGTTGAAACCCGCAAATCTGCCTCAGTCGCTGGCGGACTTGTCAGGGCGGCCTTGCAAGTCTTCTTGTGCTTCTTCCACGCTGCTTTTCTCGGCGGAGCAGAAGTAGCTGGTTTTGCACCGTGCGCATTCAGCACGTCCTCCACATTGGGGGTGAGCCGGAGGACCTTTACGATCTCTTTGCACGCATTTTTGTAACTACCGCGGGCCAAATCACTCTTCTTGAGCCACTTGTGGTGCTCATTGGAAGGCATAAGGAGATGCTCGTGAAAAGATCTCAAACGAGAAGGGGGAGAGGTGAGATGATGAGCTAATTGATGGTGCAAGGCAAGATAATTAGTTTAGAATGGTGTGTGCTGGGGTGGCGTTTGCGGAGGTACCAGTAGAACGTTAAATGCAAAAAATTAAGAACATCAATGAGAACTCTTTCTATTGCCACTACAGCTCCATAAATAGCACCAGCTCGCTCTTCGCCATAGTTTCTAGTATCTCCCACGATTCCCAAAAATAGGTGAGACCGTTGGGCTAGTAGTTGGATTGTGGGGGGTAAGTTTTAGTTTAGTGTTGTTTTTTGTCTGTCTTTCGTCTCGCTCGCACTCACCTTCTACCCCCCTCGACTCCTCCCACTCTTTGCTTGACGCTCGCCCAGCGCCGGGGCCGCGCCCGCCCCGGTTGACAGTTTACTGGGCTTTACCCTTTTTTAATAACGATTCAACGTCCTACACAGCGTCACGCCAAAGGCCTGTTCCGCATTTTTTACATCGCGGCGGAACTTCAGCAGGGCAGCGTTGTACAGCTTCTGGTCCTGGTCCGTTAGCGCCTCGATCAGCCCCCTCTCCTCGGCCGTGGTGTTAAAGCTGTTACCGTGATGCACCACACCGTGGCTATTTTTTTTCTTTTCGAGTTCGGGTTTGTGCTCCGCTGCCGCCGTGCAATTGCACGCGTGAGGCACCTTTCCCATCACGGAGGTAGCAATCAGGCAAGCGCTGAGGCTGAACTCCTCCATCACCCCAACGACGTCAAACTTCGCGTCCAGATCTCCAGTGCCGCCCACTCGCGACGTCTGCATGTTGATCGGGTTGTAGCAGTGGAACGCTTCTGTCGGACACGTGTGCAAGTGCGTTCGCTTCTCAGTCCACTCCCGGAGCCACTTGCTGAGCGATGTTGGCATAAACTTCCATCGAGACTGGTGGGTAGGGGACTCGGTGCAGTGAAAGTACTGCGATATCACGTGACCACGTGGATCCCTCAACAGCGTAACCTGCTTCCTCGGTGGCACCTCTTGGAAATACCGCGACTCCGACATGTGCAACCAGCACGGCGGCTCGACGCGCTTCCCGGCTTGTTTTGTCGCCGCGGCAATCGCGGTGTAGTTGGCATCCTTCGCAACCCACTTGGGGTAATCGGACGTAGGCGAGATAAAATGGTTGCACACCTTGCCTGGTTGAGCGTTTTGAGCTTGAAGCGAGCTCCAGAGCCGAGACAACTCGTTGCCCATCCCCTCTCCCCCCGCTTTCGGAACATGGAGGAAGTAGGGAAGGTCGCCGAGGGGGCTGCCGGGCCCCGCCCCCACGCGATGCGGCGCCAGCGGCAGCAGAGGGGATGAGCACAAGGTTGCTTCAGACTCTGGCGTAGGCGTTACAGTGGTGGTTGCCGTTACAGTGGTGGTTGCCGTTACAGTGGTGGTTGCCGTTACAGTGGTGGTTGCCGCCGGCGTTGGTGACGCGTGGGTGCAGAGGGGATCGGCGTGGGTATTGGTATTGGTATTGGCTTGGTCACCACCTTGAATGTTGGTGTGGGTGCCGGCGTGGTGGGTCCAGGCGTGGGAGCAGGCGTGGGCCTTGGCTGTCTGGGTGTCTGAGTGGGTATCTGAGTGGGTGCCTGAGTGGGTGTCTTCGTGGGTGTCTTCAACGTTGTTTCCGCGAGGCTTAGGCTTAGGCTTCCCGCAGAGCGCGAGGCTTCCGAGGTGAAAGAGAAGTGCCCATGCCCATGCCCAGGAACAACATGGGGGATGGAAACTGAAACTAGGAGAACGAGGATGACAGCGGCAAGAACGAAGGTGAACCACCATTTACGTTTACGTTTACGTTTGCTGCCGACAAATGCCCTGGCCAGCAAGCACACACGGCTCCGCAGTCCTGCTCTTCTCTCCTCTCCTCTCCTCTCCTCCTCTCCTCTCCTACATCGTGCTCTCTCTCAGACCCCCCTCCTGTCGCTGTCGGGGGTCCTCTGCCTCTGCCTCTGCCTCGGAATCGATAAGTATGAAGTTTCATTGTCTGAATAGCATAATGGGTTGGGCAGATGGGGTGGTGGGTGTGGGTTGGAGAGTTAGTGTGTGTTTGCTGTGTTCTGTTTGCTGGAGAACCTTTGATTTTGTTGCAATGCAATGTGGCAATGCAATGTGGCAATGCAATTAGTTTGTGGGGGGAAAGTGGATCAGGGGCTGAGGGTGAGGGTGGGCATACATGATATAACAATGTTTTTTAATTTTCCAATTTATCATCGAGAAGCACACGAATGCAGGCTAAAAAGTTAACAATTCGCACCGAGTATAGGTTGTGTGTGTGGTGAGGTACAAAAGAGCTCACAGAGAGAATTTGAAACCTTGAAAAAATGATCCTCAGATTCTCATCGAACACTCGAGCACTCGAATTGTGTGATTGTCGAGAGTTGAAAATCAGTTTGTCAAAATTGTCTTCCCCTCCAAATACCCACCAAGTTATACATTGCACTGTTACACCACTCCCACCATAAAAGATCCCTGCCTCCATTCCGTGTCATCAATACACAACCCCTAGCCCTCGTCCCGTCCAATCTCAATTAAGTCTGTGAAGATGTACGAACAGCTCCTCCACGGGCATATTGGTGCTGTGCGTTGCGTGGCGTTGCGGAGTAACGGTCATGTGGCATCGGGTGGTAGTAATGGGTCAATCATCATCCACTCGACCAGCTCCAACAAGGTAGAATATCGAGCTGACAATGTTTTTGGTGGAAGTGTCCTTGGTCTTTGCTATCTTCCGAATGGCTCACTTGTGGCTTGTGGCAGTGATTACGATGAGGGTCCCAACTTGAAGGTATTCAGCCCTTCCCTCGAGTTGGTCCAGACCTTGGTGGGACACGTTGGTCGTGTTTTTTGCGTCACCATCTCTCCATCAGGCTCCCACTTTGCTTCTGGTGTAAGGGATAAGAAGGTGATGATTTGGTCGGAGTCGGGGGAGGGTGGCGAGTGGGCTAGAGTGCAAGTGCTTGAGGAACACACGGATTACATTTTTGCAGTGTGCTTCTCCCCCGACGGCAAGCAGCTGGCTACTGGAAGCTTCGACAAGTCCATCAAGACCTACAGCTTCAACGAGGGAAGTGCCATCTTAGCGCACACGTTGGAGGGCCACACCAACTACGTCAGGTCCCTCTCGTTCTCTCCCGACTGCAAACTCCTTTGCTCGGGAAGTTGGGATAAATCCATCAAATTTTGGAACCCTGCCGATGGAAGCTTGGTGAAGAGCATCGACCAGGCTCACACCTCTCTCGTCCTTAGCGTCTCATACTCCCCAAACGGGCGTATTCTTGTGAGTGCTGGTTACGACAAAACGATGAAGATCTGGGATGCTGAGACTTTCGAGCTCAAGCACACGTTCGAGCAGGAATTCAACACCAATAAGCTCACCATCACGGCCGATTCCAACTACATCGTTTCGGCCAACGCAGACCACACGGTTAGAATCACCCCCTGCCGAGAGTACCAACCTATCACTTGCCTCACCCCCGTCCTCAACCTCATTCTCCACATCGTCTACAAGTGGGAATTTGTGTCGTTCTTGGAGCCAAACGAAAACACACCGAGCTCACCCCTCGAGAAAGTCATGAGGGTACTCGGCGAGTGCGTGTACAACGGCGGCTACAACGTCACCTCCGAGATCCTGTCCTTCCTCTCCCCAGCCCACCTCCCAATCCAAATCACCCCGACCAGGTGGAAATCTAAAAGAGAAGGGGAAGGGAAGAAGAAATTAAATTTAAAGAGTTCCTACATTTGAAATCATCATTTTATCATCATTTTATCGCTGACAAGCATCAGCAGCTCCTCCACTCCTTTCCCCCTCATTCCCACCCCTTTAGCAATCCCATTCCACACAAGACCCTTCATCCCCTCCGCAACCCCCTTGCACTTCTCTGCCACTCCTTTCACCCCCTCCTCACTCCCAAACTCCCTCTCAAACGCAAACCACCTAGCCCACGAGTCCCCGTTCCCCTCTTCCAAGCTGACCGCCCTGAAGAACCACTTCCGCGCTTTTTCCACCTGCGCCGAGAGTATATATTATTAGTTTAGTTAGTTAGAGTAGCGATTATAATTGGCCAATGCCGCCCGTCGCTCACCTTCCCCTCCCTCGAAAACAGTCCTGCGACCGCCGCAATCACGTTGCTGTCGTCCGGGCAGTTCTTGATCGCGTCCATGCTCTTCCTCTTCTGGTCCGCCCTCGGACTTGTGACGATTTCCTCGCTCCACAGAAACCCAGAGTTCGGGCACTGCTGCAGCGCTTTGGCCATCAGGATGTTTGCACCCTTGCCATCTTCCCCTTCCCCAGCGTGGCGGCGTTCCAGCCTGCAGTAAATGACGATTATTATTATTAGTGTTCCACAAGGCTCTCGCGTTATAAATAACCTACCCGCTCCCTCACTCACTCCCTCACTCACTCCCTCACTTACTCACTCCCTCACTCACTCACTCACTCACTCACCTGATTGCCTCGAGCCAAAGTTTATCGTTGCTCTCGTTCTTCAACCTCGCAACTTCTAGCAGGCTCCGACTCTTTGCAACACTCCCGCCTTCCAACTCCTCCTCGAACCGAGAGGCCATGATCCACAGATCAATGCAGTTCGGGCAGGCCTTCAAGCCGTTGTTGAACCACTTCTTGGCCACAGCAATTTTCTCCTCTCCGCCCTGCTGGGCGCAAACGTCCGCTCCCATCAGGAAGAATTTGTGGAATGTTTTGTGCTGTGACGAGTTAGTGTTTGGTGCAGCTGGCTCGTGCCCGTCACGCTCGCTCTCACTCACCTTCTTTATTCCTTCCTCCAGCAAGTTTAAGCAGAGTTCAAAGTCTCCAATCTCTCGTTCTAGCAAAGCCGATTTCAAAAAGACCCTCTCCCCTCCGCACTGGGTTCTTGCACGGGTAAGCAGGGTCCTGGCTCGTTTCAACTCTGCGCCGAGCGAAGCGAGGCGCATTATTAATGAAGCAGGGGGGAGCGAGTGAGCAAAACGAATGCGGAATTAACGATAATTTAATTTTGTGGCTCGTATTCTCGTCTTCCTCAACCCCCCCCCGCTCCGCTCGCTCACCTCCGTTCTCCCACTCCAGTTTTGCCGCTGCCAGCCAGATTTGCTCGCAGTTTGGATTGGCAGCGAAGGCCTCTGTCAAAATCTCCCTCGCCGCAGCCACGTCCCCTTCCCCCACCCACTTTTCCTTCGCAAACATCAACCACAAGATCTCCGCCGTCGGACAACTCGTGACCGCCTGCCTCAAGATCTGCGCCGAGCGAAGTGAGGCGCATTTTTAATGGAGCAGGGGGGGAGGCGAGCGAGCCAAAAAATCGAGAATAATGTTAGTTTAGTAGTGGCTCGTATATATTTCTCGTTTTCGCTCGCTCACCTCCTCCACGGATTTCACCGAGCCGTGCTTCTTCTCCAGCTCGACCGCTTTGACCCACACCGAACGCTGAGCCGAGTGGAATAGTATAATGTTAGTTTAATAAGTATATTGCTGGGTTAGGTAAATTGATAAAAAAAGGCTCGCGGCGCTCACCTTGGAATTGAAATTTTTCAAAATGTAGGCGTAAATGGCCCGCGCGGATTCGATGCTGCCGCGTTCGTACGCACCCTCCGCATCCGCAACCCACGTCCTGATGCGATCCTCCACGTCAACTCCGAGCGAAAGGCAGTTCCTGACGATTGCTGCGCGCCATAACCATAATAGTGTAAGTAGTTAAATGTTAGTTAATGTACTCAACTCAACTCAATTCAATTCAACTGAACTGAACTGAACTCAACTCACCTCCGCACGTGTAAATCGCTCCAGAACTTTCGCACGTTTCGGCTTCACGAAGCCAACCGTCGCGCTTTATAATCACGTTGTCGGACATGGAGAGGAGCTTCACCGCCTTCTCGACAACCTTATCCACCACTTCGTTGTTATTCTGCGCCTCCTCCAGCTTCGCTGCCGCAATCCAAATTGCCAATTCCGCTGGCAATTCCTTCCTGGCGTTGTTCAGCACTCTTCTCGCGTTCTCGTAGGTCTCCAGCCTCGCCAACGCAAGCCACATATCAACACTTTTTGGACAGTACACAACCGCCTGGCCAAGCATGATTCTTGCATCGTCTGCGCCGAGCGAAGCGAGGCGCATTTTTTTTTGGAGCAGGGGGGGAGGCGAGCGAGCCAAAAAAATGAGAATAAAGTTAGTTTAGTAGTGGATCTCATTCTCGTCTTCCTCAAAGGCTGGCTCGCTTCGATTGCTCACCTACGTCCTCTAGCTCAATGGCGTACTTCCACAGTTTGACGCTGTTATTTATCGCCTCCAAGGCCTTCCGGAGAACTTTCCTTTTCTCAGCCTGCACCGAGCGAAGCGAGGCGCATTTTTAATGAAGCAAGAGCAAAAAAACGAGCGAGCCAGACGAGCGAGCCAGACGAATTGAGTGGAGTGGGTTAGTTCAGTAGTGGATGTAGCCATTATGTCTGTAGCCAGTTCGCGGGATTCATCGCGAGTATCTCGTCTTCCTCAAAGCTCGCTCGCTCGCTTCGCTCACTCACCTCCCCAACTTCCAGCTCCACCGCTTTCAAGTACAGCTTGACAGACTGCGGGAGCTTCAATATCCCCATTCTAAGCACGAGAGCAAGAGTGGGTTAGGAGTGGGTTAGGAGTGGGTTAGGAGTGGGTTAGGAGCGAAGACGGAATGGAACTCACCTGCACACCCCCTTCCCCATCTCCGGATTCTCTTGCAGCCGCACCGCCTCCAACCAAACGTCCTCGCTGTCGCTGCACGCATCACAACCGTCCTTGATAATCTTCCTGGCTGCGAGTGCCTTCCCGGCAAATTCCTCAACCCTCGCCGCCGCAATCCACCCTGGCCCGTGCTTCGGGTTCGTGTCCCTCACGCTCTTGAGCAAAAGCCTCGCCTTCTTAATGTCGCCGATCTCCGCGCTCGTGCTGATCTTCTCGGCCGCCAAGCTCGTCAAATAACCCTTGGGATCGATCACGGTCTGCCCGCTGACGCTGTCGCTCATTTTGTCCAAGTTCATGGACATCAGCTTGCCCCTGGAGCTGGCCAGTCCGCTCAAATTCTGAACCGTTCCAGATTGGCCGTTTTCTTCCGTGGTGGTGCTACCACTTTTACCGTCAGCAGATGACGTCGCAGCGTGAAGCACCGTGTCCGGCAGAGGGGTGAAAACCTCCTCGCGCTTCTTCTGCTTGTACTTGAGGGAGTAGTCACCCACGTCGGGAATGGCATTCCACTCGTCCTCCGTCACTGACTTCAAATTGCGCTTCAGGTCGGCGAACTGGTCGCTGATCGATTGGGCGGAAGAAATTTCGGTTTCAGTAGAGGTGGCTGACTGTAAGGGTGGGTTGGGTTAGAATTGAGAGGAAAGGAGGGGAGGGAGGTGGAGGGATGTGGAGGGAGATGGAGGGAGGTGAAAACATTAAAATCACCAACAAACACACCTTACTGTCATCCTCGTCGCGTTTTCGCTTGCGACGAGCTTGCATTCGTTGATCGATAGCCTCATAAATCTTGTCAGCATCCTCATCCTCACGGTCGTACTCAGACTGGCTCACTATCGAGCCGGAGTAGCCTGAAAAATTGTCAAACTGGGAGTTGTCCAAGGAGGCCTCTTTGGGCTTGTCAGCAGAGGCATTTCCAATATCAGATCGAGTTTGGAATCCCACAGCACCACGGCCTCGGCCGGCTATGTAGCCCGGAGGGGCTCTCACGTTGTCATAAGTCGGGGCCGAGCGGCTCATGTTCCGATATATTTATTGTGTTACTCGACACCTCGAAACCTCGAAAGAAAATTTTACAAAACAATAATTTTGACAAAAACTCTCCAAATCATGCCAATCAAATCATCAGCAGCAGCCCCGCTCCTTCTCTTTGGAGCCACATTGATGATTTTCAAATTCAAAACAGCATCAAACCTAGCTTCCTCCTCCTCATCCTCCTCCTCCTCTTCCTCATCCTCCTCCTCCTCCTCCACCAAATTCTCATACAGCAATTACAATGACACATCTACTGTATCACAAAAAACAACCCACAGGCTCCACAAGCTCGTTGCCTCGACAAACACAAAATTTACAACAATCTGCGACGACTCCTTGAACAACCTGATGAAGCGCTGGAACAGCGCCGTAGCTTCTCTCATAAACGAGCTAACGAAGGGTTCCGCCAGAGAGCCTGACGCATTAGATATCGCAACGATTAAGCTGCACGAAATTTTGCTCAAGTACCAAGAGCCAACCCGGCACTACCACAAGCTTGCGCATCTTGTTGAGATGTTTGAGTACATTGATGCGTTGTCGGCATTGTCAAAAAACCCAACCCCAATCACTCTAGTTTTCGCCACGTTTTTCCACGACTTGATCTACGATGGCAAAGAAAAAAACAATGAAGAACTTTCCGCTGATGAGTTTTTGGACTTTTTCGAAGGTGAGCGAACGAGAACGAGCCTTGATGAAGACGACTGCCTTCACTACTTTTAACTAACCCACTCAAACTATTTTTGCTCGCGTTATTTGCTATTCTCATGCTTCGTTATAAATGCGCACAATCTCGCTTCGCTCGGCAAATGCAGATTTCACGCTTGCCCTCGAGTCTGAGCCCGACGCCGGCGCAGAGACCGCGATCCGTGACGAGGTTGAGAACCTCATAATGATGACGAAATCCCACGACGTGGGAAAATCGGAGGACGAATTGCTGAAAATCTTTATAGACGCGGATATGGCTGTTTTGGGAAAATCGTGGGACGCGTACAAGGTGTACGCAGCTGCGATTAGAGAGGAGTACCGGCACGTGGGGGATGTAGATTTTTGCCAGAAGAGGAAGGAGTTTCTGGAAAATACGTTGGAAGGCGGGGGGAAAGTTTTTGCTACTGAAGAGATGATTGAGGGGTTGGAGGAGAGGGCGAGAGAAAATATGGAGCGAGAAATTGATTTGCTAGGGATTTATCTAGAAAGTGTTGTTCAATAGTTCAAACCTTTTTTTATGTGAAGTGTTTATGTTACTCTACGCTTGAAGGACACCGTGTTACTAGTCTTTACTTCGCTCGAGTTGTAGCGGGATAGTTGGAGCCGCGACAAGTCCTTCAGATCGTGTCGCTCGAAATCTCTCAGAACCTCGTTGGGCGCGTTATCATCGTTGAATTCTTCATTTCCCCACGTGAGCCACGGACACCCGCAGTTGCCATTGTCCGTTTGGCCGATCATGATGTACTCGCTCACATTAGTGTTTGCGCGAAAGAGGTACGTCAGATCACAGGCCATGGGATGCCACGCGCAAATGACAATGACATTTATGTTCTTTTCCTCCCCCTTTTTACCGGCATACTTTTCCAAAGCTTGCACAACATCTAGTTTTTCCACAGCGTGATTCGGATCTATGCCCCAACTACCGTTGTCAGTTGCGACGAATTTCACGTTTTCTCGTGTTCGCAAATTGTTGTGCGCCTGCGGGGGGGGCCCCGGCCCGGGGGCCCGCCGGCCCGCCCGGGCGGGGGGGGCCGATGGGGGGGGGGGGCCGGCGGGCGGCCAC
>Ga0302114_10003148_pt1 | contig 10421 bp, 5 predicted proteins | sample AG5_Surface_MG_FD_203107 | JGI IMG/M metagenome (GOLD analysis project Ga0302114, IMG submission 203107) | Marine microbial communities from Western Arctic Ocean, Canada - AG5_Surface | ecosystem: Environmental > Aquatic > Marine > Oceanic | place: Canada: Western Arctic Ocean | collected...
CGAAACGTCGTTAATTTCTCCTTCATCTTTCAACGTCGGCAACTCGTCCGGCTTCCAAACGTAATCTTCATCCGTGCGCGTTTTTTCAAACAAATCCGCCAAACATTTCCGCTCGACAAGTCTATTTTGTCGATTTTCGAACGCCTTTTTCACGTCCACGAATAGATTTTCGAAGCGCGGGAAAGCATTCGTAAAGAGAGAGTCGGTATTGGCTAAAGTCTGCGCCGTGACGCTGCCATCTTTGCGCAGAATGTCAAAAATGCCGAGCAACGACCGGGCGACGGCTTTGACCTCTTGATCTGAGCGTCCAGAGAATGCGACGATGCTCTCTTTAACCTCGCGCGAGAGAATGGCACGTCTTGTATCTTCGTACGGGCAACCGTACGCAAACATGGAGTCGTACACGACTTTAATCTCTCGGTGCGTCCAACACATTTTGCTCTCTCCCTTCTGCTCTCTCCCTTCTCTTTTTGACGGTTTGTAAGAAACATCTCGTTCCTCTCGTCCTCTCGTTCGTCCACCTTCCAGCAAGCTTAGATTCAAATTATCACCAAAATTGTTCACACGGTTTCTTCTTCCGGTTACGATGAGTCGTTCGTCGATAAAACCACGATTCTTCTTCTCTTCTTCCGCCTTACTCGCGGCGTCCGGGAACATTGTCTTCCAATATTCCGCAGGGTCGATGTCGTCGCCAAACTTCTTTTTGTCTTCCTCTTCTCTCGCGTCAAAAGTGAACGTGGAAAACGCATTTCCTTTCTTCGTACCAATGGCTTTCACATCCGCGCGCTTGCTCAAAATAGTATCGATGTCTTCGTCTTCAAACTTTTTTGATTCTTCGTTGGCGTTTTCTCCCATGCGGGCAAACTGCAAACCTTTCTGTAAGAGCGCGGTGATGCGCTCTGCTTCGTTCTTCTTTTTCTTTGTCTTCTGACCTCCGTTTGCTCTTTTGTTTTCGCCATCGCCGAACTCTTCTTCCACCTCCTCCATATCTTCACCGCCGCCACCGCCAATCAAAACCTCGTCCAAAGCGGCTTTTCGAGACGCCGATTGGAACAGTTCGTACTCGTACGTTCCGTTCGTGACTAAGCGGTAGACTTTCACCTCTTTCGTTTGTCCGATGCGATGACATCTCGCCATGGCTTGTAAATCGTTCTGAGGATTCCAGTCCGAGTCGAATATAATTGCAGTATCTGCCGCTGTGAGCGTGATTCCAACCCCGCCGGCTCTCGTGGAGAGTAAAAATGCAAACGAATCTTGCTCGGGATCGTTGAATCGGTCGATACCTTCCTGGCGCTGTTGCACCGCGGTGTCGCCATCTAAACGTTCGCAGGGTAAATTCAGCAAGAACAAATAATCTTGCAAAATGTCCAACACGCGTTTAAACTGCGAGAAAATCAAAACTTTGCTCCCGTCCTGTTTCAACTTTGACAACAGTTTCCCGAGAAAGCTCATTTTCCCCGAACTTTGCGTCAGAAGGTCCAGTTGCGACGGCATCTCTTCGCCTTCCTTCAACGCCAACCGGCACCTTTGAATGTAATCGTCCTCCAATCCGTCGCACAAGAACGGGTGGTTGCACACTTTTCGGAGCTCTATGCATATATTTCTCAACTGCGGCGTGTTTTTACTCTTGGCGCCTTCGAGCAAGACGCCGATGTTCTTCTCAGCAACAGCGGTGTAATAGCCGCGTTGTTGCGCGGACAACTCTACTCTCACCACAATTTCCTCCTTCGCGGGAATCTTCTCTACGTCATCTTTCAATCGTCTCAACATTCTCGGTTTCAACGCCTCTCGTATAGACATAACTTGTTCCGCCGTCGGCTGATGATTTATACTCGCCGCGTTGTCGGGATCCAAGCTGAACTCGTCGACAAACGTCTCCCAGTCTGGATAACTTTTTGGCGCGAGCACGTGCATCAAACCAAACAACTCCTTGACATTATTTTGAATCGGTGTCCCGGTCAACATGAGCATCCAGTCGTATTTCATGGATAAAATCGATCGCGTGGTTGCGTTTTCGATGTTCTTCAAACGATGTCCCTCGTCTACCACGAGCGCTTCAAACGCAAAATCTTTCAAAGCCGTATTGCCGTGTCTAAGAATGTTTTCGTAGGAAATTAGAAGAACGTCAAACTTTACCTCTCCCGCTTCTTTGTTTAACCAAAACTCGTATTTTTCGCACTTATCTCTGTCGTCGACGTTGCCGTTGAAGATAATCGCATTCATATCGGTCCATTTCTCAATTTCTCGCCGCCAATGCGTCAACGTTGAAAGCGGTGCGACGACGCAAAACGACGGTCGACACTTGGATTTGTATCTTCTAGCGTATTCTAAGACTGCTATGGTCTGCGCCGTTTTACCTAAACCCATTTCGTCGCCTAAAATGACGTTTTTCCTCTTGTAAAAGTTCGTCACCATCCACCGAAAGGAGGATTCTTGGTAGTCCCTCAAACGCATGCCGTTTTTAAACTCCGGGATGGTTGGATCGAGTGATCCGGTCGTATGTTTAAACTTATGTCTCGTCTTCAATAAATGAGCGGTTTCTTTTTGCATCAACGAGCTATCGGGAGGCGATGGATCTGAAAACGCTTCAAAGCGGGCAATTTCTTTCAGATCTTCTTCGCTCGTCAACCTCGACATCGGCTCCCACGTCGCGCTCGAGTAATTCAAACTCTTCCACTTGCAATAATAGTATCTCACCATTTCAAGTTTGGTTGTCGTCTCTTTAGTCTCCTTTTCGTCGTCATCGTCATCGTCGTCGTCGTCGTGGATAATTTGAACCTCGCTATCCTCCTCCTTTACCCCCTCGTCGTCCTCCTCATATTCCACCCACTCCTCGCTTTCCTTCGTCGCGAAAATCCTTTCAATTTCCAAATACTCCCTCGGAAACAAATCGTCCGGATCCGGGCTCGGCGCGCCCCCAAACTTTCTTTTGTACGCGGTTACCTTCGAGCTCTCGCCTATACTATTCAAAGTGCTCGCGAGCATCCATTCCAAGTCTCTGTACGAATAATAACTCCACTTGACTAAGTATTCCATCTCGCCGCTTACGCCTATTTCCGAGGATGCTTTTCGACATCCTAACAATTTCTCAATCTTATACGCCTCCTCCATCGCTTCTTCCATATTATCGCTTTTGGTCTTCGTTTTATTACTGCTCTTCTTGTTCTTTTTCCTTCTCTTTCTCCGTCCCTCGCTATCGTCGCTATCGTCGCTCCCGTCGTCGTCGTCCTCCTCCTCGCTGCTTTCACCTTCTTCTTCCGAACTCGTTTCAAAAAACGCCTCGTCGTCCGAGCTGATATCTTTAAACACCGCCGGCGCCGCTTTCCTTCTCGCGTACCTCGGAGGACTCCTCTGCGGAACTTCCTTCACGCGTTTTATCGCCGCCATCGGTTCCGAATCTGAAGAATCCTCTGGCCACTTCTTCCCTTTCTTCCCACGCACGTCGCTCTTCCCCGTCTTACGCTTTCGGCTTTCTCTCGCCGAGACGCGCGTCGCCGCGTCGTACTCTTCTTCTTCTTCGTCCGAATTCTCCTCCTCATCAAACGCCTGTACCGAACCGTTGCCACCACCACCGTTGCCACCACGCCCATTCGTATTCGATTTTGCATATTTCAAAAGCATCTTTTGTTTTTCCTCTTTTTCTCGTTTCCTTTTCATTTTTTCCCTCTGCGACGGTCCCAAACGTCCACCTTCTTTCTCCGCCGATTGCAAAAGCATGGTTTCAAACTCCTTCGCGGATTTCTTTTGCAAAGTGCGCTTCTTTTTTTTCGTCTGCTTCTTGTTCTTCTGCTTCTCGTCGTCTCCTCCTCTCGTTCGCCACGGGACATCTTCGTCGCCGACGTCGTCGTCCTTCTCGTCATCATCATCGGATGAAGAAGAAGACAAAGCGCTTTCCTCGTAGTGCACCACATTCGTCGTGCGATACCGCGCGCGATATATCGGCGGAGATGGCGACGCGGTTGACATCAACTCTCTAAAGCTCCCTCTCGCTCGCTCTCGATGCGCGAATTAAGAGCTTCTTCTTTGTCTTCTTCTTCTTGGGTGTTTGATTCGTTTGATGATGTGCGTGTTTTTTTGTGAAGATATGACTGGTATTTTGAATTTTCGTGTGCGCGCGTGCTCTGCGTGCGATGTATCATATTACAACGATGATGATGATGATGATGATGATGATGATGATAACGACGACGAGATGATGACGATTTCGTTCGTATTTAGCTTTCGTTTTTCGATTTTGTCTTCTTCTCTCGTCGCGTTTTTTATCGTTTGGGTTCTCACTGTTCCTTCAACGCGGACAACTCCTCGGCGACTTCCGTAAACTTAGCCTTTACTTTTTCCAAGTGGCCCGCCGGCGAGTTTTCGTTTTCTTTGGCTTCTCTTTCCCATTTGGATCTCAAAGTAGTGATGATGTGGTCGCGTTTGTTTAAGAAGTGCGCTCGTAAGACTTCGTCGAATGGACCATCTTTGGCGGCGGCGTTGTCTTTTTTCCGATTCAATCGTTTCACGTGGTCTACGATTGCCCACTCTAAAGTGGCGGTTTTGATCACCGCGCTGTATTCAAAATCTCTCTTATCGCCGACGTCGGTGCCTCGGTCTTTCTCCCAGCCCGGTTCGTTAAAGCACGGGTCGGCGACGAAGATCAACGACTGGATGCTCACGATAACTTGCAGCATGGTCGAGTGTTGCGCGTTCCACCCTTCGCCTTCGCCGCCGGACCAAGTGCCGAGTAACGATAAGCACACTTTACCATCGTTGTATAGGTTTGGGTTGAACCGGACGCGACCGCCGCCGGTCGTTTTCAGATTAACCAAAGGCGGTTTGTTCGGGAAGTCTGAGGTGAGCATGACATCGAAAATGAACGCGCCGGAATCGTAAGGCGTATCTTCTGGGCCGGTGATTAAAATATACCATAATTGCGACTGGTTTTCGTCCACGCGAACAAACGCCGAGGAGGAGACGGAGAGAGGAAGAGACCCGGAAATACCGGCGACGGCGCGCGCTATGGCGTGCGCGTTCGGTTTCGTCGCTTGTTTGAGGAGTTTATCTTTGTAGTGACTCGAATCAGCGAGCACGAAGTTGTCGAACTGAAAGCCCGGGCGACTGAGCGCGTAGCAATAGGCTTTTTCTAGATTTTTCTCGCGCGACTCCGGGGTAGCGATTTTCTTTCGCTTATTGGTTCCTCTCGTCGTCGTCATCGCGTCGTCATCTTTTGTCAAGTCAACGATTGCGTTCGCTTCGATTGCCGTTCCAACTCGAACGATCAACTTTGCCAAATTTTCTAATACAATTTCCTCTTGCTCTCTTTCTTCGTACTTGTCCTCCTCGACTGCATTGGCCGCTTCCGTGACGTGCAAAAAGGTTTTCGCCTGTTGGACGATGTCGCGCATGTTATCGTACTTCTCGAACGCTGCGCGCAAGTTTTCTTTTAACGTCGGTACGAGCGTTTCGTGAAACACGAGAACACACTCGAGCAATGAGGTGTAATACTCGGCGCGATCGGCCATGTTGTTGAAATCGCAAATTTTGAGTTCGCGCGCTAAGAAATACGCCAAAGATGCGTTTTCAAACACGCGAGTCATTCGCGCGCACTCCTCGGCGAGTTCCTCCTCCTCGTCGTCGTCGTCGACATCGTCATCATGATCCATCTGCGGCTGCTGTCCGACGAGGAAGTGCGAAATATCTGCCAATGCCACCTTGGCGAAATCGACCAAATCGCTGCTCATCTTATCCTGCGCCAACTGCGCTTGCTTCGCGTCTTTGGAGTCCCAAAGATTGCGCGACCCTTTTTCGTTCGTGCCAGACGCGGAACTATACCCAACGCCGCTGTGGAACCCTCTCAATTTCGGTTTGTTTTCCTGGTCTCGCTGTTTTACCAATTTCGCGTTTAACACTTCCATCTCTCTGTCGAGATTTTTTTTCGCGTTGCCGTTCTTTGTTGACGTCATCGGTGCTTGGAGCGTCGTACTAGGGGATGAAGAACTGATTTGAAATCCCCTAATTTCTTCTTCAATCTCTCGTTCTTTCTCGTACAGCTCTTCGAACGCTCGCGGAATCAACGGCGTTTCTCCAGAGCAGGTTAACGCACACAATGCCAAATCTAATTTACTCGCGCGATCGTCGTACGCGCCGTCTAAATACGCGCGTTTGTTGTTCGCCGGGCAGGTGACGTCAACTCTCGCGAAACGCTCGAGGAACGTTCTCGCGGTGAGCAAAACGTCCGTCATGGACGTCATCGGTTGCCAATTCTTCAGTCGAAACTTAGGATGCAAGCACGATGCCAAGGCGACTATGCCTTCTAATCTTGGACGGACGATAGTCATTTTCGGAGGATAAAACGGGTGCAAATCTTCTTTCAATTCGACTCGGACTTGGACGAATTCGTAGCCGAATTTTTTCTTGACCTTTGCCAAATCGCTCGCGATGTCCCCGTTTTCAAAATTCATGAACTTCACGTCCCAAGTGTACACGGAGTCGTTATTGGATTCGACAGCGATGTACTTTCTGAACTTATTCGCGCCGTTGAATCTGTGCAAATCCTCGAACTCTTTCAACAACCTTTCAAAGGCGACGTTGCTGGAGAAAATCTGTTCCCTCGCCGCTCGTTTCAAATCCGCGGAGTCTACGAAAGACCCCCCCTTATTCGCGTTAGTATTATTACTCTGTTGTTGTTGTTCGTTCGTATTGTTATTATTACTCATCCCCGCACACGTCATCCCCGTCGTCGTCGTCGTCGCCTCTTTCTCCTGCATCCTCCTCTCTTCGTTCATTTTACACCTCTGCTTCGCTTGCAAAAGCATCCTGGTCAATTTCACCGTTCTTTCCTCGCTCCTCGCGCCGCCGCACACGTCCATCGCGTCGCCTCCGCACAAATCGTCCTCCTCTTCGTCCTCGTTCCCTAATCCCCCATCCGCTTCAATCGCCATCCTCTCCGCGTCTCCAACCGTTCGCTCGATGCGCTTCAACTCTTTCCCTTCAAAAAATGTCGTCCCGACCAATCGCAAGACCTCGAACAAAGTCTTATTCGCGTAACTCCCACTTTCGTCCTCTAACTTTTCGTTCAACTCAGTTTCGTCGATCGCGTTTCCGTCCCCGATGGCCATCACTTCCGTCTTAGGGTAGTCTTCCGGAAACATCAAGGTCAACTTTCCGTCTCTTTCCTCGTTTTCCTTCGTCACGCGCAACACGAGCACGTTCGCCGAAGCGTCAAAACTCGTCGTTTCGATTCGATTCTTTCTTTTGTTCTTCTTGGAAACGTGATTGTTGTTTTTGTTGCACGCGGACGAGAAGAAGGAGACGTGCGCGCAAAGGAGCTGGCTTTTTACGTCCCCCTCGTACTCCTCCTCCATGTTTTGCGTCTTTGTTGCTGTTGTTATGAGAGTAGTATACTATCGCGAAAGGAGTTTAAAGCTTTAAAGAAGTGAAGACAATCAGCTCTCTAGGGCAAAAAGAAAGATATTTTTCCATTATATTCTCGTGTTGTTGTTGGTATTCTTCACGATGATGCGGAGGAGAGGCGAAGCACAAAAACGACTTTCACTGTTGCTGTTGTTGTTGCTGTTTATGTTATCGTCGAGTACTTTTGTTTTCGGATTAAAACAAAGAACGTCGGAGGAGGAGGAGGAGGCATATCGCGAATCCGGTCTGCGACAGATACACGAAATGTCCTCCACTTTTTCCAATTCGACAACAGATATACATTCCTCTCGCTCCGTGTTCGAGGGTTTTTCGAACACTCACACGTTACAGTGGTCGTCGAATTACATCCGCAGATTACTCCCTCTACATGCGGTGTTTGATAACAAAACGTGGGAAGGCGCGGAGATATTCACGAACAGTTTGAGTTGGGAACTCATCGACGACTATTCCAACGGGATGATGCTTCTGGAGTTTAATAAAATGCCCAAAGTGCGAAACATCGATCCGTCTTTGAAGCTGTTCCATTTTGGATTGCATAAGAACGGGGTGATGAAAAAGTTAGCGGAGTGCGATTACGAGAAAAAAGGAGAGAAGAGCGAGTGCATGGGCTTAGAGCGGTCGAAGATATACCCTCGCATTCAGAATTGGTTGAAAGTGTTACACGAGAAGAGCGTACGCGGGACGGAGAGAGAGCGATTGAACGGAGGGCACGAGTATTGGACGCACACGTGGTTGGAGCACGACATGGAGGATAACAATCGAGTCAGTCCTGTAGGGGCGTCGTTTTTAGAGCATTCGGTGCTTGAGTACGGGAGAGATGACGAAGCCGTGGACGCGTTGAAAGATTACTTGGAAGCGACCGGGATGCTCAACGGGTTTAGCGCCGAACACGAGCAAAATGTCAGAGATGTGATTAAATTAGCGACGGATAAAGAGACGACGGGAAAGTATAGCAGGGACACGTGGCGCGCGACGACGTGGCTCGTGGCGGTGATGCATTCGAGGTTAACCGAAGGAGGGACGAGCGAGAAGGTTGGGATACAAGCCATTCGGTTGGCGTTTGTATTTCGACCGAGACTTTTTGACGCAGAAGAAATAGAAGAAAAAGAAATAGAAGAAGAAGAAGAAGAAGAGGAAGAAGAAAGAATAAACGAAGACGAGCTACCGTCCATAATCGAAGACATGTCCGACTTTCTCGCCGCCGCGAATTGGCCGGGCGATTTAGAAGAGTTTGAGAGAATTGGTTTATACGCGCTCGATCGAACGACCATGGGCTACACGTTGCAAGTGGACGTGTTGCCAAAAAAAGTTCGACTGAAAGACGAACAAGGAGGAGAAAAAGATGGAGACGGTAAAAGCAAACACACCGTTCTCGGTCCGAACGTCGGCGTCGAACTCGCGGCTGCTTCCACCTCTGGCGGCTTCGACGCGCTCGACCAACTCCAATATGCTGTCGAAGACGGCTTAGTCGAACAACCGTTCTGGGAGGAACTCCTCGCGAACGTCTGCCAACACAACTTGGACGCCAAAGACGAACAGCTCTCGAACAAAGCCGCGATAACATCCACCTCTTACCACGCGTGCACCATCAAACCTCGCAAACCGGCGGACAAGCTCGAACGTTTGCTCCCGAACAACCTGGGCACTCGCAAATCCCCGATCCTCGTCGCGTTGTCCCACATCAAATTCGGTTTGCGAGCGCAAAGCAAACTCTTCGCCAAAGCCTACGTCGGCGCGATGCCAAAAACGTGGTGGTGCCCTGACAGCGCACCGCGACCATTTCGCGAAGAAAAAGAAAACGACGATTACTCACCCATCGAGGACGACGACGATTTTGAGGAAGAAACCAAACGGTTGCGCGAAGAACACGCGAGGCGCGAGTTTCAAACCTTTCGCTACACGCCGTGTAAAACGTAAAAATCGAGAAACGAGCATATACCGGTATCGCGCGCCGGGGTAGCACAGATGATTAGCCATGTTAGCACCTTCACATGTTTTTGTTGTAAAACGACGATCAAACACAGAAGAAGAAGAAGAGATGATACTAATAACGAGGAGAGGAGAGAAGAAACATCTCGTCTCGCTCTCCTCATCATCGTCCGCTCGTCTCGCTTTCCTTTTAAAATCCATCTCAACTCCCACTTTCAACAACTTCACAAATTAGACCTCTCTTTCTCTCTCTCTCTTTCTCTCTTTCTTTGTTACCTTACAGAAGGGAGAGCATCTGAGAACAATTCGATAGAGAGAGAGGGAGATATACAACGAAAAGGTTTTATTAAAAGCTGATTTATTCTCGTCTGATCTCGTTCGCGGGTTCATCATCATGTCCAATCATCATCATCACGAGCATCACCATCTTCATCATCGCATCAACGTCACCAACAGAAACACGAACGCGAACAGTAACAACACCAACAACAACGCTCTCCCGATGATTCATTCCTCCGACACGCTCTCCCCGAACTGGCTCAGGCGTTCACAAACGTCCATCATCACCCCCGGGGCGCACTTACAAATCGTCTGGAGAGGTTTTTTCTCCCTCGGACGCGAGTTTATGAGTTACCAAAACATGGACGACATGTTCGACGACGAAGGACCGACGACGTCGAACGCGTTGAGAGCGGACTCGGGCGTGTCCGATGGGAACGTCAGCTTGAATAACGACGAAGAGACGAACGATAACGAGACCGGGTCGGACGCGACGCAGATTTTGAGCAACATTTCGGAAAAGCAGACGAGGGGAGAACAACAGACGACGAGCGGCGGGATGACGAGTAAAGAGAGGCAGTTGCGGTTGATGAGGAAACAACGGGAGAGAGAGCGAGAGCGAGAGCGAGAGCGGGAACAGCAGCAGGATGAAACCTCGGTTGAGAATACCAACACGAACAGCGGCGAGAGAGGCGGGGACGTCGTGAATACGAATACGAATGTGAACGCGACGAGAGAAGCCAGTCAGACGAGTAACATGAGTCAAGGGTCGTTTGAAGATCACCATCATAACGAGA
>Ga0302114_10003150_pt1 | contig 10418 bp, 5 predicted proteins | sample AG5_Surface_MG_FD_203107 | JGI IMG/M metagenome (GOLD analysis project Ga0302114, IMG submission 203107) | Marine microbial communities from Western Arctic Ocean, Canada - AG5_Surface | ecosystem: Environmental > Aquatic > Marine > Oceanic | place: Canada: Western Arctic Ocean | collected...
GCGGTTCCTTTCCGAGTATTTTTATCGTTCACGTGTGCGCTGAGTAAAAGTCGTTTCTCTTGCACTTTCTCGGGAAAGAAATAAAGCGCGGAGAATAACGAAAACACGAACTGCACGAAGGAAACGAGATTCCAGAGCTCGTCTTTGATCGTTCGTGTTTGTCGAGAGAAGTAAACCCGCACCATTCGCTCTCCGTTATCTGCGTTGGGGAAATTTCCTCTCAGCGAGAAACCAACACCAATACACTTTTCAACGCTTTATATGCGGAAGTCTTTCGAGAACGACGCGAAAAAAAGCTGCTCGAGGACTCCACGAATGCGTGCATATCATCGTCTGCGCGTCAGAATACTACTGCGATCCTTTTTCTCGGATATCTCGCTCGGTTTTGTTGTGCTTCATCACGACTTTCATTCTGCGGAATTCCCTCAGTACACCACAACGCATAAATAAGAAGAACACCATGGAATACGTCTCCTTGGAAGGCTTGCGAAACGACGGCCGCCGTCCGAACGAGTGCAGACACACATCTTGCGCGTTCGAAAATCCAATATCCGCGAACTCGTGCTCTGGTTCCGCGGAGTTTACGTTCGGGCAAACCACCGCCGTGGCGGCGGTTTTTGGTCCACATTCTTCCCTAAGTAGTAGTTCAATCGATTCTCTGTCATTAGAGCGGTTGAAAGTGACCGTGGAAATTACCAGCGCGGCGTTCGGGGTGGACACGATTCCAAAGAAGAAAGCGACACACGCAACGGCCGTGATGAAGTCCTCCAAGTCCTCTCGAAAGAACAAAGAATTAGCGATGAAGTTTGAGCAGATTTTAAGGTGTTGCGTGGACGCGAAGCGGTATCCTCGATCGGAGGTGTACGTCTCGGCAGCGACGATAAACGACGACGGCTCGGCATCGGCAGCGTTGTTCAATAGCATAGTATTGGCGTTAGTGGATGCAGGAATTCCGATGTTGGATGTGTTCGTGGCGGTGTGCGCGACGAGGTTGGACGGCGAAACGTTGTTGGACCAAAACGAAGTCGAGGAGAGAGGGCGAGGGGTGGAATGTTTCGTCGTCGCGGAAACGAAGGAGAGAAGGAAAACGGACGGATTGCAGAAAGGAAACATTGGATTCAATTCGAAGATGAACGACGACTACGGCGACGACGACGTGAAACGAATCGTTTCCTACGACATCAGTGGCGGCAAGTTGGCGCCCGCAGCCGTCGACGACCTGCTTCGCGCGTGCGCAAAAGGCTGCGACGAGGTCTCGCGCGTCGTGCGCAAAGCGATGAAAAAACGGCTCAGAAAGCTCGCGAGCACGACCAGGAACCTCGCGTGACATAACGCAGAGGAGGAGAAGAGAGCGTTAGAGAGAGAAAGAGAGAGAGAGAGAAGAAAATGTTCTGTTTGCGCTCGTAAAGTTTAGTACATTCGTAGACCCGCAACAAAGCGCATCATAGTTTTAGAAAGTAGTACACACAGCAGCGCTCGCTTTCACATAAATCGTCGTCCTTAAAGCGTTCTTGTTGTTCATCCTCCTCTCATGACTTCACTCAATCTCGAATATAAACATCGATTTCTGTGATGGATAAAAAATGTTCCTCTCGTTCGTTTTATCTTCAGAGTTCCACCCCTTCGGGACTTCACACTCATAAACACAACACACATCTTATTTAAGAAAGAATTGTTTATTAAAGGTGGTGAAAAGGCGAGGACTCAGACGACGTGCTAATAATAACACTCATGCACGCCGGGTTACACTCCCGCTTGTCGTCGCACCATCAGCGCGGGAAACAACATCATCATCGACACAATTCGTCGTCGTTGGAGGAAGGATTGGCAAACTTGGACGAGACGACGAATGGTAACGCTCCTGCTCCTCCTGCCAAGACGGGACGCAATAATTACAACAACAACAATTCAAATTTCTTCTGGGGCAACGGCAAGAACGGAGGAGGAGGAACGAATGCGTTCTCGCGGGGTGGCGCGATTCCAAGCGTTTTGAGAGATAAATTTGGCACCCACACTGGAGGCAACAACAAGAAGATATCGGCGTGGAAGCGCTGGCAGCCACTTTTGTTCGCGGCGATTTTAATCGGGTTTCCGTTATCTAACGCGGTGTTTTTTTTCGGCGCGCACGTGATGCCGACGTTGTTTTCCTCTTCGGGGTCGTCGTCGTCGTCTGGGTTAGAGCAGAGCGGGATGATGTCGCCTGCAACGTCAAAGTCGCCAAAGTTTAGCGGGAAGCAGAAAGAAGGCGTGTTTGGCGCGATTGGGAGCGAGTACGAAGACGAAGGAGACGAGGACGAGGACGAGGAAGTTTCCGACGATTTTATGGAAGGGTACGACCACAAGAAGAATAAAAAGAAAAGTTTAGATAGAAAGAGAAAGATGGATCCGTCGATGATGGAACCGTTTCCGGCGCTGTCCGATTTCTTGGACCCGTACCGGGAACATTACGAATCGTTTTTTGATGCTTCCAGCGAAGCTTGGAGGATTAAGAAGTACGGGCGAATTTGTATAGTTTCGGATTACGTTTTAGGATTATCCACGGGTTCTGGACCAGCGACGGCGGTGACGACGTTAGCCGAGGAGTTGCACGAAAGCGGTTTCGACGTGACGATTTTGTACACCGGGTACGCGATTCATAAACCACCGGATGTAGAATTTTGGACTGGGTATTACACCGCGAAAGGGATTAACGTGATCGCGTTACCCGAAACTGGGGTTTCGTACGATGTTCCCGTAGACGTTGCCATTGCGCACAGAGTATTCATGTGGATGAATGACCAACAGTGGTACGATTGCGTCCATTTCTTGGATAATCGCGGAAGAGGGTATTTCGCGTTGACTGCGAAAAAACAAGCGTTAGCGTTTAAGCACACCGAATTCGTCGTTCACGCGCAACAACCTCACTTGTGGTACAAAACAAACTCGCTGCAAACGTTGGACACGTTGCACGATTTAGTCATCGATTATTTAGAGAAAGAGCAAATGAAAATGGCCGATCACATCGTCGCGCCGAGTCAGTACATTTTGAAATGGTTCACCGAACAAGGTTGGGAATGGAACAGAACGAAATCAACCAGAGTGCACACGAACCCGCTGCCAAAGTGGGTGAAATCGAAGAACAAAATAGCGCACGAAGCGAGCACAATCAACGAGATTGTCTTTTTCAGTCGATTCGAGTTGCGCAAAGGTATCGTTTTGTTTTGCGACGCTATGGACCAGTTAGCTTTGAGAGGGGACACGCAAATTATGAAAGGCGTGCGAGTAACATTTTTAGGCCACTTGAGCAACTCAGCGGAAGAAAAGTTGACGATTAAAGGTGGCGCGAGAGCGAGAGTCGATCAATACATTCGCCAACGCGCTAAGAAATGGTCGTTCCATTGGCAAATTTTGAAAGACATGGACGTGAAGCAAAGGTACGAGTACATCGAGGAAGGGAACGTGAATAATAAATTAGTCGTGTTGCCGTCCTTACTGGAGAATTCGCCGTACACCTTGGTGGAATGTTTGGTCATGGGTATTCCAGTGGTCGCCTCGGACGTCGGTTCGGCGCGCGAGTTTATCGACGACGACGACGCCGAGAGAGTATTGTTCGTACCAACGCCGAAACCGTTGGCGGGGAAAATCAGAGACATTCTCAAGAACGGATTCGTCCCGGGGAAATCGAAAATCAAACAAGACGTGGAAAAAGACTGGACGATTTGGCAACACCACTTAGTGCACCAATCCAAGGATTCCTCGAACGCCATGTCAACTTTACAAACGTGGGAAGAACCGCTCGTTACGGTGATAGTAGTCACGTATAACAACCCTAAGTTGTTGAAACAAGCCTTGCAATCGATTTACGAACAAGAGTATACGAAAGTTGAAGTCGTGCTGATTGATGATGGTTCTACGTTACCGGAAGCGCAAGCGTATTTACGTGAGATCGACGCCGAATTCAAACGCAAAGGGTGGGTCTATTTGCAACAAGACAACAGAGGTCCCGGGGCGGCGCGTAACAACGGCGCCAAGCATGCGCGCGGCGAGTTCATAATGTTCATGGATGATGATAACTTTGCCAAACCTAGAGAAATTGCCACGTTCGTGTCCGTTGCCATGCATACTAAAGCGGACGTTTTGACTTGTACGAATGAATACTTTTACGGATTAGAGTTACCCGGAAATAGACCGCCGATTGGACGATGGGTTCCGCTCGGCGCGGCTACCACCGTCGGCATGTTTCAAAATCTCTACGGAGACACGAATGCCATGATTCGACGAAAAGTCTTCCTCGATTTAGGCGGTTTCCCTGAAGATTACGGTTACGCTCTTGAAGATTGGGAGTTGTTCTCTAAATCTGTCTTGGGCGGTTATAAACTCGAATCCATTCCTTCTCCGCTGTACTGGTACCGCATTCGTGATACGTCGCACTCTCACGAAACTGCGAAATATGGGAACGCCGCGCGTACCATCCGTCCGTACCTCAGACAAATTCCTCAAAAACTCCATCACATCGTTCTTTTCGCGCAAGGCATGAAAGATTCGCACGACGTCGCTGCCGGCCAACTGGAAGAACAAAACGGCCAAATGCGCGACGTTCGTAAAATGTTGAAAACGTTAGCTACGAGTCTGAACGATTTATGCGACGATGGGTTAATTCCAACCACCGCAAAAAACCAAGTCGAAAATTCGCAATTCGCGTTAGACGAAGACGACCCGTCAATCGTCGAATCTCCATCGTACGAACGTCTGGAAGAGAAGAATAAACGTTTCAAATCCTGGTCTCCGTTCGCGGACGGATACAACATCGATAAACGAAACGGACGCATCTCCGAATCCTCCTCGGACACTCGCGCCTTGCGCATGCAAAACCCAGACTGGAAAGATGCTCGAGGCGCGGTTCAAGAAATCCACTTGCACCAAAAAGAACCGTCCGCGGTGATCATCTCCGGTTGGTCGAAAGCCCGCGACGTCTCCGGCGCCTCCGACGGCGGCTACTCCATCTACGCGGACATCAAGTTCATCGACGGAAAAATGATGTACGGCTACTCCGTCGCCTTTGACGTCGGCACGCACACTTGGCAGTTCAAAGCTGGAGTCATCGATCCAATCGTAGCCATCGAGAGTATAACTTTATACGCCATGTTTCGTTGGCACGCCGGCACGGCTTGGTTCGACGACGTCACGGTGTCCTCCTTGAAAGAAGGCTTGTGCGATTACACGAAGTTAACTTTGGAAGGGTTAGGGCCGGATAAAGGAAACGGTGGGAAAATTGGACCTGGTGGCAACAGAGACGAGTTATAACGTCTAGAAGAACAACGCCGTGAAAAGCACGCGTATTGTATGTATTTGTGTGTATCATTATTAAATTCATCGTCACATTCGCCTCGTCGTCGTAACTCCGTTTTCTTTCCTTCTTTTCTTCTTCTTTTCCTCTCGAGGCTGCTCCTCCACAAAAAAAAGTTTCCAATCGAGAGAAAAAGGTCAAGCGCTTAACTCCTCTGCTTCGAGACAAATGGGGAGAACGAAATCTAAAGTCCTTCTCACGACGTCGATTCTCGGTTCCTCGCTCTTAATCTTTGCCACGTTTGGGATTCTCGGCCCGAATATTCCAAACTTGACGACGGGAACGACGACGGGTTTGAAGCGTCGAAATTCTTCGTTTCGAGGGAAGAATGCGCTGCGGGAAGATTACGAAGTTCATCATCATCATCATCATCTGAGAACGACAATAAGAGAAGATTCGGAGCAGAAAGACGAAGATATGATGGCGAATTTAGTGCCGAGTTTAGAAAAAGAGGAGGAGGAGGAGGAGGAGGAGGACGTTTTAGTCGTACCTGTCACCTCGAAAAAAGAAGAGGAGATTTTGATAAAATCGACGTCGGCGGACGACATCGAAGAAACGGAAGAAGATCTGCATCCGTTCATACGTCGGAAACCGAGACCTCCGCCGGAGAAGTTTACGACACGAAACGAAGCGACGACGACCTCTCCGGAACACGTGCTCGATCCGAACAGGATGCAAATAATCTCTCTCGATCATCCGCGAGCGTTTCTGTATAAGCGGTTCATGACGGACGAAGAGTGCGATTTTTTGATCGATCACAGTAAAAGTCGGATGTCAAAGAGTGGTGTCGTGGACGCGGAGACGGGTGGGACCGCGAAATCGGACATTAGGACGAGCACGGGGAGTTTTGTTGGGATTGGAGCGAATGACTTGATGAAAAAGTTAGAAAAGCGAGTGGCGACGTTTTCGATGTTGCCGGTGAAGCATCAAGAGGCGACGCAGGTGTTGAGATACGAGGTTAAGCAGGAATATAGAGCGCATTACGATTATTTTTTCCACAAAGGAGGCATGGCGAACAATCGAATTGTGACTATTTTGATGTATTTGCACGAACCGGAATTTGGAGGAGAGACGGTGTTTCCGAATACGGAGGTTCCATTAGAGAGAGCGGAGAAAGGATGGGGGAAGAATTTCTCGGAGTGCGGGAATAGAGGGAGGGCAGCGGTGGTAAGAAAAGGCGACGCGTTGATATTCTGGTCCATGAAACCTGGCGGGGAATTAGATCCCGGGTCGTCGCACGCCGGGTGCCCAGTCGTGAGAGGAGAGAAGTGGACGGCGACGAAATGGATTCACGTAAATCCAACGAACCAATGGAACCAGAACAATCACAAGGTGCACTACGCAGGGGGACCGGCGAATTCAGAGACTTGTAAAGATACGAACGCGGCGTGTCCGGGATGGGCAGAGGGTGGAGAGTGTACGGCAAATCCGGGATTCATGGTGAGTTCGTGTAAGGTCTCGTGTAGGCAATGCGTAGGCGGCTGGCGAGACGGCTCGTATACGAAACCAGTGCTGAGCTGAGCTGAGCTTTATGCTTTGTTTTTGCTGTTGTTGTTGTACCATTGTATATTATGTTGTATAACTACTAGTATAGAGAGTATCTAGCTCATCCATCCATCCGTATCTCTTTCTTACCTAATTTTACATCGTTTCTATCTTCGCGCTGATTTCATCCGCGTGGTTGACAAACATTTCCCACTGTTCGCGATTAAACGCTAAACCTTTAAATCCCGGCGCCCACTCGCCGTTTTTGTTTTGGTAATACTCGCGAACGTGTACCATCGGTTTCCCTTGATATTTTGACACCGTCACTCTCTTATTCCCTCCGATTTCGCACACCGCCTCGCTTTCCGAGTTACCCGTAGCGACGATATCGATTTTAATCTCCACATCCGCTATCTTCTCTCGTAAATTCTCAAATTGTTCCGCGTTCAAGTTCACGCCTTTCTTCCCCGGCAGCCACTGGCCGTCTTTCTGATAGTACTCTCTGAATGAAATCGTCGGTGCGGCTCTATACACTTGCACGGCTACGCGCTTCGCGTTTGAGAGTCTGCACACCTCGCCATCTACGGCGTCTTCGGCTTGTTGTTGTTGTTGTTGCTGCTGCTGTTGCTGCGTTCCTCCCGATTCCGCCGCCGCGGCACCTCCGCCACTCCCTTTCTCCTTGGTCACGTCCAATGCCCACGTCGGTGGCGCCTTCTTGCTATCGTGCGTCAACCTTAAATCCATCCCACGCTTCAAGCACAAATACAACACCCGATTGACTTCCGACTTGTCCATCTTCGTCGCTTCCGATATAACTTTCGCCGTCGTCCCGTTCGCGCCGTAATCTTCTAAAGCGTCGAAAATCGTCTCCAGCGTTTGTTTCAAGTTTTTCTCGGCATCCTCGTCCTTGACCGTCTCCTCTTTCGGAGCGACACGTTCAGCGGCGGCAGAAGGAGGAGGAACTGCTGCTTCTCGCTTCACCGCGAAAGCAGCCCCTTTCGCTGCAGCAGGAGGAGGAGGCCCTTCCCATTTACTCCTCAACAGGTCCTCCTCATCGACACCAACTTTCTGCTTCTTCGTCAACGGTGGTGGTATTTGTTGTTCTCCCGGGGAGCGGAGCACTTCCTCTTCTTCCGCGCGTTCCTTTTGCACGAACTCGTCCACGAGAGACAAAATCATCGGTTTGAATTCATCCACGGGGAACCCGAGATCTTGGGCTAATATCTCGCGAATTTGACGCTCGGAGAGTGTTTCCACATCGACCGTGCGTAAAAGTTCTCGACACTTTGCCTCCACCGCGGCGAGTTTGAAGTCAGACATATTAAGTGAATGTACAGATATGCGCGCGTGACTTTTTGTGCTGCTTCATTTTGAAATCATTTTTTCTTTTGTGTCTGTGTTTTTCCCAAGGGTGCTCACTTTTCATATATCTTCGTATATGGAGCGGTGTGTGTGTTTCTCTCTCTAACTCTCTCTAAACTCTCTCTCTCGCGTGAATAGCAATAAAAAGGAAAAGTGGTCTCGCGTCTGCTGCGTGTGCCGCTCGCTAAGAAACGACGATTCTTTCTTCTTCTTCCTTTTCTTTGTCCTGCGGCGGCGCCATTTTTTCTTCCTCTTCTCCGAGGCTTTCTTCTCGGCGAGGCGGCAAAGGCGCTGCTTTGTTCCGGCGGTCGCGACGGCGATCCCAGAAGAGATGATGATGATGATGGTGTTTCGAGAAGGATACAAACGCGATCTCGAATTCTCTCTCCCAGGAACCGAAATCGAACGCGTTGACGGCGGTCGCTTTGACGAGCTTTTTCACGTCCGAGACGAACGCGTCGTGTTGGCGTTCGCGCTTTTGTTGTTTTTCTTCTTCTTTTCCGTCTTCTTCTTCTTCTTCTTCTTCTTCTTCTTCTTCTTCTTCTCGAAGGTACTCGAACGCAGATAAGGCGACGCCTAACGTCGCCGCCGCGGCGCCGATAGCCGACGCTCGAAACTGCGGCGATGTTGGAAACGAGCGTAAACTCGCGGCGACGATAACGCACGCGTGTTCCTCTGCTTTCGTCCACAACCGTTTAAACTCCTTCGGCCTCGCGCCTTCGAAACCGAACGCGACGATTTCCACGTTCTTTTTCATCGCGTTTAAAAACTCCATCGCCCACATCGATCTCGTCGGTTTTGACACGCGATACTCCAACGTCGTCAAAATAACCGTCTCCATCTTCGCCATCGTCTCCTTATCGAACGTAATCGTTGATATCGGAACGCTAAAGTTGTTCTTCTTTTCCTCCTCGCACATCTCCTGCTCGTAGTCCACATCGAACCGGTCTCTTCTCTCTCTCGTTTTCAAGCTCAATCGAAAGCACGACGCGCTCAAAACTTCGTACGCCCACGCGCTCTCCGTCGTGCACTCCCCGCTCGCAAACGCTCGAACGACTTCTTCCGCGAAATCCACCGCCGCGCACGCGACGTCCACCATCGCAAACGACAACATTTGAGTTATTCTTCTTTCTGAATGACCACCACCACCACCACGATAACTACGGTGATTTTCTACCTCCTCATCCTCCTCGTCGTCGTCGAAACCAGAAGGCACCCCCTTCGACGTTAAAGACAGAAACTCTTCGTTTTTGTTCTGAAACAAAAAGAACTGTTCCGCTCGCGTTAAAACGCCTTCGACGACGGCGTCGCGAACGGTTTTCCATCGCTCCTCGCATTCGAAGTGAATCAGAGACGTTTTTTGCATGGAAGAAGGATTTTGCACCGCGAATTTATCTTCGTTTTCTCGAGCGAGGAATCGCGCGAGCGTCGTCTCCGTCAAAGTTTCTTTCCTCCTGAGCTTCTTCGTCTTTTCTTCTTCTTCTTCGACTCCTCTTCGACTACGAACTCGTTCTTTGTCTTCTTCTTCTCTCTCGAAACGTTTCATTCTTCTTTAAAACAACAACAGCGACAACAACGACAACGAACGACAACAACGATTATTGGAAGAGATGGTTCTTTTGCCGGAGCGTTGATCTTCGCGTCGCGAGTGTTCGTTTCCGCGCGCTTTACGTGCACTGTTTTGCGTTTTTTTTCCGCTTATTTTTCTTCAACGGACTGTCGTATTTCGTCACATTTTGGCGCAAAAAACGAATCAAATCAACAACAACATTAACGACGAACAACACCATGTCGAGATATTCAAAAGAAAGTCTTCGCCGAATGATAACGACGATGGCGACGACGACAGCAAAACCAGCGGCATCGAATGCGCGTTACTTTCGCAGCGTTTTGAGCAACAACGATATCGCCTTTACGAATGGTCGACGTGTTTACTCTTCTTTCAATTGGTCTTCTTCTTCTTCTTCGTCGTCGTCGGGTGCGGCTTTTGCGGGTGCAGCGGCCACGGCGACGATGATGATGGCGTACTTTTTGCCCTCTTCTTCTTGGTCGTCCTCTTCTTCTCTGGCTCGCTGCGAAGAGGCGAAGAAGGAGGAGAAGATGTCTTCTTCTAAAGGAATGCCGTTCGAAAGCGTCACGTTGTACCAATACGACGTGTGCCCGTTCTGCAACAAAGTGAAAGCGTTTCTCGATTATCACAACATCCCGTACGACGTGGTCGAGGTGAACCCGTTGACGAAAACGG
>Ga0302114_10003154_pt1 | contig 10412 bp, 5 predicted proteins | sample AG5_Surface_MG_FD_203107 | JGI IMG/M metagenome (GOLD analysis project Ga0302114, IMG submission 203107) | Marine microbial communities from Western Arctic Ocean, Canada - AG5_Surface | ecosystem: Environmental > Aquatic > Marine > Oceanic | place: Canada: Western Arctic Ocean | collected...
GGCGATCCACTCACCATAGAATCACACTCGTATTTCTTTTGAAACGTTGTCGCTCCAGAAAACATGCCTTGAAATCCGTCTCCGACGCAGGATTCGAACAAATTCGTTACTAAGAGCGCAAATAGGTTGAGCGTAAACATGAAGTGCTTCGCCGTTCGTTTCGCGCACTCGTTCGATTCAGTCCTCCTCCTCCTCCTCCACGTCTTCTTCGTTGTGTTTGTCGTCTTCATACTGTTGTTTGCTTCGTCGTACATGCGGATGATTGCCGTCCTTATTTTTCAAGACAAAAACTGTTTGTAATAAAAAGAGTCAGAAGCTGAGAAAATTATTTAGAGGGTCAGAGTAAGGGCAAGATTCATCTGCAGCAGACAAGGAGAGCAAGCCGAAGAGACGCGAGCAGCAGCCAAAGAATTTTTATTTTCTCTTTCTTTGTGGTAAGAACCCTCGAAAGACGCGCTCTCAAACGCGACGACGACGACGACGACGACGACGACGACGATGACGCACGCGCGAGATAGAGAGAAAGAAAAATGAGAGAGAAAAAAGAAGAAACGGAGAAAGGAAAGCAGAGAGAACCGCGCTCCAAATCATCAAATCAAAATCGCCCCCAAAAGACGCCTCACCCTCTTTTTCTTCCTCTCTTTCGCTGTTTTTTAAAAACAATTTTATTGCTTCCTGACCTTTTCGTTCGAACTCTTTTAAGCCGCTTTAAACGCGAATAAATCACAAACCAATCGCTCAGAGCGCTGATCTAAGTCTCGCGCAGGGGCGTTTGATCCTGAACAGAAACCGAAGTGTTGGTGTTTGTGACGTTTTCTGTGTGAAAGAAATGGATTTCTACGGCGTGTAAATAATTTATAGTGACGCCCACCCCACCAAAATATGTTTTTTCTGAAAAAATAAAAAATAAAAAACTGCTGTGCATGGGAAAATAACTTTCTCGTTCGCGAGTTTGTTTTGAAAGAAGGGCAGCTTTCACCCGCTCATCGCTCATCGAGGATAGAGAGAGAAATCATACGTGCGTTTGTGTGTGTATGTGTGTGTGTGTGTGTGTGTGTGTGTGTGTGTGCGAGAGAGAACGAGAGGGAAAAGTGACATAAAAAAGATGTGCGCCGACGTCTCGCGTTTTTTGTCAAAAGAATAACTATTTCCAAATTTTAAGCGTGCGATCGTAGCCTGCGCTCGCAATAAAGCCGCCGATAGTGCTTCTCTCACCATCATTATCGCTACTACTACTACCACTACTACGACTTCTTCTTCTTCTTCTTCCTCCTCCTCCTCCTCCTCCTGCTGCTGCTGCTGCTGCTGTTCTTCCTAAACTACAATCCATTACTTTGCCTTCGTGTCCCTCCAAGCGGGCGAGTAAAGAGAAGTCTAGCGCACTCCACAGTTTAACCGTGCCATCAAAACTAGAACTGCTGAACCAACATCCTCGTCTCGGTTCAAACGATACAGATGAAACAAGTCCAGAGTGCGCGGGAATTGTGTACGCGTTCTCTTGCTTTCTCAAATCCCAAACTTTTACGAGGTTATCTTCTCCGCCCGTAACGCATAAAGAATTCGTGACATCGACTGAAATCGACGTCACGCCTTTTGAGTGTCCTTTCATCGTCCACAAACATCGTCCCGATCTGAGATCCCACATGCGTGCGTACGCGTCCAAACCAGTCGAAAACAATAGACTTCCATCGTCATTAAAGGTGCAATCGTAAGACGGGCGCGAATGTGCCTCCTGGCAAAAGATTTCTTGCGAAGTATTTGCGTCCCAAAGTCGGATCGTTTTATCGTAACCCGCTGTGGCGATGGACGCGCCACTCGGATGATATTTAACCTTTGCTAAACGCCCAACGTGCCCAACGAGAGAAGCTATTTTTTTACCCGAAAGACTGAAAAGAGTGCACGTTCCATCCATCGAAGCGGAAGCAAACGCCGGTAAATCTTCTTCATTATCGTTTGTCGCCGATATTAAGGGCGAAAATGCTAGCCCGGTTATCCGCTCCTCCGAAGCTTTGATCGTAAGCGCGGGAATACAATTAATGTTCTCGTCGCTACTTCTGTCGCGCATCATTTCTTCTTCATTTTCTCTTTTCTCTTTATTCATGCCGCTGCGTGCAATGTTCCAAACCTTGACAGCTCCTGTCCAAGAACCGCTTAAAACGATGCCGAGAGCTTCACTGCGGAAGTCTTCCTCGACACCATCGCTTTCATTCTTGATCGAAGACGCTACCATCATTCCGTGATGACTTTTGTCACCTCGCTCGAACAATAATGAAGCTACGGCACTAAGTGGTCTCGAATCCCCAATGACTGAGGATACAGGCGCAAATCGCAACCTTTTCAAATCCGCGCATTCTTTCCTTCTTTGATTTAAAAAAGTAACGCGCGTCTCTTTTTCTTCTTTCCCTGTGTCTACATCACCGTTATCTTTATTGCTATCCGTCAAAACTCTTTCCCTCGCACGTTGTAAGGAAAACTTCGCCGCGCGCATTCTCGCGCGCGTCAAAAGCGCGCTCCCTTCCGTATAAAACGTTTCTTTCCTCTTCTTTCTTCCTTGGTTATTCGCGGCGGTTTCTCCGTTCAATCCATTCGTGTCGTCTACTTCATCCACTTCTCTTCCCTCTCCAATAGCTTTCGTCGTCTTCGTTCTCGTCGTCGATGAAACAAACGCAGATAATGTCCTCTTCAACCGTTCTCTCCTTTCCGCTTTCCCTTCTCCAAAGAGACAAATCGGTTCGTCGAGAGACCGCAATCGTTCCTTCACCTCTCGGTCGCTCGTGGGAAGAGGAAGAAGAAGATCATCAAGCGCTGGAAGAGGCGGAGTAAATGACGACGACACGTTTCGATGATCATCGATGCGGAGACGATTTTTAATAGTTTTATCTTCGTCTTCGTCTTCTCCTCGTCTTTTCCCGACGAACAGATTGAGCTCTCGCACGACGTCGTTTTTGTTCTCGCAAAAAGTTCCCTCGCCTTCCATTTCTTCTTTCTTCTTTCTTCTGTGTGTGTGTGTGTGTTTTTGGAGCTTCCTTCTTGAACGAGAGAAAGAAGAAGAGAGAGAGAGAAAGAAGAAGAGAGAGAAGAGAGAGAAGAGAGAAGACGACGACGACGACGACGACGACGAAGGGATTCTACGTGTGTGTGTGTCTGTGTGCGTCTGTGTTTGTGTGATTTTGTTGAGCGAGAAACCCAAAAAACAAACAAAACATTGTGTTTTTGTCACGTTTGTTTTGCCTTTAAAAAAAAAAAAAGAGAGAAAAGAAAGAAAGAAAGAGAGCGAGAGCAGAGAGAGAGAAGAAAGTTTATTATTAAATGCGAATATGCGCTCGCCGAGGAGGACAACGAACGAGGAAACGATGATCCACCGGGCGCTGGAAGCGTTGGACGTGAGAGACGATTTGAACGCTCGGAGTGGTGGCAATACTACTACTACTACTACTATCCAAAGCAGCAGAGGAAGAGGAAGAGGAGAAGGATTGGACGACGACGACGACGACGAATCTTTCCTCGTCGTCAAAACGTCTCCAAACGCAAACGGAGGCGAGAAGAATAAGATTCGCGTGGGGAAACAGAGACAAAGTTTCCTCTCGCGCGTCGCCGGGGCGAAGAAAAGTACGAGGAATGAGAAGAAGAACGAGAAGAGGAAAGAAGTAATAGAAGACGAAGACGAAGACGAAGAAGCGGAAATCTGTGCAGACGCGGCGACCGCCGCCGCCACCGCCGCCTCCTCCTCCTCCTCCTCCTGGGTTGGGATATCGCAAAAAGTCAAAAACCAACTGCGAGAGGTGGAGCGCAAGTTTGGCGGCGGCGGCGGTGGTGGTGGCGGTGGTGGCGTTGGATTCGGTAGTGGTGGTGGGTTTGGCGGTAACGGACAAAAAGTAACAGATAAGAGCGACAGAGCGACGGTGGAGCAAGCGCTCGATCCGCGAACTCGAATGATTTTGTTCAAAATGTTGTCGAGAGAAATATTTTCTGAGATTAACGGGTGCGTGTCCACCGGGAAAGAAGCGAACGTGTACCACGCCGTGCGCGTCATAGAAGTAGAAGAAGAAGAAGGAGAAGAAGAAGAAAAAGAAGACGAGAAACGAGAAAGGAAAGAAGGAGAAGATAGTAATAGCGAAAGTAGAGATAGAAAGGATGAAACGACAACGACGACGACGACGACGACGACAAATGAAAAGGAGGAGGAGGAGGAGGAGGAGAAGAAGGAGAAGAAGAAGAATGTAATCCAAATGCGACAACATTTGGCGGTAAAAGTCTACAAAACTTCGATACTCGTTTTTAAAGATAGAGATCGGTATGTTTCTGGAGATTGGAGATGGAGAAACGGATACGCGCGAAAAAACCCGCGAAAAATGGTCAAGACGTGGGCGGAAAAAGAAATGCGCAACTATAACCGGCTAAGAGAAAAAGGATTACGCGTTCCAAAAGTCATATGTCTGAAATCGCACGTTTTAGTCATGGAAATGATTGGCGATTCGGAAGGAAGAGCCGCACCAAGATTAAAAGACGCGGCGTCTTCGTTGAGCAGTAAGAAGATGCGTTCGTTATTCGAGCAGCTTTTGAAAGACGTTCGAACGATGTACCAGGATTGTAAGCTCGTTCACGCGGACTTCTCGGAGTATAACTTGCTCTATCACAACGGGAACGCGTGGATTATCGATGTTTCGCAATCCGTCGACCTCGATCATCCCAGATGTTTAGAATTCTTACGAGAAGACTTGCTGCATTTGAAACAATTCTTCTCGAATCGAGCGTATGATGTTGTCGTTCCGTCGGTGAAGGAAATGTTTGACTTCGTGACGGATCCCGCGATAAACGGTTCAAACATCGATCAATGCTTAGAACTGTTGTCGGAAAAAGCGGCGAAGGATTTTAAATTAGAAATTGAGATGAAATCGAGGCTCAGCCAAGGCATCGACTCGGCACAGATACAAAAAGATGACGATTTAAGAGCAGAAAAAGAAATTCAAGCTGCCGTATTTCATCAGGCGCACATCCCAAAAGCGCTCGAAGAGGTAGATTATGCAGATAAAGATCAAAGACGGCTGCGCGAGGCGAGCGAAGCAAAGGATGAGAAACGCTCCGAAGGCATTTATTATCAGACTATCACGGGAATGAATCACGATTTGAGCGGTCCGCGCGAGATGCCGAGTTTAATGCTGCTGAAGAAGGAAGATAAGGCGGCGATGAAGAAAGAGGCGAAGAAAAAAACGAAAAAGCAAGGGTTGGAAAAAGAAGAAGAGGAAGAAGGAGAAGAAAAAGTTGAAAACACGACGACGCCAGGAACAGTGAAAGTATCGCAAAATGAAAAAGCGGCGGCGAGAGGAAACGAACACGATCGCGCGAGCGATTCAACTTTCAGTAGCGACGACGACGACGACGACGACGACGATGGAGAAAGCGCTTCTTCGTCTGAGGAGAAGAAGGTTTGGGTAGATAGGACAAAGACGCCAGAAGATATCGAACGCGAGAAACGAGAAAGGAAACAGCACAAGAAAGATGTCAAAGCAGCAAAATCGCAGAAAAGAGCCGAGAAAATAAAGAAAAAGGACAAGAAGAAGGCCATTAAGAAAGGGAGCGGCAAAAAATAGAAGAGCGAGGAAGCAATTTAGATTCATAGTAGTAGTTCTTGTTTTCATTTCATCGAAGAGCTTCTTCGATTGTTTTATCCCCGACACCATCGCTAATTTGTTTATAGGCCGCGACTAACTCCCTCCTCTCCTTTTCAGTTATTCGAGTTTTAAAACCTTCGTTGATCATTTCAATCTCAGCCGAGTTTTCGGTAAAAGGAAAAACGTTCAAGACGCTCACGATGGAGAATAAAGATAACAACAAATCCGCAGATGGAGAAGACATTCCCTCGCGTTCTTTCCGAATTGCGGAACAACTCTCGAGAAGCAAATTTCTAATCTTCACCGCGCACGACGATCGAACAATGTTGATGGCTGTCTTTGTAGGAATGTTCAAGAAATAACTCAATCCAACCACAAAGATGTTCACCTCCGTACCAAAACTCGAACTCACTCCAGAACGGTTGCCAACGCAGTCTTCTACCGCAATTTCTGACGCTTGCCGGTACAGCTGCACGCGCGCATTTTCTGGTCCCACAGATTTCGCAATCGAGAGTCGATATTTGTTCTTTTCTTCGTACGGATAGCACTTTAAAGCGGCGGCGCATGCCGTGTGAAAATCTAAAATCATATCAGACGTCCATTGCACGCCGTTGATTCGAGCGGCTGAAAGGAAACTCGCGCTTCTTTTTGCATCTTGGAGCAAATCAGATTTTCTTTGTTTATCGATGCCACCAATTGATGTGCGGAGGAAAAGAGACTCTGTCCACCACGTGGGAAGGTTTTGTTGTTCTTTCTCTTCATCTTCGTCTTCAAAAGTTCTCGAGGTTGTTGATGTCGATGTTGACGTCGGAGAAGAAGAAGATGTAGAACTGAAATAAACTTCGTCTAAGGCGCTTCGTTCGCTCAACTTACTCCCTCTCTTACTCGCTTCGCCATCTGGAACCCAAACCTTGCGTCCGCCGAGACTTCTATCTATGACCCACTTGCCTCCCTCGTTTCTATTCTTCCTCTTGTTAAAATTGGAACCTCGAAAACCGGGTATGGTTAACTGGAACCCTCCTCTCGGTATTACCCGTTCACCATTCATCACTTTCACGACGACGTACGCTAAACCTATGAGCATGCTCCATCCCGCAATTGCCCCCGCCGCGCCTGTCAAACCGAAAATATTTGGCTGTTGTTGACGATACGCGTAATACGACGACGACGACGAAGAAGGAGTCGACGGAGTAAACCGCACAGGTCCTCCGTCTCCTCCTCTTCTTCTCCCGCCTCCTAACGAAGATCCAGACGGTAACAACACGTCCGTCGCTTTCTGCACGTTTCTTCTCGCAAACCTTTTCGCTTTCTTCAACGCTTTTTTTACTCTTCTTTTCGCATCTTTCACCGCCGCCGCTGCCGTCGTTTTTCTGTCGTCTCCCACCTCCGCTCTCGTCGTTTCCAAAGAAGAGGAAGAAAAAGCATTCTGTCGAATCTGCCGCCGCCGCTGCTGCTGCTCCTGCTGTCGTCGCAGCGCGTCTTCCAACTCGCGCTCGTACTGCCTTCTCTTCCCTCCTTTCGCTTCCCGTCTTCTTTCTGTTGCCTTTATCGATTGTCCTCGCTCCTCCTCCTCTCGCTTTTTTAACTCGTGTTTTTCCCTCAGCGAATTTCTTTTCTTTGCCCACGACGAAGACGATGATGTTGAAGACGAGACGATGCAAAGAAGATGAATTCGCGATCTCTTCTTCTCCGTCAAATTCGTCGTCAAATTCCAAAATCGTTGTCCTCCTCCTCGTCGTCGTTGCTGTTGTTGTTGTTGTTCTCTGGTAAAGCCACCACCACTTCTCGTCGTCGTCGTCGTCGTCCTCGTTTTCGCGGAGAGAGGAGAAAAAGGAGGAGGCGAAGGAAAAGACATCTTTCTTTTTTTCTCACAGCTGTGTTTTTTGTCTGCGGGTTTTCTTCTTTTTTTTTGTCTTCTGTTGGATTTCTTTCTTTTAAAAATTTAATTCAGAATTCGCGGTTCGTGCCATCTCATGGAACGACGACGACGCTTCTTCATTCATTCATCATAAAAGCGTTCGTTGGAAGAAGAGTGCGCACGCATCATCATTAATATCATCTTTGATATCATCATCATCATGACATCGATCTCTTCGCCCTCTGTGTCCTCTCAAAGCCGTTTTCTTCATCTTTGTCTTCTTCAGACGACCCCTCAACAACAACGTCGTCAGAGTCATCGTCATAATCTTTGTCGTCGTCGTCGTCGTCAAAGTCTTCCTTTCGCCGCGGTGGTGAGTGACGACGCGACTTCGCCCGGAGAAGAAGGAGGAGGAGGAAGAGGAGGAGGTTTTAGAAATTCCAAAGCGTTCGAGGCGTTGCGTGAGGCACAGAAGCTGCGAGAAGTAGTAAAAGAAGAAGAGGAAGAGGAGAAGAAAAAGACGAAGAAGAAACCGAAAAATCCGTTCGAGGAAACGACGCGGCGAAAACCCAGTACTTCTTCTTCTTCTTCTTCTTCTTCAAAGACGTTTTCCTTCGTCAAAAAGTCGGTGGACGTGTCCAAGTTACCGAGTCTCCGAGACGCGGACGTTGTTTTGAGACGATTCGACGACGAACAAAGGAAACGCGTATCCTCGTCTTCGTCTTCTTCGACAACGACAACGACGACGTGCGCGGAACGCTCGCTTGGCAACGCCGTTCGCACACTTTCGTATAACTCGGAGACGGTTATGTTTGGTATCTGCGCGCAAACCGGTCGAGAAGGCATCGATGCCTTGAAAATTTGGACGGAGGAGTTGAACCTTCCCAAAGGAAAGTTGCACGGTTTAGACACGGATGGAATTCCGAAACCGATTCCAAGCGAGGCGGTGTTTATAAAGTACAACTCTTTGTCCGGCGACGCGTTTTGTAGCGAGTACCACGGCGAGTTTAGAGGTGTCCTTTTTACCCCAGTCTTGAACGACGGGGTGTTTAGACAGTTTGGTTATTTAGATCTTTCCTTGTTCGACGATAACAACGACGCCGACGTTAGATTTTAGATTTTAGTTTTGTAGCATTAGTACACTTTTTTGGCTCGCACTACTCTCTCTCTCTATTTTGGTCGTCTCGGTCACTACTTATCAGTCGCTGCTGCCGCCGCGGCCGCAGCCGCTTTCTTTGTGAGATTTACTATTTGATCCTTGATAGCTTTTCGATCGTACGCAGGTTCTTGCCATTCGATTCGTACTTTACCTAGATTTTGACCTCCCATTCGTAGGCTCACAGTCATCCCAAAAGAATCGATTTCACACATTTCCGCCTTCATATTCTTCTCATCATCACTGCTGCTACTACTATTGCTACTGCTGCTACGAATTAAATTCATATTCTCATCTCCGAAAACCACCATCTTTACGATATCCAGCGTACTCTCCGCGTGGTCTTCGTTCATGTGTTTGCACACCGGCGCCGAAAATTTTCTCACCGGGTCGACTTTCGCACTTTGGTAGTCCGACGCCCCGACGGTAGCTGCGCGGCCAAACCCACCGACGTACTTCACTTCTTTCAACTCGGTCATTTTGAACCAACTGAAATCGCCAAAATCCACCCAGAACGCATCCGGGTGATGCTTTAAATATATCTCTCGCGCTTTCGCTCTCTCTTTTTCGTCTTCGATTTTCTCCACTGAGCCAACGAGCGTCGCGCGAGCAGCGTCTGGTCTCATGCCACCACTCTCCGCGCAAAAAAGTGACGCTCTCTTATTCTTCAAAAGGTCCCTGGTGTGCGAGGAGAGTTGCGACAGCGCGAATATCGGTAAGCCCGCGGCGGAGGAGGAGCGCGTTGAAACTCTCTCGCTTCCTTCTTCCACATCTTCTTCTTCTATCGCAAACGCGGCGAAAGAACCCACCGGATAGGACGAATCATCTTCACGCTCCTTTTCTCCGTCTTTCGTCGTTTTCGGGTTCGTCGTTGAAGAGGAAGAAGAAGAAGAAGACGCTATCGTGCACAAAACGCCACCGAACCCGGTAAAACTCGCGTTGCTCACCAGCGTTCTGCATTCCGCGGCGACCGATAACCGACGACTCTTGTGCGCTTGCAACACGGAGAGAATCTTATCAAACGTTTTCCCTTCCTCCTCCTCCTCCTCCTCTTTTCCCTTGCTCTCGTTTTTCATGGTGGCGTTCGTCCGAGAAGCAAACGACGTTTTCCTCGTCGTCGTCGTCGTCGTCGTTTTCGTGCTCCTCCTTCTCAAAGAAGAAGAACAAAAAGAAGAACAAAAAGAAGAAGAAGAAGAAGAAGGCAAAGCCGTCCTACGCGTCGACGACGTCGAGAAAAAGAGCAGTCGCGAGGAGGCGTTCATAGAAGAGAGCAGCGTCCGCGGCGTGTGCGTTTTGCGCGTGTGCGCGATGAGGAGAGGACGTCACCTCTCTCTCTCTTTCCTCAATTTTTTTTTTTTTTTTTTCCATCACGATCATCATGCACGTTGTGTTATTATTATTATCGGTCCGTTCAAACGACGAACCAAACCACCGCGCGCCTTACTATTTTCTCCTCATCACTTTGCACCACCGTGCACTTTGAGTAAAAAAATGACGACAACATCAACACCATCATCATCAACAACAACAACAACAACAACAACACCAACGTTCTCGTTCTCTTCTTTCCCGCGAGTGCATCCGGTGGATTGGAACCTTCTCGAACGAGTGCCTTCGCCGGAAGATATCGTTCGTTTACACGACGTGGACGGTTTAGAGTTGATTGTGGAAGACATAATTCGAGGCGATTTCTCCTCTTCTTCTTCTTCTTTTCTTCCTCCTCTTCCTCGCGACGAGAACGACAATAACGGTGACGACGATGACGACGAGAACAAAAAGAAAGCAA
>Ga0302114_10003155_pt1 | contig 10409 bp, 10 predicted proteins | sample AG5_Surface_MG_FD_203107 | JGI IMG/M metagenome (GOLD analysis project Ga0302114, IMG submission 203107) | Marine microbial communities from Western Arctic Ocean, Canada - AG5_Surface | ecosystem: Environmental > Aquatic > Marine > Oceanic | place: Canada: Western Arctic Ocean | collected...
AGCTGAGGAGGAAGGGAAGGGTCAGGGCAAGGTGGCGAGGGGTCATCGGTGTGATAAAAGTTTGCGAAGCTTCGCTTTTTGGGAGGAAGAACGGGGCGAAACGCCCCGGCTTCTTTTTAGGAGCCTGAACCGTCGGGTGGAGGGCCTTGGCCTGCTCCACGAGAGTCTTCGGTCTTCTTGCCAGGCTTGGCACCAGGTTTCGGGCGACCGCCCGATTTGCATCCTTGTCATTGACTGGGGATGGGTAGTCCGTAGAGCTCGGTGGGCTCGGCGCGGGCCAAGCGGATGGCGGCTTCGAGATCGTTGAGGTGTTTCTCTTTGTTCGAAGAAGTTTGAGCGAGAAGCTTGTATTCCTGTCGGGCCGCTTCGATTTCCGGCTCCCACTCACTGGCAGGGAGGCCTTCGAGCTTCATGAGGTAGGTCATGTAGTAGCGGGAATTCGCGAGAGTCGAGAGGGCGTCCTCCTTGAGGTCGGCGTTGGCACTGGGATCTTCGTTGAGCTCGGCAACTAGTTTGGCCAAATCTTCGCGGGCCTCGGGGAGTCCGGAGCTCTGCATTTTGCCTTTGGCGATCTCGAGCTGAATGCGGCGCGAGTCATAGGTGCGGTCTTTGGGGAGCTTGGCGAGGGCCTTTTGGTAGAGTTCGACGGCGTTGGCCCAGTCTTCATCGGCGACCGCTTGGCGAGCATCCGTGAGAATATCTTCGGTGTGGTCAAGGGTAAGATTCTCCTTACCGGGTCCATAATGGTAGGCGGCAAAGCCGAGAGGGATGAGGAGCCAGAGAGTGGCGATGATAATTTTCATAAGGTAAACGATTTCTTTCTTGTTAGCAGTAGGAGCAGAGGAACGAAAGGACGCTTTTCGGAGAAGCGGAAGGAGTGCCGGGATTTGTTCAGGGATTTCTCATCGATGCCTGCGCAGGGGAAGCATCGGAGGACGGTTAGAACGGGTTTCTTTTCGGTCTTGTATTTGGCGAAGGCGGCGTCGACGTTGTTGAGGCTACAGCGATCGTTAGCGGTTTCTGCGAGGCTGATGAGAGGGATCAAGAGGGGGGTGAATCGTTTTATTGTGAGGGCTGTTAGGTCATTCCGGATTCCGAGTTTCCGGGGTTGAAGGGAGTCGCAAGAAAGCGGAGAAAAAGAGGGAGGATTGCGAGGATGAAGGCGGAGACTATTCCTGCGATGAGAGCGTATTCGCGGAGGGTGAGGGTGAGGCCCTTTTTATCAGTCTCGAGGGTGCCCATGCGGGCGAGCATGGAAGTGGGGATGTGCTTGAGGTTGCCATCGTGATATTCGCCACCGAGGCGGGATGCGATTTGCTGGAGGGCACCAACATCCTGGCGGGAGTTGCGGCCATCGATCATGGAGCCTTTTGAGGGGTTGCCGACGCCAAGAACGAGCGCGCCACTGACGGATGGAGGCATCTTGGGCATGCCGGTGGCGGGGACGGTGTCGCCATCGCTGACGAGAAGTAGGGTGGTGGAATCGGCAGGCCAATCGCGGGCGATGCGGGCGGCTTCTTCAAGGCCATCGAAGAGGCGGGTTTTGCCGGTGGGGAAGACGGACGAAAGAGGGAGGCCGTCGAGGAAGTTGAGGATGACTTCAAGGTCGCGGGATTCCTGGACGACGGGTTTGGCTCCGTTGTAGACGGCGACCATAGTGATATGGAGTTTTTCGTCGGTGGTCCTTTTTAAGAGGGATTGGACGAGGTCGGCGGCGCGCTGCGTGCGGGAGATTCCAGTGTTATCTCCGGAATCTTGAAGTCTCATGGAAGGGGAAACGTCGACGACGAGCATGAGGTGGCGTCGTTCCTTGGCTTCGACTTCCGTCATCTTGGATCGATGGGCCTTGGGCTCAATGAGCAACAGGCTGACGAGGGACGATGCAAGTCCGGTGAGAGAGAGGACTCGCAGGATGGGAGCGAGGTAAGTGAGTGGAGAGAATTTGCCATTGGGTCCGAAGGCCAAATGCTGGGTTTTTCGGACTCGAAAGGCGTGGAGGGTCTCCGCTCCAGTCGCGAGAATGAGAACCGCGATGGCAGTGAGGATCGAGGGCATGGGCATCTGATCTACCATGGCGAATATCGGAGTCCGAAAAGGGTGAGGAGAAAGGTTCCGAGAATGGAGAGTCCGGCGATGGTCCAGGGGCGGAAGTGGTCGACGGGGTCGGGGGTGAGGCGAACAAGCGAAGCTTGTGCCATTCCATCGATTTTTTTGAAAATAGAATCGAGGGCCGTGGGGTCTCCTGCTGCGAAAGTTTGGCCACCGGTGATGGAGGAAATGACGGAGACTTCGGCGGGGGCGTCGCCGCCACCGATATGGACGGCATAAACGGTGATATTATTTTCGGCGAGCGATTGGGCGATTTTGACATCGTTGCCATTAGAGAGATCGAAGCTCTGGCCATCGGAGAGGAGAACGATCATGCGGTCGCCGACTTCGGATTCGAGGAGGTAATTCTCAGCCTGCTTGAGTGCTTTACCGATGGAAGTTCCGCCACTAAACCAATTGGGAAGTTTGCTGGGGTGGAGGAAAGGAGGGGCGTTGCGGAAGGCGGAGACGTCGGTAGTGAGCGGGACCCAGCGGAGGTTATCGTCACCAAAAACGAGGAGGGAAAAGGCGTCGCCTTTTCGGTAGGTGAGGAATTCGTTGAGCGAATCCATTGCGACCTCGTAGCGATCTTGTTCTCCAAAAGAGGCGGTCATAGAACCTGAGACATCGAGACAGAACATGATGTTGGTCAGCTCACGTTCGCTTTTTGGGCGCTCGAATTGTCGGGGTCCGGCTACGAGAATGATGAAGGTGGTGAGGAGGAGAGCGGGGAGTGAGTTGACGAAATTAAGAGTGCGGGAGAGCCACTTGGAGTGATTAGTTTTCTGGTGGTCGAAAGGAAGTGGGAGGGCACGGGCGTGGGTGCGCCATTGAAACACGATCAGGAGGATCGGGATTGCGAGTGCGAGGAGGACGGCTGGATAGGCGAAAGACAAGGGAAGAGTGAGTGGGGAATTGCTTGGCTGGGGAGGTTTATCTGCAACGGAGTGAAACGGAGATAGCCAACGGCAAATTTAGCAGATTAAGACTGATGGTTACGGGATTGGATTGACTACTGAAAAGACAGAGGAATCTGACGCGTGGTTGAAGCAATGGCTCTGTGTTTAGGGTTTCTCGATCTGGGATTTAGAGTTTCCCTGATAGGAATCGAGGAGCGGGAGGATGTCCTTGTGGGTGAGTTCGGGGTTGGGGGCGTGGAGCCATTGCTCGATCTTTAGGATGAGGGGGGAGGCGTCCGGGTGGGTGCGGAGTTGGATGAGGGCTTTGGCGGGGGAGAGGTTTTGGAGGTTGGGGAGTTTTTGTTTCCAGTGGCCGACGATGAGGCGTTCGAGTTGGGCGCGGTCGTTGTCGGGGAGGTCGCCTTTTGAGGCGGAGCTGACGAGGCGGTTGAGCTTTTCGTGGAGAGTGGGCTCGGGTGTGGGCGGAGCTGGGGGAGGGGGAAGTTTTTTGCGGTAGAGCAGGATGATGAGGAAGCCGAGGAGCCAGAGAATGCCGAGAATGCCGATGAGGAGGCGGTAGCCGCCTAGGCGATCGGGGTCGTTTGGTTTGAGGGTTTCGGGTGGGGGAAGGCTGTCGAGAGGATGTCGGGTAGTGATTTCAATTTGGGAATCGAATGCGGGGAGGGCTGCACCATTTGGGTAGTGAAGATATGTGGAAAGTTGGTGGGTGCCGGGGTCGAGGCCGTAGACTTCGAGGTCGTAGCGGAAGCCGTCGGCTGCTGGTTTGATTTCGAGGATGCGGATGACGAGTGAGCCTTCGCGGTTTTTTTGCGGGATGGGTTCGACTTTAGCGCCGGGGATGTAGAGGTCGGTGATGGTGGTAGGGAAGCCGAGGGGGGACTTGAGGTCAGAGGTCTGAGATCTGAGGTCGGAGATCTGGAAGAAGAAGATGAAGAGGAGGATGAGTCTGTTCATCGGGAGAGGAGGTTGCGGGATTGAAGGAAAAGCCGGAGGGAGGCGAGGTAGGTTCGGTCGGTGTGGATCGTGAAATGATCGATGGAAGCGCGCTTGAGTTCGGATGTTTTTTTTTCGAGCGAGGTGAATCTCTTCTTGGAAGAGATGGTGAATTCGCGGCCGGTTTCGACTTCTCGTCCGCGAATGAGTCCGGCTCCGGGGAGGGATTCTTCGGCGGGGTCTCGGAGGAGGAGGACGGCGAGGTCGTGTTTGTGCCCGAGGATTTTGAGGGCGGGGATGGCGCCGGGGTCGTGAAGATCGGAGAGGACGAAGATGAGGCTGCGTTCGCGGAGGGAAGGGTTTAGCGAGAGGAGCTTGCTGGAGAGTTGGGTGGGTTCGGCGAAGTCGTAGGTGCGGAGTTCGTGGAGCCACTGGAGGATGGTTTCGCGGGAGAGCGAGGGCTTGATATTGAGCTCGCGGGATCCTCCGCCGAGCAGTCCGACGGGGGAGACGCGGTCGAGGCAGGCGAGACCGAGGCCGCCGGCGATTTGGACGGCGAGTTCGTATTTTGAGTGCTTCGTGGAAGCGAGGGTCATGGAGGCCGAGGTGTCGACGATGAACCAAACGGGGAGACTTTTGGGAGACTCAAATTCTTTGACGTGGGTGACGCCGGTGCGGGCGGTGACGCGCCAGTCGATACTTTTGACGGGATCGCCCGGGACGTAGGGGCGTGACTGAACGAATTCGAGGCCCTGGCCGAGGAAGGGGGAGCGATCGGTGCCGTAGGAAAGCGAATCGGCAAGACGCTTCACCGCGAGTAGGAACTGGCGGGAGTCGAGGGGCCGGGTTGATTCGAGTTTAGGCATTATTTAGAGCAAGGAAGGGGACATGAAAGGGGAGATTTTAAACCACGGATAAATAGGATGAATGGGATTTTTGAGAGGCTTTGGTTGGGAAGGTTTATCCGTAGATTAAGACTGATGGTTGAGGCAGGGATGAATATTTAACACTTAAGTTTAAACTACTGGGTTGGGGGGTAGACTCAGGCTGTTTTGGCTGCGAGGTGTTTTTCTAGAATCATGAGAAGACAGTGCGATATCTATGCGGTGATGAAGGTCAGCAAATAGAAGCTTTGTTTTTGTCATCGGATCGTATCGGATATTCAGAGGCTAAGAGCGTCTGCTACGATTATGAGATTGAGGCGTCGAGGATTTCTTGGAGGACTTGTTTGGCGGTGCGGCCTTCGGCGAGGGCTTCGTAGGAGAGGCGGATTCGGTGGAGGCAGACGTCTTCGGCGAGGGCGAAGAGGTCTTCGGGAATGGCGTAGCTGCGTCCGTGGATGAGGGCGCGGGCGCGGGAGGCTTTGAGGAGGGAGATGCCGGCACGGGGGGAGCAGCCGAGTTCGAGTTCGGGGTGCTTGCGGGTTCGTTCGACGATGTCTACGACGTGCTTGAGGAGCACATCACTGACGTGGATATTGTGCGTTGCTTCCATGGCGTCGATGAGGTCTTGGGGAGTGCCCACGGCGTCATCGGTAACGAGGTCGAACTCGGTTCGGGCGACGGCCCCATCGCCTTTTTTCTCCACTCCGAGATTCATGTTTCGGCGGAGGATTTCTTCTTCTTCTTCGATGGTGGGGTAATCGAGACGGTGGCAGAGCATGAAGCGATCGAGCTGGGCTTCGGGGAGTTCGAAGGTTCCCGATTGCTCGATGGGGTTCTGCGTCGCGATGACGAGGAAGGGTGTTGGGAGGGAGAAGGTTTCGCTGCCGAGGGTCACTTTTCGCTCCTGCATCGCTTCGAGAAGAGCTCCCTGGACCTTGGGCGCTGCGCGGTTGATCTCATCGGTGAGGAGGAGGTTGGTGAAAATGGGGCCGCGGTGGGTGCGGAATGCGCCTGTCTTGCTATCGAGGATTTCGGTTCCGAGGATGTCGGAGGGGAGGAGGTCGATGGTGAACTGGACGCGACTGAAGTCGAGGTGGAGGGCTTTCGAGATCGTGTTGACCAGAAGGGTCTTAGCGAGGCCGGGCATGCCTTCCAGCAGGAGGTGGCCGGAGGTGAGGAGGGCGATGATGGTTCGTTCAACGACGACGTCCTGTCCGACCACGATTTTGCCGACGCGCTCGCGGATGTTGTGAAGATAAGTGGCGATAGCCTCTGGAGAGGCGGGATTGGTGCTCATGAGATTAAGTGCGGGAAAGGAATTGCGGTTTGATCTTCAGAAGCAAGCGTCCGAAGGAGGGTGGGTTAGCTTTTGGAGGGGAGGGAGGTCAGAGGTCAGAAAATGGGATGGAGACTTGGGCCTCGAATGTTTTTTCATCGGTGGGAGCAATGTTGATGATCGCTCCGATGGTGAGGGCGATTTCCTTACAAAGACTTAGGCCAATTCCGGTGTGTCCCTCGCCGTGAGTACGGACTTTGTCGGCGCGATAGAAGGGCTCGAAGAAGCGCTCGCAATTTTCTTCTAGCTTTTCCGGGATGGCATTGGAAATGGTGAGGATCAAGTGCTTCTTTTCATCGAACGTTTCGATTTTAATGGCAGAGCCTTCCTCGGCGTAAGAGGCGGCGTTATCGATGAGATTACTGACAAGGATGCGCAGGAGTTCTGCGTCATTTTCCTGGATGAAGTGTTCAGAATTGAGTTTCCATTTGGCGCTTAATTTATGATCCTTGGTCTTTTGCGAGAGTTCCTTCCATGCGGTATCGAGGAGTTCGTGGAGATCTATGCGGTCCAAGACAAGAACTTCGTTTCCGCCCTGAAGTCGGGCAAACTGCATGAGTCGGGAGACGGTTGTTTTCATCCCGTCGGCAATGGTGTCGACTTTTTGAAAGCGGTTTTGATAATCTTCGCTGGAGCGTTCACGGGTCAATGCGAGCTCGGTGACCATTTTGATTCCAGAGAGGGGGGTGCGCAGTTCGTGGGCGGCATGGTAGGAGAAGTCGCGTTCTCGTTTGCGGACTCCTTCGATTCGTTCGAGGAGGTGATTATAGCCTTCGACCAGTCCCCGCAGCTCCATCGGGAAATTGTGGGAAATGACGATGGGGCGTCCGAGTTGGTTGTCTTCCCGCGCGTCTAGGCGGTCGGAGAGATCCTTTAGAGGAACGAGGCTTTGGTTAATCACGCCGAAGATGGCGACGCCACAGAGAACGAAGGTTCCCAGCCCTACTAAAATAAGCGTTTGTCGAAGGTTACGCAGTGCGTTGTCCTTTTGTCGGGTGCTGGCGGCGAGGACAAAGACGAATTGCGGAATCTCGTAGTCAGGGACTTCAATGACACGGTCCTTGGGCACGGCGTTGACGAGGATTCCGATGGCACGAACACTTTGATCTCCACCGATGGTGGCGTCGAGAAAGACAGGTTGGTTGAGTTCACCATGGAAACGAGGGAGCTCGCGAGGGCCGAGGGCGGGTGACTTAACTGATTGCCCTGTGCGCACATCCCAGGCTTGGGCAAGATCATCGAGGGCGCGGGTGGGGTCGTCTTCGATATCGAGAAGCCATTCATGGTAGACATTTCCGCCCTGGGTTTCCAACTCCGAGACCATTAAGTTGGCAGTGGATTTGAGATCGACGTCGATTTGTTCGATGAAGGAATTTCGGATCGAAAAGTAGACAATGACGATGCCCATGAGGACCATCAGAAGGATGGATAGACCGGTGCCAAGAAGGAGGCGGCCGAGGATCGATGGATTAGGTCCCATCATTCGGATCTAGGAAATATCCCTGCCCGCGGCGGGTCTGTAGAAGATTTGGTTCGTTGCCCTCGTTCAGTTTTTTCCGGAGGTAGCTGACGTAGACGTCGACGGCATTGCTTGAGCCGCCTTCGGCATCCTGATAAACGTGTTCCCAGATTTCCTGACGGGAAACGATTTCGCCCGCGCGATAAGTGAGATATTCCAAAAGGCCGTATTCCCGCTTCGTGAGGACGATTTCCCGCTTTCCTCGGGTGACGCGCTTGCTGTTAAGATCAACGACGAGATCTCCGACTTCGATGGTGGCCTTTCTCTTTCCGTAGACCTTCCGAGTCTGGGCTTGGATGCGGGCAAGGAGTTCGGGAAGGCCAAAGGGCTTGATGAGGTAGTCATCGGCTCCAGCATTGAGTCCCTCGACGCGATTCTCCATCGAATCGAGGGCGCTGGTAATAATGATGGGGGTTTCATCCCCATTTTTTCGGAGTTCGGTCAAAATCTTGAGTCCATCGATGCCGGGAACCATGAGGTCGAGCACGATGGCGTCGTATTTATGACTGGTGGCAAATTTGAGTCCCTCGTTTCCGTCGGGTGTCGCGTCGACGGCAAAGCCTGTATCTTTAAGGTGTTCCGTGATCGATTCACGAAGGGGAGTGTAGTCTTCAATCAGGAGGATGCGCATGGAAAGGAGTATAAGCTTAGGGTAAGGAATGAAATCAAGGAAATGCTAAAGTGTGGAAAGGGAGATTGAATCTCTAATAAAAGTAGATTTTCGGAAAACAGTTTGGTCGGCTTGCGCCCTGATCCGGATTAGGGCAGCGTCGGGGAAAGAAGCATGATTGATCCCTGGCAGCAAATCGCATTGGTCGTCCTTGTCGTCCTCGTGTTCGCGAGTTTCGTGAAGGAATGGTTGTCGGCTGAGGTCGTCTCTCTTAGTGCGCTTGTGATTTGCGTTCTTATTGGAGTGCTTCCGATCGCAGTGGCGGCGCCGTCGCTGGATCTAACGGGAGACGAGCTGTCCGAAGCAATACGTCGTTTTAATGCGGATGCCCTACGGGTCTTTGCCCATCCGGCACCGATTACGGTTGCGTGCATGTTTGTCTTGAGTGCTGCGCTTGATCGGACGGGCGTGGTTGAGATTTTGGGGAATTGGTTTGAAAGGGTGGCGGCGACGAGTCCGACCCGGATGCTCGTGGTGATGATTTTGATCGTGGCAGCGCTATCGGGATTCATGAACAACACGCCGGTGGTGGTGGTTTTTATGCCGATCGTGCTGGCGATTTGTCGTCGTAAGGACTGGAAGGCCTCGCGTTTTTTGATTCCGCTTTCCTATGCCGCGATTGTTGGTGGCACGACCACGATTATTGGAACATCGACCAACTTGGTAGCGTCGGGGATTGCCGCAGCTTATAGCCCTGATCTGGCTTTCTCGATGTTCGAGGTGACGAAATTGGGCCTCGTTTTTGTGGCGGTGACCTTTGTTTACCTCGTCACGATTGGGCAGAAACTTCTTCCTGATCGGGTGACGCTGGCGGCCCTTATCGATTCGAAAGATTCCCGCGAGTTCATCACGCGGGCCTATGTTTCGAACAATTCCGATCTGATTGGGAAGGCAATTACGGAGACCTATCTAAAGAAGATGAAGAAGGCGCGGGTTATCGATGTGGTGCGCGACGGGAATCGTGTGCAGACGCCGTTGAATGAGACGATTCTGGAGGAAGCGGACGAGATCATTTTAAAAGGGAAGCTTGAAGAGATCATGAGTCTTTCGAAAGAGGAAGGGATGACGACGATGAAAGATGAAACCGGCCTGGAGGGGGTTCGAACCGAGACCGCTGTGCTGATGGAGGGAATTATTGGTCCTGATTCATCGATGGCGGGACGGAGCCTTCGTGAATTGAATTTCAGGCAGAAATTTGGCGTGATCATCGTGGCGGTTCATCGTCGTGGGAAAAACCTCCAGGAGCGCTTCGAGGACGTGAAACTGGCCTTTGGTGACACGCTGCTGGTTCAGGGACCTGCCACGCGGATGCAGCAGCTTTTTCAGGAGAAGGACTTTGTGAACCTCTCTGAGCCGAAGCGGCAGATCGTTCGGAAGAACAAGGCACCATTGGCGATTGGCGCGCTTCTGGCGTTCATGATTTTAGGGGCGCTTGGTGGGGCGGGCGTGATGGCTCCGGTGCCGATCGTGCTGATTGCGCTTTCGGCTGCTGTTTTTGTTCTGGTCACTCGTTGCTTAGAACCCAGCGAGGCTTATCAGGCGATCGAGTGGAAGGTGCTCTTTATGATTATTGGCATGCTGGGGCTTGGGAAGGCACTTGAATTTTCGGGCGTCGCCATGCTTCTGGCTAACTGGGTGGTCGTGACGGTGGGGGATGCGGACCCCAGAATTTTGATCGCGGCTTTCTATCTTCTGGCTGCGGTTCTTACGGAAATGGTTTCCAATAATGCGGTTGCGGCGCTTCTGACCCCTCTTTCGATCATCGTGAGCCATCAGCTTGGATTGGATGCGCGCCCGTTTATTGTAGCGGTGATGTTCGGCTCCTCGGCGAGCTTCGTGACCCCGATCGGCTACCAGACGAACACCTTTGTTTACGGTGCTGGGGGATACAAATTTGGCGATTTTTTCCGAGCTGGCTTCCCTTTGGCGGTCATCCTCTGGATCTTGGCAAGCTTCTTGATTCCGGTGATGTGGCCACTCTAAGCGCGAAGAGGTTGACCCGATGGGGTGAGAGCGTTATTGATCCGCCATCGTTATAAAGGACCCAATCACCGTCTCA
>Ga0302114_10003156_pt1:0-5000 | contig 10407 bp, 5 predicted proteins | sample AG5_Surface_MG_FD_203107 | JGI IMG/M metagenome (GOLD analysis project Ga0302114, IMG submission 203107) | Marine microbial communities from Western Arctic Ocean, Canada - AG5_Surface | ecosystem: Environmental > Aquatic > Marine > Oceanic | place: Canada: Western Arctic Ocean | collected...
ATTTTCTTTAATATGTTTATATACAGCTTCAGCAGCTTCTTCATTAGGTTTTATTCTCTTTTTTACTAAATTAAATTTGACTTTAGACATTCTTTGGAAAGGTTTAATGTCTTTTAAACCCAACTCAGCTCCTGCAACAGGTCTTTTATACAGCTGGTTAGTATTTGAACGAATATCAACAGGATGAACACCCCATATATCGTATCGAATATCTTCTTCTAAATCATAATAACCTATATTAAAAATTGGGTTTTCTTGTGCATTTAAAATATTAACAGGAATAAGGCAAATTGCTAATATAGTTACCTTTAAAGAAAATAATCTCATTTAATCAATTATCCTCACGGTATGTGGTGTTCTACCTACAGCAATAGATTTTATAGAAGCTCTTTTATCAGTATCTATAATCGAAATATCATCACTATTTCCGTTAGTAACGATTAAAGTTTTATCATCTGAAGATATAGCTGCTCCCCATACTCTAGAACCTGCTAAAATATAATCAATCACTTCATAATTTTCTGTTTGTACTACAGCAACATGTTTTGATCTGCCTAATGTGATATAAGCTAGGCTTCCATCATTACTCATAGCAAAATCAACAGGTGTAATTTCTGTACTTCGTATACCTTTTTTTTCAAATTCTATATTGTGAATTACTTTAAAGCTATTCGTGTCTATTACACTAACTGTTCCACCTAGCTCATTTGTAACCCAGTACTCTTGGCCATTTTTTGTAAATGCACCTCGCCTAGGTCTGTTTCCTACTAATACTTCTTCTATGACTTTTCCTGCCCAGGGGTCTATAATAAGAACTGTATTAGTGCCTTCTGACGTAATATATACAAGCTTGCCATCAGGAGAAAAATTTACACCTTCAGGTTCAATACCTACATCTTCTATTACTCTTATAATTTTACCTGTATTAACGTCTATAACAGTTGCAGCATTATCATCTTCATTAGAGACTACTGCTATTTTACCATTAGGGCTTATATCAAAAATTTCAGGGTCATCACCTGTTTCTAAATTTCCAATAATCTCATATGTATTCATATCTATTATATTAATAATGTCATCTTCACTTGCTGCAACTAAAAGGCTATTAGAGTTGGCAACGTAATGCATATCTCTTGGTCGGTTACCGCTATCAATTGTAGCAATAACTTCATAGGTTTTTAAATCTATGATAGTTATATTATCACTGCCTTCATTAGAAATAAGAATAGTTTCTGAGTTAGCACCAAAAGAAACTAATAGCGCACTTATAAAGCCTAATTTAATGAAATTTTTATAAATAAAATTAATAAATCTCATAGTATTTTCCTTATTTAAGAGGTTAAAGATACAAAAGCATCATGCAAAGTATCTTTATTATATTCTTTAGTTATATTTTGAGGTGTATCTTTTTTAATAATTTTTCCTTTATTTAAAATAATAACCGTGTCAGATTTTTCTGCTTCATCAACTAAATGTGTTGCCCAAAGCACGGCCATTTTTCTTTCTTTTTTAAGCTTTATAACATAATCCAATAAATCTCTTCTACTTTGCGGGTCTAGTCCCACTGTAGGTTCGTCTAATAAGAGCAGCTTTGGTTTATGTAATAAAGATCTTGCTAATTCTACCCTACGTTTTTGACCGCCTGAAAGAGATCTAACTTTATCATTAATTCGGTCAGATAAATTGACTTGCTCTAATTCTATTATAACTCTCTTTTTAAATTCTTTGTCGTTAATGCCATGAAGATTACTATGAAACTTTAAATTCTCCATAACTGTTAAGTCCATATCTAGGGTAATCTGTTGAAACACAACGCCAATATGAGCTAAAGCATTTATTGCATTACTTCTCATATCAAAATCATTTATTAAAACATTACCTTTTTCAGAAACAAATAATCCTGTTAAAATTTGAAATAAAGTAGTTTTCCCTGCACCATTTGGGCCTAATAAAGAAGCATATTCTCCTTCAGCCAATGAAAAGCTTACGTCATTAAGTGCTTTTATTAAGCCATATGATTTGGATAACGATTTTATATCTAAAGTTATATTTTCCATTATTTCTCTCGTTTCCTTATATTATATTTTTCCAGATAAAATTTCTGGATATGTTATTATCAATTCTGTTCTTATTTTTTCCATTTGATCATCTTCAGTTTTTCTTGGTCGTTTCATATCTATTTTTAAGTCATGAATAACCTGAGACGGTCCTTTAGAAAGAAAAAGAATTCTGTCACCTAGGTATATGGCTTCTCTTAAATCATGAGTTACAAAAATTATAGTAGTTTTTTGATTTTCCCATAATTTTATTAACATTTTTCTAAGTAAGTTAGCTACTGTGAGATCAAGAGAAATAAAAGGCTCATCTAATAATAATATTTTAGGCTTATTAACAAAGGCTCTTGCTATTGCAACTCTTCTCTGCATTCCTCCAGATAATTGAGAAGGAAATGAATTCATATATTTAGTTAATCCCATTTCATTAATTAGTTCTTCACTATGAGAGATCTCTTCAGCAGTTTGTTTGGTAACTATGGATACATTTTGTTTTACCGTTAACCAGGGCATTAATCTAGGTTCTTGAAACATGTAACCTATTGGCCATTCATTTGGCAATGTTCCATCTTGATACCTTATAGAACCTTCTAATTTTGTATCAAGGCCAGATAGCAAGTTTAACAGAGTTGTTTTCCCACAACCGGATGGGCCCACTAAGCAACAAAACTGTCCTTGCGGCACTATAAATTCCATATCTTTAATGGCATTATTATAAGTGTTTTGATTTTTATCTTCATATCCTTTTGAAATAATGTTTACAAATAAATCATGAGGCTTTTTTATTATGTTGTTCTCCATTTATTTAGCCTCCTTTCAATAGGGCTTATAATAGAATATTCTACAATTATCATTACTGTAACAAAGGATAAGGTGTATGCAAATAGCGATGCTATATCAAATAAATTGAAAAACTCATTTAATTTATAGCCTATTCCATTACTTCTTCCTAAAAGCTCTACTACTAATACTATTTTCCATATAAGAGATATGCCACCTCTTGCTGCAGCCATTATAAATGGGTATAGCTGAGGTAGAAAAAAATTAAAAAATTTCTTTTTATAACTAACCTTAAAAACATCTGCTACCTCTAGAATTTTTCTATCAATTGCTCTAGTTCCCTCTCTAATAGTTACTAAAACATTAGGTATTTTGTTCAGTGATACTGCAGTGATTGCAGCAATTTCGTTAAGCCCAAACCAAACATAGCATAAAATAATTATTACTAGGGCAGGTGTATTAAGCAATAGAATATGCCATCCATCTAGCATAATATTAAGATTCTTTTTAGACCCCATTGCAATGCCTAATCCGGTTCCGACTAGCATAGCAATTGTAAAGGCTAATATTACGCGCCAAAGAGTTACGCCTAGATGATATAACATTTCACCATATATCATTTCATCATAGAAAATAATTAAGACTGTTTTTGGAGAAGGCATTACATCACTATTAATTAAAAGCGCTGCCATTTCCCAAATAAATAGTAATAAAAGGAACGAAAAAATTCTTACATTTCTAGCATTTTGTACAAAATAATCAGTAAAAATATTTTTAAAAAATCTATTTAACATTATTTATCCCAAATTACTCCATCAGATAACTCTTTACTATTACCAACCAAATCTCTACCTCCAATTTCAGCTAATATCTTAAAAGCATTTTTTATAGCAGATTTATATTCAGCTGCATTATTAGAAGGTATACCATTTCTGAATCCTTCTTTTAAAGCTTCTAATGTACTGGCATTTTTTGCACCAGTAAGTTTTTGTATTCTTTTCCATTCTGCATCACTAGTCCTTAATATTTCTCGAGCTTCTTCTGATGCTGCTATAAAGCTTTTTAGTGTACCTTTATTCTCATTTGCCCATTCTTCACTAAAAACGTAGCCAATTAATGGCAGTGATTTTCCTATTCCAAGCTTTGGTAATATTTCCTCTACTGAAATTATTTTTCTAAAATTTAGAGCTTTTAATCTAGCCGTATAATTCCAATAATTAAATGCACCATCTAATTCTCCTCTGCTAACCATACCATTTATTAGAGGTGGAGCTGCATAAGCAGGTTCTATATGTTTTGCTATATCATATCCTAATATTTTAATTGTATATGCACGAATTAAAATCCAACTTTTATCAATGCTTCCTCCTGCGATACCTATTTGAGCATCTTTCATATTCTTTATAGATGTAATAGGGCTATCATTAGAAACCATTAAGGCACCAGCAGCTGTAGAATAAGGTATTAATGTAAAGTCCTTACCTTTATCCCTTTGCCTACTTACCCAAACCCAGTCGGTTACAATAACGTCCACTGACTTAGACATAAGTGCAATAGCAGAAGCATTTTTATTAGTTAAGTAAGTTATGTCTAGATTAATACCATACTTAGCATCAAGGCCATGTTCTTTAATGACATTAAGCTCCCAGTTAACAGTACCATATTTTAATACAGATAATCTAATATCCGCGGCCAATAATGCGTTAGATAATAAATAAAGAGTAACCAATAAGAATGATAATAATTTAATAATTTTTTTCATAATAACTTTCTAAGCCTAAAATAATAATCACTATATACAAAAACATACATATAGACATAAATTAAGTGTTCTATAAATTAATTTAATAGGTAAGTAAAATTACAATTTATTAATGTTTAGAAACTATATAATATAGATAAACAATAATATTTGAGAAATAGGATAAAATATAAAGAATTAATAGAAAAAAATTGTAACAAAAAATCCCAGAAAACCATCATAAATAATAAAAAAATAAGGATTAAAAAAATTATTTAAAAAAAAAAGAAAAATATCTTTGACAGTTAGTTAAGACAGACGTATACAATCCATTCACCCGATAAAAAAAGTAATACATTCGGATGTTTGTTAAAAACGGACATAATATAATTTATAATTATGATCGTTTAATTTGCTGTTTGAAA
>Ga0302114_10003156_pt1:7500-10407 | contig 10407 bp, 5 predicted proteins | sample AG5_Surface_MG_FD_203107 | JGI IMG/M metagenome (GOLD analysis project Ga0302114, IMG submission 203107) | Marine microbial communities from Western Arctic Ocean, Canada - AG5_Surface | ecosystem: Environmental > Aquatic > Marine > Oceanic | place: Canada: Western Arctic Ocean...
GAGGAAAGGACATCAACCGAGACTCCGTTAGTAGTGGCGAGCGAACGCGGATCAGGCCAGTCTCTTATATAAAGTGAAACCAGAACTGTCTGGAAAGGCAGGCTATAATGGGTGATAGCCCCGTATGGGTACAGCACTTAATAAGAGCTCGAGTAGGGCGGGACACGTGAAATCCTGTTTGAAAATGGGGGGACCACCCTCCAAGCCTAAGTACTCCTTTGTGACCGATAGCGAACTAGTACCGTGAGGGAAAGGTGAAAAGTACCCCTATTAGGGGAGTGAAATAGAACCTGAAACCGAATGCCTACAAGCAGTCGAAGCGTCCTTGAGGCGTAACGGCGTACCTTTTGTATAATGGGTCAGCGAGTTACTCTAAGCAGCAAGCTTAAACCGTTAGGTGTAGGCGCAGCGAAAGCGAGTCTTAATAGGGCGATTTAGTTGCTTGGAGTAGACCCGAAACCGGGTGATCTAGGTATGAGCAGGTTGAAGGTGCAGTAACATGCACTGGAGGACCGAACCCACGTCTGTTGAAAAAGACGGGGATGACTTGTTCCTAGGGGTGAAAGGCCAATCAAACCCGGAGATAGCTGGTTCTCCGCGAAAACTATTTAGGTAGTGCGTTGTGTATCACCATCGGGGGTAGAGCACTGGATGGGCTAGGGGGGAGCTAATCCTTACCAAACCTAACCAAACTCCGAATACCGATGAGTGCAGCACGGCAGACAGACATTGGGTGCTAAGGTCCAGTGTCGAAAGGGAAACAGCCCAGACCGCCAGCTAAGGTCCCCAAGTCATGGCTAAGTGGCAAAGGATGTGAGAAATCCAAAACAGCCAGGAGGTTGGCTTAGAAGCAGCCATCCTTTAAAGATAGCGTAACAGCTCACTGGTCTAATTAAGATTTCTTGCGCCGAAGATGTATCGGGGCTAAAGCCATGCACCGAAGCTGCGGATGTGATTTATTTCACATGGTAGCGGAGCGTTCCGTAAGCCTGTGAAGGGTTACCGCGAGGTAGCCTGGAGGTATCGGAAGTGAGAATGCTGACACGAGTAGCGATAAACAGTGTGAGAGACACTGTCGCCGAAAATCCAAGGGTTCCTGCGTAAAGCTAATCTGCGCAGGGTGAGCCGGCCCCTAAGGCGAGGGCGAAAGCCGTAGTCGATGGGAACCAGGTTAATATTCCTGGGCCTGCTGGAAGTGACGAATACCGTAAATTGTAAGTTCTTATTGGATTGATACTTGCAGTGAAGGTGTTCCAGGAAATAACTCCAGCTTATAGACCGTACTCTAAACCGACACAGGTGGATTGGTAGAGAATACCTAGGCGCTTGAGAGAACGATGTTGAAGGAACTCGGCAAAATGCCCCCGTAACTTCGGGAGAAGGGGGACCCTTACTTGGGCAACCAGGTGAGGGTGGCACAGAATAGGGGGTGGCGACTGTTTACTAAAAACACAGGACTCTGCAAACTCGTAAGAGGACGTATAGGGTCTGACGCCTGCCCGGTGCTGGAAGGTTAAGAGGAGGGGTGAGAGCTCTGAATTGAAGCCCCAGTAAACGGCGGCCGTAACTATAACGGTCCTAAGGTAGCGAAATTCCTTGTCGGGTAAGTTCCGACCCGCACGAATGGCGCAACGACTTCCCCACTGTCTCCAACATCGACTCAGCGAAACTGAATTCTCCGTGAAGATGCGGAGTACGCGTGGTCAGACGGAAAGACCCCGTGCACCTTTACTACAACTTTACAGTGGTAATAGATATTGAACGTGTAGGATAGGCGGGAGCCTTTGAAGTGTCAACGCCAGTTGGCATGGAGGCAACCTTGAAATACCGCCCTTTTAATATCTGTTATCTAACCGAGACCCGTTATCCGGGTCCGGGACCCTGTATGGTGGGTAGTTTGACTGGGGCGGTCGCCTCCTAAAGAGTAACGGAGGCGCGCGAAGGTTGGCTCAAGCTGGTCGGAAATCAGCTGTGGAGTGCAATGGCAAAAGCCAGCCTGACTGTGAGACTGACAAGTCGAGCAGAGACGAAAGTCGGTCATAGTGATCCGGTGGTCCCGTGTGGAAGGGCCATCGCTCAACGGATAAAAGGTACGCCGGGGATAACAGGCTGATACTACCCAAGAGTTCATATCGACGGTAGTGTTTGGCACCTCGATGTCGGCTCATCACATCCTGGGGCTGTAGCAGGTCCCAAGGGTTCGGCTGTTCGCCGATTAAAGTGGTACGTGAGCTGGGTTTAGAACGTCGTGAGACAGTTCGGTCCCTATCTGCCATGCGTGTAGGATATTTGAGAGGAGCTGTCCCTAGTACGAGAGGACCGGGATGGACGTACCTCTGGTGTACCAGTTGTTTCGCCAGAAGCATCGCTGGGTAGCTAAGTACGGAAGGGATAACCGCTGAAAGCATCTAAGCGGGAAGCCTTCCTCGAGACTAGATATCCCTTGAGAGTCGTGGAAGACTACCACGTTGATAGGCCAGGTGTGGAAGCGCAGTAATGTGTGAAGCTAACTGGTACTAATAACTCGATCGGCTTTAGTTCAACCCATGTACAGTAATTACTCTGTATATTTGGCAAGGTATATATTAACTTTACGATATTATGACGACTTGGTGATTATAGCGAGGAGGCTGCACCCGATTCCATTCCGAACTCGGTAGTGAAAATCCTCAGCGCCGATGGTACTTCATCTTAAGGTGCGGAAGAGTAGGTCGTTGCCAGGTCTTCTTAATATCGTTTAGTTTTAACTTCTTTATAAATTTTACAGCGATATAGGATTAAACTTATTAACGCGGGGTGGAGCAGCCCGGTAGCTCGTCAGGCTCATAACCTGAAGGTCGTAGGTTCAAATCCTACCCCCGCAACCAATATTTTCCCCAGATAATCCACATATATTAACTTTTAAAC
>Ga0302114_10003163_pt1 | contig 10394 bp, 12 predicted proteins | sample AG5_Surface_MG_FD_203107 | JGI IMG/M metagenome (GOLD analysis project Ga0302114, IMG submission 203107) | Marine microbial communities from Western Arctic Ocean, Canada - AG5_Surface | ecosystem: Environmental > Aquatic > Marine > Oceanic | place: Canada: Western Arctic Ocean | collected...
TGGGGGGTGGTGGTGCCTGTGGATCATCCCCCGTTTGATCTCTCCCGTCGATTGCTGCTTCCTCCTCCTCCTCCTTCCTCTTCCTGTTGGTTTTTTTCTTTTTAGACGCAGCGCCGGCGAAATCGTGAGAGCCGCTAGACAAGGAGCGAGAGGAGGAGCGAGAGGAGGCTAAGGAGCCAGCCCGAAAGCGAGGAGGTGGAGGTGGAGGAGGAGGAGGAGGAGGAGGTGCCACAACGCCAACGCCAACGCTGCTGAAGTACGGGGATGTGGGGGAGGAGGTCAGCGAGAGGTTGGGAGGGGGCACGGCCGGTGGTGACGACGGTGGAAGGGGTGGAGGGGGGGGGGATACCTGTCCGGAGGAAATGGAAGTGTTGCTGTTGGTGTTGCTGTTGCTGTTGCTGTTGCTGATGCTGTTGGACATTTGAACGTCAAGTTCGTCCTCCTCTGCCTTTGGCGTTGTGGGGGTTGCCTTCTCCCTCTTCTCCCTCTTCTCCCTCTTCTTCGTCGGCTTCTTCGCCTCCTCCTTCGCCTCCACCTCCACCTCCACCTCCACCCCCCCCCTTCTCCTCCTCCTCCCCCTCCCCTCCTCGTTCGGGTCGAACTCCCTCAGAACCCTCCCGGAAGGAACAGTCTCAACGGTCCCGGCCATCGACCACTTCACCGTCGCGGTCGAGGACTCGGCGGAGAAGTCTACGATCAGGGCAAGCTCCTCGGCGGAGGAAGTTAGGGAGGTTGAGACCCACACCATGTTGCCGACGTTTACGTATCGAGGGAGGGGGGGCATTGAGTTGAGTCAGCAGGATTGATTGTTTTACTCGGAAAGGAAAGAATAGGGGGGTGAAAAAAAAGGATTTGAGTGGGTTGTTGACGGAGAATGGGCAAGGAAAAGTAGGGTAATTGTTTGTAATAGTAATTGTGGAGTAGTTCTTGCATCTGAAAATCACAAAATATCTACTAAAATAAAATCCAGCATCAAACCCCGTGACGCTTCCCTCCTGCCCCGACTCTTGAATAAATTTCGCCAGCATTCATTCGAAGCAAGAATGCTCCTTCTCCTTCTCTTCCTTGCCCCCTCTTGCGCGTTCCGGTCCTCGACTTCATATTCCTTGCATCGAAACTTTCAGCCCCACAGTGCTGGCAAAACAACCGCTGCCGGAGCGCGAGTTGCGGCGGTTCTGAGTGGCGAGAGGTGCGGGAACTACTACTACACAGTCACAGGGACCACCCGGTCATACGATCGTTCCGTGAGGTTATGCTCAGTTGATCAAAAGGGAGTTGATGAAATCCCCCCCAACCCCAACCCCAACCATAACCACAACCCCAACCCTCTCCTCTCTTCCTATGCCCTTCTTGCCCTCCTTCCCGTAATTTGGGGCACCCAACACCCAATAGTAAAGCAGTTCGCATCGACAGACTCCTCCACCTTCACGTTCCTTCGGTTCTTCCTCGCGACCCTATTCTCCTCCTTGACCTCCCTCCTCCCCAAATCCTCCAAGTTCCCCCTCAGCCCCCCCACAACCACGCCCTCCTTCGCCGCTGAGCTCGGAATCTACATGTTCTGCGGCTACGCTCTCCAGGCCGTGTCGATGGCAACGATCCCCGCGTCGGTGAGCGCCTTCATCCTCTACCTCAACGTCAAGTTCGTCCCCTTTTTCGACCGAATTCTCTTCGGCTCTAGAATAACGGCCAAAACGTGGGCAAGCGCAGCCGCGGCTATTTTTGGGACGGGGCTCTTGCTCCTCGGTTCGCCGGCGTCTACATCGACGTCTGCATCGTCGACGTCTATCGTCAACGACGGGGGGGGCTACGTTCTCTCGATCCTCGCGGCAGCGGCCTCGGCGATGTTCATCCTTCGGTTGCGAGACGCGACCAACGTTTCCCCCTCCCCCTCCTCCAGCAACAAGGTAGATTTGACGACCGGTTTGCTTCTCGTTGTCACAACTCTGTCCTTCTGCTGGACGTTTCTCGCCCACGACTTGAGCCCCTGGCAATCAATAAAGACTCAGGCGATCACCAACATCGTACCCTTGCTTTACTTGAGCTCGGTGTGCACTGTGCTGGCCACTTTCATTCAGGCAATTGGGCAGAAGAGCGTTGAGCCCGCCAAAGCGGCGCTTATATTTGCCTCGGATCCAATCTTCGCCGCCTTCTTCTCCTACCTACTGCTGGGGGAGCAGCTGGCTCCGATAGGAGTGTTGGGGGGGGGCGTTATTTTGGGTGCTGCTGTTCTGGGTGTTTCTGATAATGCTGAGACGGCCAAAAAGTAAATGTAATTATCACAAATTAGAAAAACTCCTTTAGATTTAGATTAGATTTAGATTCAACACGGAAATAATGCGCTTACGCCACTCTTCCACACGAGGGTTGTGTCTGTGAAGGTGTCTGATCCTTTATCAGCCCTCCAGTTTACTACCACAATTTCCTCCACCGCCACGCCCCGCAACTCGGCCAGATTTACAACCAAAACCCCTTGGTCATAGTTATTCAAAAACATTTTCAACGACCCACCATCGCTCGTGTAGTTGCTGGTTATGAATTTCGGTAGTTCCGCCTCTTCCCCCACCCCCACATTCACATTCAGCAATTTCAATAGACTGTCAATCTCCTCCCCCGCAACATTGTCAATGAAGCAGAAAGTGTTCGCGAACGGCGCAATCGCGAACACGTCGTCATAACGGAAATCTTCGTACAGATCGTACCGTAGCGTGCCTGTTGAAGTAATATGCACGTAGTCAGTTTCAGTTTCAGTTTCAGTTTCAGTTTCAGCCTCCCCGTTCACCCCCCTCGGCAAGATCTCGTTCATATACAGCTTGTAGAGCGAATTCTCGTCCTCCACGTCAACGCCGTATTTGTAAATTTTCGGCACGCACGCCAAAACTTCGTCCAATCCTAACTTGGTTTTCGCCGCGTCGGTCGATTGCGCAATTGCAAGTCCCAAACTCGTGTCGAAGCTCGCCTCATCGTCCCCCATCCCAACGCTACTCATCAAAGTTTTCTTGTTCGCGTCTATGTACCTGTAGTTAAACCAGATTTCTTCTTCTTCTGGTGCTGTTGTTGATGGCACGTCCAATGTAAGCAACCCCACCGTGTCCAAATAGTGCCCAGCCTCAAAGGTGCTGGCGCGGGAATCCAATTTTTTAAATCCCCTGTAGTGCGTGTGCCCGGTTACAAACTGCACAGCGATGGAGGGATCTAATGCTCGGATGGCCTTCAATATCACAGACACGGCGTCGTCGACCAGGTCCATGTGGCTCATGACAACGATGGCGGAGACATTCTGTGCCTTCCCCTCGGCGAGAGCGCTAATAAACCAATCTTCTTTAACCTCGTCAGCGGGGTCTGTGACCGTGATTGTTCCGCAGGAGTCCTTCATGTGATACAGGAAACCGAAAAACATCACTTTCTGGTGCTTCACTTCGCCTTCTAGGATAATGTAAGGGCTCCCGATCCGAGAGTGGTCGTTGGACGAGAAGGTATTTGAAGTGAGATAATGCCCGTCCCAATTGCCGATAAACCCGCTCTCGACCATAAATCCAACGGTTTCATCGTCGTACAAGTCGTGATTCCCAATGGTTAACACGTCAAAAGGCATCTGAGAGATTATGGGGAAGAGCTCGGCCCCATGGATTTTCGCACTCGTGTACAAAGTAGCGTCCGATAGTCCTGACCCTTCCACGTGATCTCCATTGTTCACGAAGAAAACATCCCCTCGTCCAGAGTTGATGGCCTGATCCTTAACATGGCTCACAAAGGACGCTACGTCGCCGTAGTTTGCCGTGAGAAGTGGGTCATTGTCAGAGTGTGAGTGTGAAGCTACCCAACCATGAGTGTCTGTTGTTATGATGAGATTTATGTCTTTCAGCTCAACTGCTGTTGTTGCTGATGAGGCTCCTGCAAGCAGACTGAGCAATATAGTGATTGAGTCCATCATATGGTTAAACAACATAAAAAATTTGAAGCCAAAAAAAATAAAAATGAAAAAAATTGAGCAGAAAATTCCTGAACTGCTTAAACTAATATTTTCCTCCCTACAGTTACATTTTACAGCTCCCCTTGACGCGTTCTTAATCCTTCTTCCCCACACACACATTTATCTCCTCAACTTCCTCACTCAATCTACTTGATCGACAACTGCAACTCCAACTACGTCCCTTCAAACAAAAATAAAACCATGGCCACCCGGCGCAACTCTGCCTTCGACCGCGATTCTTGGGTCTTCTTCCCTGACAAAAAGGGCGACAAGGCCTGGCTCCCTGCTCGTGTTGCTTCCCAGAATGACTCAACAACCACCCTTGAGTTTCAATCTGGCGGCCGGGAGGAAATATCTTCCGCCGAGTTCTCCAAGCATGAGATGTGCGGCGCCTCCATGAACTTAGATTTAGATAATCTTGTTGACCTCGACGCTTTTTCGGAAGGTTCTATCCTTCACCACGTCCGAAAGCGCTTCCTGGAGGATAAAATCTACACTCATGTTGGCTCGATCCTGGTCGCATTGAATCCGTTCCAGCGGCTCCCGGGCATCTACGACGACAGCCAAATCAAATACTACACCGCCAACGTGCACTCCTCCGATCCCCCAGCCCCCCACGTGTACGGTTCTGCTGCTCTTGCGTATGACCAGATGCGTACTGGCCGTGGAAACCAATCTGTTCTCGTTTCTGGCGAGTCTGGCGCTGGCAAGACTGAGACTGCCAAGCAGGTTTTGAGGTGAGTCTGCTATCCTTCCGTTTTGATGATCCAACTTTTACTCATTTTTGCTTGCTTTTGCTTTCCCCCCCCCGCCGCCCCCCCCCCCTCCCCGCAACCCTCAGATACCTCACAACCGTGGCAGGACAATCCAACAAGAAAAACACCAAAACCGTAGCTGACCAAATCATGGATTCCAACCCCGTCCTCGAAGCCTTCGGAAACGCCAAAACCCTCCGAAACAACAACTCTTCCCGCTTCGGCAAGTGGATGGAGGTCAATTTCAACGGCAATAAAATTTGCGGCTGCCGAATTGTCAACTACCTCCTCGAGAAGTCCCGTGTCGTTCAGCAGACTCAAATGGAGCGGAATTACCACGTTTTCTACATGCTCCTCGCGGGCGATCTTAACCCCGAATTGAAATCCAAGCTCAAGCTTTCCAACGCTGACTCGTTCAACTATTTGAAAAAATCTGGCTGCACCACCGTCATGGAGTGGGACGACAAGGAGGAGTTCTCCATAATGGAAGCTGCTATGAAAACCCTAAATTTCTCCAGGGGGGAGATGGACGACATCTACACGGTGCTTGCGACCATCCTCCACCTCGGAAATATCGAGTTCGATGGCGGCGACGACAACTCGAGCGTTTCCAAGTCCACCGAGCCCCATTTGGAAAAGATGGCGTCCGTCATGAAAGCGAACAGCAGGGATATTGAGACCGCGCTGACCAGCAAAATGATGAAGATGGGTGGAGCGAGGGGCAGGTGGGTGAGCGAAGCGAGCGAGCCTTGAAGAAGACGAGAAATATACGAGCCAAAACTAACCCCCACTCAATTCGTTTGGTTCGCTTGGTTCTCTCGGCGCAGCATGGTGACTGCTAAGCTGAGCAAGGGGGCGGCCCAGGCAACAAGGGATGCACTGGCCAAGTCCCTGTACGGGCGAATGGTGAGCGAACGAAGCGAGCTATGATGTGCGCGAAATGGCACATACGGCTATAGCTACAAGCTGAGCTACTAAACTAACCCACCAAAATGCATCTCGCTTCGCTCGGCTCAGTTTGATTGGCTGGTGTTGCGAGTCAACGACACCTTGAACAAGACGCCGAGTAGCTCGTCGAGTCACATTGGCGTGCTGGACATATTCGGCTTTGAGGTGTTCAAGCACAATTCGTTTGAACAATTGTGCATCAATTACGCAAACGAGAAACTCCAATTCCACTTCAACGACTTCATCTTCAACGAAGAGTTAAAAATGTACAAGTCCGAGGGCGTGCCCTACCAAACCATGACATTCAAGGACAACCAGGTTTGCTTAGACCTGATTGAAGGCAAGCCTCTCGGCCTCTTGAAACTGATTGACGAGGAGTGCAACTTGGGCAAGGGTGAGCGAGCGAAGCGAAGCGAAGCGAGCGAGCCTTGGAGGAAGTCGAGCATTCTCGCGATGAAATACACGAACGATGAAAATTCACGAAAAAATGCTACAGACATAATTGCTACATCCACTACTAAGCTAACATTATTCCACCCATTTCGTTTGGCTTGCTCGTTTCGCTCGTCCTTCATTTTAAAATGCGCCTCGCTTCGCTCGGCGCAGGCTCCGACAAATCATTCGCCAACAAAGCCTTCCAACAGTACGATTCGCGCGGCAAGCAACCCAACGAGAACTACTCAAGGTGAGCGAGCGAAACGAGCGAGCCTTGATGAAGACGAGAATACTCGCGATGGATCTCGCGAAATGGCTCTGTGCAGACAGACATAATGGCTACATCCACTACTAAACTAACCCACACAATTCGAATTCGTTTGGCTCGGCGCAGAAACAAGATCAACGAGTGTTTGTTCACTGTCAAGCACTTTGCCGGAGGCGTTGAGTACGACGTCGTCGGCATGATGGAGAAAAACAAGGACACAACCTCGGACACTCTCCTTGCCATGGCCCGAACCTCCGGCTGCTCCCTGATCAAGCTTCTGTACAAGGTTGAAATCACCATGGACACAACTCCAACAAATGCCGCGGCCAAATCTCGCGGCGGCCCAGCGGCGAAGAAGAAGGCGCTCAAGACGCTCGGGGGGCAGTTCGCCTCCCAGCTCGACGGTTTGATGGTCTCTCTCCGCGCCACCGAGCCCCACTTCATCCGGTGCATCAAGTCCAACCACGAAAAAATGCCTCGGAAGTTCACCGGCAACCTGTGCCTTGACCAGCTCAAGTACGCCGGTTTGTTCGAGGCGATTCGCATCCGAAAGGCTGGGTACTCGTACCGAACGCCCCACAACATTTTTGCTCGCCGCTATGGCATTTTGAAGGAGGGGGTGGTGAAGCTGTTGAAGCTCAAGAAAATAACGGACTTAGATGCGTGCCAGAGGGTTCTGGAAGAGGCGACCTTGAAGGGTGCCATCCAGCGAGAGGTGTGGGAAGTGGGGTTGACGAAAGTGTTCCTGAAGGACAGCAAGGACAAGACAGATTTAGAGGTTTTCCGAAATACCAAAATTCAGCACCTCGCGATCAAAATTCAAGCTGTGTACCGAATGTTCGTCATTCGGAAGAGGGTGTTTGCGGAGAGATTCGAGATGCAACGAAAATCTGCTGCGAAAAGGGCCAAGGCGGAGAACGAATTCAAATCTGCCCTTCACATCCAGACCTGCTTTCGGCGATTCAACATAATGAAAGCAACCCAAGATTTGAAGCTAATCGCACGGTTAAAGATTGCTATGCGAACCGAGCAAGTGGTGCTGATTGAGGATGCCATCGAGGAATTTGGCCCGTTGGGGCACTTGCACGGACTGGCCGAGAAAGTTGTGTACGATGCCAAAACCATGATTCGCTGCATCAAGGAGAAGGTGAGCGAGCGAAGCGAAGCGAAGCGAAGCGAAGCGAAGCGAGCCTTGATGAAGACGAGAATACTCGCGATGAATCCCGCGAAATGGCTACGGACATAATGGCTACATCCACTACTCAACTAACCCACTCATTTCCTTTGACTCGCTTTACTCGTTTTGCTCTTGCTTTAATTAAAAATGCGCACAATCTCGCTTTTCTCGGCGCAGGAAAATCTGTTGATTGACGTCCAAGAGGCTCTCGACGAGTCCGACGTGGCAGCTCTCATCGAACTAACCGCCCAAGCCGACCACATGGGACTTGGCGACCACGCCATCGTTCTTTCGGGCAAGTCGGAGGTGAGCGATTCTAGCGAGAAAACGAACGAACGAGCGGGAATGGAATGAAATGAAATGAAATGAAAGGCTACAACCACCCACATTCCACTACTAAACTAAAACTAAAACTAACCCACTCGATGCGCCTCGCTTCGCTCGGCACAGGTACAAAAGATCAAGAAGAAGCGAATCATCCACAAGAAGCTACTCTCCTTCTTGGAGGACGACACAAAGTTCTCCGACTCAATTAACGAGCTCCTTGACGAAGCCGCGTCCCTTGGAATCAGCAAGGGCTTTCGAACCAAGGTGGAGGCTGTGTACAAGGAAATTCGGCCAAAGATAGAAAACAGAAATCGGCTGCGTCGCGGCATCGAGACTGTGAACGGGAACGAGATCAAGGCGGCGATCGAGAGCTGCAAGGAAATGGCTGAAAACCTTGACAACCCTAATTTCTGCGCAGCCGAGCGCAAGGCGGGGAGCCGCGTTCTCGAACTGATGGTCTACGAGGCGGAGCTGCTCCACTTGAAAACTGTGGGTGAGGGTGAGGGTGAGGGTGAGGGTGAGGGCGAGGGTGAAGAGGGGAGCAGCAGCGATCACAATGTGGTGGAGGCTGCCGTCACCATGGAAAGCGAGGAAGAACAGGAAATGAGCTGCAGGCTCCACCCTCACGTCATCTCCCTCTGCGATGCGGTCTCCGAAGCCACCAGCAAACTCGAAAAGAAGGCGGCGCGCAAGGAACTGAAAGAGTTTTGTGGAAACGCAATTGAATTCGACAAAATTGTCCGCTCCTACAAGTGGAACAAAATCTTCGGTACGTGGAGGTACAACAAGTACGTTGGGGATGTTAACGACCTGAAGGACCAGCTGGACAAGCACCACGATGACGACGACGAAAGCTTCTACGGGCTGCACCCCCAGGAAGCTTTCCGTCGCACGCTGACAAATAGCGACATGGCGTACAGCGGGGATCTGGGAGATTCTCATAATGGGGGAGGCGGAGGAGGAAGGGGGGGAGGGGGGGGGGGGGGAGGGGGGTTTGGTGGAGAAGAGAAGAAAGACGACGATGCAAGCTATTTATTCAACACTCCCGTCAAGGGTCTGGCCGACTTGAGTCTCGGGAGCGGGGGCGGAACCGGAACCGGAAGCGGAAGCAGAAATTTCAACAGCTCCTCGCACTTTAACTCGTCAACGGGGAGGAGGAAGAGCTTGGACATGGGCTACGGGAACAGCGGCACGAGCACCTTTTACCAACCGAAGAGCAGCAGCAAGAAGAAAGTCAGCCTGATGGAGCAGAAACTGCTTGACTCGCAAAAAAGTTTGCAGGCAAATAAATTGCGGTTGCACATAACGATTGAGAAGTTGGACATGGATTCAGGGAAGAAGGGGCGTTGGAAGTAGAACGTGGAGAGGGGGAGGGTATGGTATGATGTTGGATTAATTATTACAAGAATAGACCTGTTTAAGCTAATCTAATTATTATGCTTGGCTTTTTTGTGAGGGGGGAGGCCGATTACGAAAGCAGGTTCGTCGTCATCGTCATCGTCACTGCTCACACACTCGTTTTCATTTTCTTCTTCTTCATCGACAAAATCGTCCTCAAAGTCCCCCTCATCGTTGTTCAACATTGCCGCCAAAGCTTCCTCTTCGTCCTCGCTATCGTTGCCAGGCTGGAACGCCAATTCTGTTGTGGCCATGAGGAATTCTTGCTGCACTTTCTTCCTGTACTTCTCTTCGAGACCAACAGCTTGAGCGTTGTTTTCAACAACGGAATGAATCAACTTTAGGTGCTTGTAGTCTATTATTGAGGGAAAGCGCTGATAGTATATTATGAGCTGAGCGCAAATCAAGACCAGGCGCTGCAAAAAATTTGGGCGAGATTCGCCGCAGGTGAGGTAAGGGGACTCGAAATCTAGGGAGGAAGCAACAAACGAAATTGCTATTCGTGGGGGAGATTGAGACCGTTTCGACCCGGCGCTGCCCCAGTGGATGAGTCGATGCGTGAAGACCAGGGATTCGCCAGGAGATCTAGGGCAAGCACGAATGTTCTGGTAGTCCGTCTTGGACTGCAGGCAGCGAGAGAGGGGGTCGGGGGAGTCGTTATCATTGTCGTCGTCATCGCCCTTCATGTAACCCGGATCGTGGGGCTTGGGGATCACGTAAAGACAGGAATTGTCGGGGGTTGCTGGAGACAGTGCCGTCCAGCAGGTCACATACTTTGCTAAGCCGTTTTCGTGGAAAGAAGCTTTAATTTGGGAATTGGGAGGCTGACGATCTCGGTGAGGGGAGAAGCCACACTCTGACTTTGAAGGATCGATGCACCACGCTAGTATGTCAAAATTGAAATGGTTCTTTGTGCCATGGAATACATTGCCCTTGTAGAAATCCGCAAGCTCGAAGCACTCGTCGTAGAGAGCTATGAAAGAGGGGGGGAGATTATTGTCGTGGAGGTACTGTATAGCTTCACGAAGCTTTTGGAGGAGGGCAGTATTGGGGTGAATCGGGGCTGACAAGGAGAAACCGTCCTCCTTGAGATCATTTAAGATAGTAGCTGATGGG
>Ga0302114_10003164_pt1 | contig 10394 bp, 12 predicted proteins | sample AG5_Surface_MG_FD_203107 | JGI IMG/M metagenome (GOLD analysis project Ga0302114, IMG submission 203107) | Marine microbial communities from Western Arctic Ocean, Canada - AG5_Surface | ecosystem: Environmental > Aquatic > Marine > Oceanic | place: Canada: Western Arctic Ocean | collected...
ACCCCACCCCCTTTCCGCTGCGCTCGGCCTGGAGGGTCCGCCGCAAGTGCTGTATTCGAAGGTTGCCCCGTCCCTCCGGGGGCCCCTGCGGGGGGCCAGTCGATTCCTGAGACCTGAAATTCATTGAAAAAAGGCTATGTTTTGGTCTAACTTGTCAGTCTCTTCTCTTCTCTTCTTTCTCTTCTCTCCCCTCCCCTCTCCACTCACCTAGCGCGCGTGCGGTTCGAAGGTTGCCCCGTCTCTCCGGGGGCCCTGCAGATATAGCCGTCTGTAGCCATTTTACGGGATGCATCGCTCGAGTTTCGCTCGCTCACCTTCGCCGCAACGACCCACGCTTCCCCCAACCTCTCCAACCCCCTGAAAAGCCCGAAGTCCTCCACCCTGATGCCGTACTTGACCTTCGCCTCGGCGTACTCGGACCCCTTCAGGTGCTTCGCGCCTAGCTCCGAGTCCCAAAATTGCTCCCCGAATATACGCCGACGCCAGACGCGCTGCCAGAATATGAATTATCGGAGCGAATGAAGCGGGGCTGGGCGGGGCGGGGCGGAGAGGTTCAGCAGTGTTAGTCTCGTCTGGTCCCATCTTCTACACCACTCACTCACTCGCTTTTTCACTCGCTTTTTCACTCGCTTTTTCACTCACTCCTCACTCAATCACTCAATCACTCAATCACTCAATCACTCACTCACTCACTCACTCACTCACTCACTCACTCACTCACTCACTCACTCACTCACTCACCTGAAACTCGATCACGGGCCACATTATTGGAGGATACTTGAACGCGTGGAGAAGGAGGGTGGCCCAGGTCAGGTGGTCACCGTTGTGGGGCAACAGCTCGGTCAAGAACGTCATTTCGGAGTCGTCCACGGAGTGGATCACCTTGAACAGCTGCGCGAAGAACAGAACACGTGGGACAACGTTAGTTTTAGTTCAGTTTAGTTTAATTATATGGCTCGCATATGGCTCCACGCACTCACCTGACGCATCATTCCCAAGTTTATCTTGTAAACCGGGTTGACGTTCGTCTTGGCCAGCAAGCACTCGAAGAACAAATTGAACATTTCAAAATCTTTTTTCTTCGCCAGCTCGCAGCTGTATATAATGAACCTGCAGAACGACATTCCCCTCGGGTCCTTGCCATCGTGAGGGGACAGGCCAGGAAACTCCCTGCTGAACAAGTGCGACAGCACAATGTAAGCAACCTGGAATTGAGTGGAAAAGTGTGAACACTAGTGTGACTAGCTCGCTTCGCTTCGCTTTCGCGGTTTGCTTCGCTCGCGGCTCGCTCACCTGCTCGATCCGACTCGCGGAGAAGGGCTCGAGCATCAAATCCAAGCTCATGTCGTACCACTTCTTCTTAGACCCGTCCTTGTGGAACGCGCTCTCAATGTCTCCTTGGTAATTTTTGTAAAGTTTTTCGATCATCTTCTGGTCAACGTTGTTCTTGGCACAGTAGGTTGTGAGCGTCTTTCGGTCGACGGCGTCGGAGAAAGCTCCGACTGGCAGCCCCCTGCACCGCGGGGTGTTGTCCATGAAGAACTTCTTGGCGTTTCCCCTCCCAACAATTTGCTTAAAATCCTTGTTTGACACAGCCTTCATCTTCCCGAACGCCATAAAGGTCGTGGACCTGTTCTTCTTAGCTTTTTTGTTGACGTCCGCAACAATGGCAACATTCTTGTCATCACTATTGTCGATTTCTTCGACCTGTGTTGTCTCTGATTCTGCTGCTGCTGCTGCTGCTGCTGCTGCTGCTGTTGTGGAAAGCGACTTTGAAGATGATGCTCTACGAACAACTTGTCGTGCGGACCTCTCCTCCCCTATCGAAGGGAGAGGTTTAGGCATGCCGCACTGTGGATGTAGGATCTTGTTCAGTGGAACAGGGTGTTATTTTGAAAATTATTTAAATGATAAGAAAAATCAAACTAATTCCATCTGCGGCACGCACCCCAAACACAGAACGTACCTCTCCTTGCGAAACCATAAGAATTTACTCCCAAAAATTGGTGAAAAATGACCAACTTAACTGATCCTGACTACATGGTTCGGTCACTCGAAGGACTGCTAAAACTCTCACCAGCTGTTGAAGTCTCCTCACGCTCACGGCAAGATGCTGTCAAAATAATTGCCACGCAAGGTACTGAGAGATGAATTCCGCGAAATGGCTACAAACATAATGGCTACATCCACTAATACACTAACCCACTCAATTCGTTTGCTTCGCTTGCTTCGCTTGGTTCGCTTGGTTCGCCCGTCCTTCGATTAAATGCGCCTCGCTTCGCTCGGCGCAGTTCTCTTTATCGCCGGCGCAGCAATCACGGCTATCCGAACCACCAGAGAAATGAAGATGTTCACCGATCGGGCCAGCGAGATCACGAATCTTTTTGAAAAATCGCTCCAAAAACGGAGAAGAAACAGCAGCTTCGACACATTAGACGACAACGACAACGACAACGTATCGGTGACTGGCAGCGTTCAATCGTTCGCTTCCAACCACTCCTTGAGCGTGGCGTCAACTCCAGAAGTAGAGAACATCGACAAACGAGAATTGTGCATTATTGGGCTGATTGGCTGCGGCCAAGTGGGGTGCTTAATATTAGAGACCTTCTTGAGCTGGGGTTGGCCACCAAGCAGTTTGATGGTGGCGTCGAGGGATCAGTTGAAGGTGGCGAAGGTGAGAAACATGACCCCGATCTGGACCGTCCCTGAACAACACCATGTCCCAATTTTTCGCTTCTAAAATCTCCATACGTTGGAGTTACGGCCGATTCAGTGATTCTCCTTTTTCTTGCCCTTTTTTCAACTAATCATTATTCGCCGCGCACCGCACTCAGTACAAGAAACTCGGCGTTTACGTAACGACCGATGCGGGAGAAATTTCGCGCTGGACAAAGGTAATAATCATTGCCGTCGCCCCGCAGCATCTTCGTGCCCTCGGGAACCAGCTCAAGGACGCCAACTCCTCGACGAAAAAAAATAAAGACAAACAAGGTCGGAAGGGCGCCGGCGGCGTGGCTGCTGTCAACGAGAACATTGTAGTCAGCTGCGTCGCCGGCATCAGCTCCAAGAAACTCAGCCATTTGCTCGGCTTCACAAGGGTCATGAGAACGTTCGTCGACGTGCAGCAGATTCCAGTCAGCTGGCAGTCAGAGGGTGAGGGTGAGGGTGACAGCAGCAGCAGCAGCAGCAGCAGCAGCAGCAGCGGAGAGCAGTTCACCGTTGCGGCCAAAAACATGATAGCGGAGAAGGGGTACCTGATGTTCTTGCAGGCGAGCGTGGAGGATCTGGGGGTGGGGTTGGGGATGGAGTTCAGGAAGGCAAAGGTGGAGAGCGTTGCTTGCGTTGTGGGAGATGAGAAAGTTGAGGGGGGGGGCGGAGGCGAAGGCGGAGGCGGAGGCGGAGGCGGAGGCGGAGACGGGAGCAAAGGAGAATTTGGAACCCTGAGCGAAGCTATGGGGAAGTGGAACGACATGGTGGCGCCGCACTTTTACAGGCAATTTGCACACGAAGTTTTTGCGAAAGATTTGCCAAGTCAAAATTAAAGAAGGTATTGGAGAAATGGTGGTTGTTTGTACTTAAATGTTGCAATATGTTTACTTGCAAGAATTTCCTGGAGTAGTCATAAATTTTTAGCCACCACACATAGTTTCTACGCCGAGTCGATTCTCAAGAAATCTAATACTACACTTGTGGGTCCGTCGCCGGCGCCGTTCTCCTGAATGCACCGGTTCAAGAAGTGCATGCCCTTGTGCAAAACCCGCAATTCTGCCTCAGTCGCCGGCGGACTTGTCGGCGCTTTGCACGTCTTCTTGTGCTTCTTCCACGCTGACTTTTGGCAAGAGGGGGAGCAGTAGAACGCGCATTTGCACCGTGCGCACGGTTTGGCGGGGAGGGAGCTACAGACATCGCATTTGCGAGCCGGCTTTAGCACGGCCTCAATTTCGACCAGCTCGGCCTTGTCGTACTTCATGTGCTTGATGAACTGGCAGACGGTGTTGTAGGGGCCGTAGATCTCGTGGTGTTTGGTGGGGAGGGATTGGAGGAGGAGGGTGGGGAAGGGGGTGCGGGAGATGTACTTGGGGGTGAGTCGGAGGAAGTTTCGGATCTCACTGCACGCATTGAATTTGGGGTGCTCAGCAACCTGGAGGGTCGTGAGGCCTTGTTCCTGGGTAGCCTTGAGGGAAAGTGGGTGTCGATGGATCATTCGAAGAGCTAGAAACAAGAGGGAGTCGCTGTATACCTGGCTATTGCAAGCAATACCTCGAAGAAGATCAGAATTGCCGTATTTGAGCACTTCACGCACCAACTCGTCATCGTGCTCATTGATCCACTTGTGACAGTCTGCATACGATCGTGATTCGATCCACCCATCCATCGTACCCCTCCCATAAGACACTGGTGCGTACAAGCGGAGCATCTCATTACTACCCAACGAACGAACTTCCTCGGGAGTGAGGGAGAGCAAGCCGATGATCTCAGCACAGGCTCCACTCCTACTGGCAATGTCGAGGGGGGTTTTGCCTTCCTTGTCTCGTGTGGTGAGGGCCTTGTAATTCAAGCAAATCGACTCCACGCCCACATGGGCAAGAACATGTGTGTGTGTCTGAGCTTTCGCTGCCATCCAATGATGTGGCAGTCGTCCATGCTCATCTCTCTCCTTGTACTTTCTCCTGAGCAAATCAGAGTCCCGATCTGGGTGAGTCATGGCTCCTCGTACAGTGGGCCAATCACGCTTCTTGAGCCACTTGTGGTGCTCATTGGAAGGAGGCATAAAGATATGCTCGTGAAAAGATCTCAAACGAGAAGGAGGGGAGAGGTTGTTGGGGAAGGTAGGATAATTAATTAAATTGATTAGATTAGATTATGTGATTATGGTGAAGTATTGAAGACGGTGGATAGCTTATTACATGTGTCAAACCGACCAACATTTTTCTACACCAGATTATCTATGCTACAAGCACGGGCACGCTCTCGTTCCCTCCTCCGGCTTCTCTCTTCCCTCCCCTCAACTCCTTCCCCAAAAAATGAAGATTTTGCTCGTCGTATGAACAATCGCATCACCAACATGAAACGGTCCGGCGATGTAACCGGTGTTTTAAATTTGTTCACACAACTCCCCTCTCTAAAATTCAATGAGATCCACCTTGCGAACATATTCGGAACTTTAGCTAAAACAATACAGACCCCCGCCGACTCAAACAGGCTGCAATCCGGCCCAAAATTCTCCGAGCTTCTCTCCACCACGACCACCCACCTTGTCAACACTCCAACCTCTGACTTTTTCACAACCCGTCAACTCTCCTCAATCACCCACTCTTTGGGCAAGTTGGGAATCTACGACCAAAGCTACTTCAACGGAATTGAATCCGTCCGCGACATGCTCTCCATGAACGGCAATTCGCAAGCCCTCGCCAACATTGCTTGGGGGTGTGCTCGCGTTCAATTCCGCTCTGAGCCTTTGTTCGCCAGCATTGCAACGCAATCAGCACGAGTCGCCCAGCACGGCAAGCCTCAAGAGCTCTCAAACCTTTTGTGGGCATTTGCCAAGCTGGACATAAAATCAAAGGTGTTGTTCGAGAGCGTGGCGAACCAGTATCACCGAGTAGCTAAACAAGGAAACGTTCAAGATTTGTCGATAATCGTGTGGAGCTTTGCAACAAGCGAAGTTGAGTCCGACCAACTTTTTAAGGCTGTAGAGGGTGAGCGAGGGAGAATTGTTGATCAGGGTTCAGTGCATTGTCTGAGCAATATTTGCTGGGCCTTCGCGAAGAATGCCCATAGATCTCCTTCGCTGTTCGAGGCGGTGGCCAGGCAGGCGGAGAGGATTGCATCAGAAGGAAAGATTCAGGAAATCTCGAACATTGTTTTGGCCTTCGCCAAAAGCGAGCACAAGTCGGTGGCATCCGAAGAAATGTTCGGACAAATTGCCCGTCAACATGTACGAATAGTCAGAGAGGGAAAAATAAAGGAGTGGATCAACATCTTGTGGAGCTTCGCGCACGCGCAAGTCAAAGCGGGCGAGCTTTTCGATGCGATTTTGGCCCAGAAAGTGAGAATAATCCGGGAGGGGAACGTCCAAGACTTAAGCCAAATTTTGCACGCCTATTCGAACAGCGGTATATTTGATAGAGATCTGTTTGAGGAGGTGGGGAGGAGGGGAGGGGTGGAGAAATGGTCCGAGCAGCACGTGGCGAACACGCTCCGTAGTTACGCGATTGCTGGCTTTCTGGATATGCCCTTCGTTCAGACTTTGTGGCAGAGAGCGCTGGATCCCGAGATGAAATTCACAGGTGAGCGAGCGAGACTTTTAGATTGGTTTAATAAAAATACGTACTAAACGCTCGGCGCAGACTTCGCGCTACGGCAGCTCGCGCTATTTTGTGCTGCGGCGGAGGTTGAGACCGACCGAGCCCGAATTGTTTGGGCCGAACCATCTGCAAAATTAGCAAAACAAATCTTCGCCGCAACGGAGGAGGCGCAACTGGATATAAAAGTCAGCAACCGGCAGCAGGAGTTGGGGAGCAGGTTGACCGAGCTGGGAGTGAAGTGGGAAATGGAGAGCTGCCCTTTTGAAAAGCACTACGGCAACATGCTCAGCATTGACCTGAAATTCGAACGCAAAAATGGACAAATGGTAGCGCTCGAATTTAATGGACCGAGCCACTATGTGAAGGAAGTGGGAACAGACATTGAAGAGGAGAACGGAAGAACCAAGTTCAAACGGCGAATATTGACTAAAATGGGCTACGAACTGGTCATGATTAACTGGCGGGAATGGAAATCGGACGCGGAGCTTGATCTGGAGTTTTTGCGTAATAGATTGAAGTTGGATTGAGACAAAATTTTTGAGTCACTAATGTTTTTTGGTTGGTCCGTCGCTATTTCATCATCTCGCCCAATTTAAACTCAGTCTAAATCCTCCTCCTCCTCCTCCTCGGAATCCTCCTCCTCTATCTCCTCCAACGAAGCATTTCTTTGTTCAAACTCGGCAATTCTTTGTCTCAACAAATCATTTTCCGCTCGCAACCTGGCAATGATGTCCTCAGGATCGCGCTTCCACCTTGTGGGGGTGATCTGGACGGGGAGGTGGGCTGGAGAGAGGAAGGAGAGGATAACGGAGGTGACGTTGTAGCCGCCGTCGTGCACGCACTCGCCGAGTAGCCTCACGACTTTCTCGAGGGGTGAGGTATTTTCGTTTGGATCAAAAAACGACACAAACTCCCACTTGTAGACGATGTGGAGAATCAGGTTGAGGATGGGGGTGAGGCCCGTGAGGTGGTACTCACGGCAAGGGGTGATTCTAACCGTATTGTCGTAGTTGGCCGAAACAATGAAGTTGGAATCGGCCGTGATGGTGAGCTGGAGGGGGGTGAATTCCTGCTCGAACGTGTGCTTGAGCTCGAAAGTCTCAGCATCCCAGATCTTCATCGTGTTGTCGGCACCACTCACAAGAACACGCCCGTTGGGGGAGTATGAGACGCTACGGACGCCGGTGATGCCATAGGTGTGAGCCTGGTCGATGCTCTTCACCAAGCTTCCATCGGCAAGGTTCCAAAATTTGATGGATTTATCGCAACATCCCGAGCAAAGGAGTTTGCAGTCGGGAGAGAACGAGAGGGACCAGACGGAGCTGGTGTGGCCCTCCAACGTGTGCGCTAAGATGGCACTTCCCTCGTTGAAGCTGTAGGTCTTGATGGACTTGTCGTTGCTTCCAGTAGCCAGCTGCTTGCCGTCGGGGGAGAAGCACACTGCCCAAATCGAACCCGTGTGATCCTCGAGCACTTGCACTCTCGCCCACTCGCCACCCTCCCCCGGCTCCGACCAAATAATCACCTTCCCATCACCTCCACCAGAAGCAAAGTGGGAGCCTGATGGAGAGACGGTGACGCATCTCACAGTACCATTGTGTCCCTCCAAGGTCTGGACCAACTCGAGGGAAGGGCTGAACACCTTTAAGCCGTTACCCCCAGTACCATCATAGCCACAAGCCACAAGTGAGCCATTCGGAAGATAACAAAGACCAGAGGCACGATAGGTAAAAACATTGTCAGCTCGATATTCCACCTTGTTGGAGCTGGTCGAGTGGATGATGATTGACCCGTCATAACTACCCGATGCCACATGACCGTTACTCCGCAACGCCACGCAATATACAGCAGCATTATGCCCGTGGAGGAGCTGTTCGTCCATCTTCACAAATTAATTGAGATTTGGATGGGGGGAGGTAAGACGAGGGCTGAGGGGTGTATTTCTGGGCTGGTGGGAGAAAATAGGGTCGAAGAGCAATGTCGAACCTCCTATATGTATGGATTTGGGAGTTAGAAATCTACTTTTGTGTTGATTTTTAGAAAATGAAATTTGAAATTCTTTTTCTTCTACCACTCTACGCTTCTATAATATATATCCAATATGAACCACGTATTCATTTCCAACTACATCCACTCGCTGGTGTCAACCAGTCGCCCGTGGGACGACTTTTTCAGCCCTCAGACGTTTGCCCTTCCCACGACCCCCATCAACCTAACCTCGGAGTACTATCGAGTTAAGATAAACGTCTCCTCCTTTAGATCAAATTACACGCTTCTGCTGAGTCCTTGTATCGTTCTGACTGTTTTCTACAACTGGGATCTCTTCCTCTGTACCCTTTTTACATCCCTCACAGTGGCTGCAATAGCAATTGGCAACCAATTCTTCACCGATAGAAGAGGGTCGCCATTAGTCATTCAGGGGCGCGTGGTCACCTCCTCCTACCGAAATCTAAGCTTCCTGTTTGGTTTGTTTTACTTCTGGCTCTTTAGCTGCCTGCGGACGTTCACCCTCCTAGTCCTCTTCTGTACTTGTTTTATTTCACTGCACGCCATTTTCCGAGCTTCCCCCCCCGTCTCGAACGTGTCCAACTACAAGAACTACATCATTCCCCCCTCATCTTCGAATTCCAAGAATGTAGACAGTCCCATGCCCACAACTTCTTCGGACAAATTGGTCAGTCAGCAGGAGCAGGGCGTGCAGCCAGAGGAAAAGATTTTGGTGGATAAAGACTGGGAGACTGTGAACATTAGAGCGAGGGTTGGCAACAACAATTTCCCCGGATCTGTCCAGTCCACCTTCTCCGGGGGTGTGCGTAAGAAATCTGAGTGAGTAAAATAGGTAAAATTCTATAACCCCCCCCCCAAATTATTTTCAAGTAACCGCCAACTTTGCGGAAAATGCTGTCATCGCCACGAACAAGCACGTGAGCGGGCTCATGGGTGGGGAGTAGTCCAAGCACCACCTATTCTTGGTCATTTTCCCGAACAGCATCAACAACCGCTCTTCCTCCTCCACGTCAACCAGCTGGAAGTTCTTCTTGCTCGCCAACTTCGCCCTCCCCTTGAAGTCCATTGTCCACGCCTCCATTTTCGGGTTCCAACGAGGTTTCTTCGTTTCCAACACGACGAACTGAGAGGCTGCTTTCGTTGCCTTATTGTTCGTGTACGCCTTGTACATGACAGAGTTGTCTACTTTCTCCCCCTCCCCCTCCTCGTCACCGTACGTCTGCAGCTCGCCTGGCTTCGGCAGCACCAAGCTCATCGCATTTGGGACGCGTCCCAAAACATTCGTCTTGTACACGAGCAACGCCTGCTGCTTCCGTGCCAGGTCCTTGAATATCGTCCCTCCCTCGCTGTTCGAAATTCCGTGGTCGTACAAATGAAACTGTGTGCCGGCCATCTTGGACCGCATTTGCCCAAGGTAGTTTTCCCCGTGGCGGAGGAAGTCCGATTCGCTGCGCCGAGCGAAGCGAGGCATTTAAAACGAAGCACGAGAGCAAGAGTAAATTAAGAGTGGGTTAATTCTGTCGCTTCGCACTCTTTGTCACATTTTTTGTCACAAGGCTCGCTCGCTCGCTCGCTCACCTGCCGCTGAAGTGGTAGGTTCCATTGGTGTTTGTTGTGGTGGCTGCGCACAGCATTGTGAGAGTGTCCTCCTCGTACACGATGTAATGCGTCTCGTTCCCGTCGGGCCCCATCCCCCTCCTCCGCTCCAAGTAGCACAGCCGCATACCGGCATATCCGGTGGTGGATTTGATATCCGGGTCGTCAAGCTGGTCCAAATTCTTATCGAACGGAGGGCCCAGAGATTTTATATCTAGAATTGGGTAGAATTTGCAGGTTGGTTTGAAGTGGTGCATTTTCTTCAATTTCTCAGCCTTCATCAACTCGGCAAAAAGCTCAATGCTGCACCGACCACTCTGCTGGCACACGAACTCTTTCTTCGCCACGTCGAACTTGATCCGCTTCGTCGATAAATTGCTCGGCGATTTGCGCTCACTGTTGTTGTTGTTGTTGTTGTTGTTGTTGTTGTTGTTGTTGTTGTTGTTGTTGTTGTTGCTGTTGCTGTTGCTGTTGCTGTTGCTG
>Ga0302114_10003165_pt1 | contig 10393 bp, 10 predicted proteins | sample AG5_Surface_MG_FD_203107 | JGI IMG/M metagenome (GOLD analysis project Ga0302114, IMG submission 203107) | Marine microbial communities from Western Arctic Ocean, Canada - AG5_Surface | ecosystem: Environmental > Aquatic > Marine > Oceanic | place: Canada: Western Arctic Ocean | collected...
GTTGTTTGCAGCTCGCTCTAGCCAGCGCTTTGTCACTATGAGTGACATGGAAAAAGCAAAAGATAAAATTATGATGGGTGCTGAGCGTGCATCGATGGTAATGAGTGAAAAAGAAAAAGAATTGACGGCCTATCATGAAGCTGGTCATGCGATTGTAGGGCGACTTCTGCCAGCACATGATCCTGTATACAAGGTAAGTATAATCCCGCGGGGACGTGCTCTTGGCGTCACCATGTTCCTACCAACTGAAGACAAATACAGCAACAGTAAGTTACAGTTGGAGAGTCAGATTTCGACTTTATATGGTGGTCGTATTGCTGAAGAAATGATCTATGGGGCTGATGCTGTAACAACTGGCGCCTCAAATGACATTGAACGAGCTACCGAAATTGCTCAAAGTATGGTCACTAAGTGGGGGCTATCTGATCATATGGGTCCATTAGCCTATGGTGTTGAGGACAATGGAGGCTTCTTAGGACAAGGTGGTTCAAATTCGAAAGCAGTTTCAGATGTCACGGCAAAACAAATTGATGAAGATGTTCGGGCTTTAATTAACCGTAATTATCAACGTGCTGAGAAATTGTTGACAGATCATAATGAGCATTTGCATACAATGGCTAAGTTGTTGATGAAATATGAAACAATAGATAGCGACCAAATAGACGCTATCATGGATGGTCGTGAACCGGGTGAACCAAAGGGTTGGAATGATGATAATTCATCATCGAGACCACCTTCTTCTCCAGAAGCATCAGATGATTCTGAAGCGCCAAGTGAACCGGCAGATTTATTACACTAAGGTTGGAATAAGCCAAAGGTGTATCATCAATGATCCTTGATTGTAAGGGTAAGTCATTAGATCTGACTCATCCACAAATAATGGGCATTCTGAATGTGACCCCTGATTCGTTTTCGGATGGGGGTCAATTTTTTGGTGAGGATGTAGCCTTAAAACAAGCAAAGCAGATGGTTGTAGATGGTGCGACGGTTGTTGACGTGGGTGGTGAATCTACGCGTCCTGGTGCTACTGTTGTGAGTGTTGAGCGAGAAATTGAGCGCGTCATACCAGTCATTGAAGCTATTGAATCTGAAATTGATGTTGTAATATCTATTGATACTAGTAAACCTGAAGTAATGCGTGCTGCAATTGCTGCGGGTGCTGGACTTATAAATGACGTTCAAGCATTGCGTGTCAAAGGTGCTCTAGACGCCGCATTTGAGTTAGAGGTACCAGTTTGCCTAATGCATGCGCAAGGGACGCCTAAAACGATGCAAGAGAGACCTCATTATGAAGATGTAGTAGCGGAGGTCACTAGTTTTTTGTTAAAGAGAGTAGAGATATGCGAGGCACGCGGCATAAAAAGGAACAAGTTGATTGTTGACCCTGGCTTTGGTTTTGGGAAAAGAGCCCGACATAATCTACGTCTGATGAAATATTTAGAGCGAATTGTCCATCTTGACTTGCCAGTTCTAGTCGGGATATCACGAAAGTCAATAATTGGGGAATTATTGAAAGTACCTATGGAGGAGCGTTTGGCAGGTAGCCTAGCGATGGCTTCATTAGCTGTATGGAAAGGTGCAAAGTTAATTAGAACTCACGATGTAAAAGAAACAGCACAAGCCGTTAAATTGAGTAATTATGTAATGCAGGTGAAAGATTTTGACTGAACAACTGAAACGCTACTTTGGAACAGACGGCATCCGTGGACGTGTTGGAGATGGTGCAATTACGCCTGAATTTGTATTAAAGTTAGGTTGGGCAGTTGGTCGTGTTTTGGCTAAAGAAAATAACAGCAAAGTTTTAATTGGCAAAGATACGCGTATTTCGGGCTACATGCTTGAATCTGCATTACAGGCGGGTTTGTCTGCAGCAGGTGTAGACATATACTTACTTGGCCCGATGCCGACACCTGCGGTTGCCTATTTGACCCGAACTTTTCATGCTCAAGCAGGTATTGTCATTAGTGCTTCACATAACCCTTATTACGATAATGGTATTAAGTTCTTTAGTAATGAAGGAACAAAATTAGCTGAAGCTATCGAATTAGAAATCGAGGCGATGATAGATGAACCATTAACGACAGTTGAATCGCTAATGCTTGGAAAAGCCCACCGTATTGATGATGCGAGCGGTCGCTATATTGAGTTTTGTAAAAGTACCGTACCACTCAAAATGAATTTTTCAGGTCTTAAAATTGTTGTTGACTGTGCCAACGGTGCTACTTATCACGTTGCGCCGGATGTCTTTAGGGAGCTTGGTGCAGAAGTCATTGTAATGGGTGTTGAACCAAACGGTCTTAACATCAATCAAAATTGTGGCTCAACAGACCCCAAATTGTTACAAGATGCCGTGCTAAAGCAGAAAGCCGACCTTGGAATTGCCTTAGATGGCGATGGTGATCGTTTGATCATGGTTGATCACAAGGGGGAACTCGTTGATGGTGATGGTTTATTGTTTATCATAGCGCGTTCTCAGAAGCTACGAGGCAAAGGTAGTAATTCCGTTGTTGGCACACAAATGTCTAATTTAGGTTTAGAACAAGCCTTGAAAGACCATGGTATGGTACTTTATCGCTCTCAAGTTGGTGACCGCTATGTCATCGAAATGTTAAAAGAAAAAGGTGGTGTGGTTGGCGGTGAATCTTCAGGGCATATTATTTGCTTAGATAAAACTACAACTGGAGATGGTATTGTTGCAGCTCTGCAGGTCTTATGTGAAATGATTCGAACGGGCAGTACTTTACACGACTTACAATCATTTATGACCAAGTTCCCGCAAACATTAGTCAATGTTAGGGTGAATAAGGTAATTAATTTAGCCAAGGATGAAGCAGTTTTAACAATTGTGGCTTCTGTTGAGAAACGGCTGGGTAAAGAGGGGCGTGTACTGTTGAGAGCTTCAGGTACTGAGCCACTGATCCGAGTGATGGTAGAGGGTCGTGATTTGGCATTGACTAAAAGTTTAGCGAATGAGATAGCCAGTGTTATTAAGACAAGTGTGGAAGACGCTTAAATATTTAGTGAGAAGTTGTGGCGTACTACACGAGAAATTAGCTAGTTGAATTATTTTTATAGGGTTAGAATCGATGCGTAAGCCTTTAGTCGCAGGCAATTGGAAAATGAACGGAACAAATGCTAGTAATCGTCAATTACTTGATAACATCCTGGCATCTATTGATGATTTTGCTGACATTGATGTTGCTATCTTCCCCCCTGCCGTATACATACATCAAGTTCGAGAGGCATTAAAGGGTACCGGTATTCACTGGGGAACTCAAAATGTTTCGTCTTACCTAGAGGGGCCCTACACTGGAGAAGTATCGGCTGCAATGATCAATGATTTTAATTGTGAGTACACTTTAATAGGACATTCAGAGCGACGCTGTCTCTATGATGAGTTAAATCTTGACCAATTGGTGTTGGACCAACTAGTGGCAGAAAAATATGAAACAGCAGCTTCTTCAGGTTTAACACCAATTATTTGTATCGGTGAGAGTCCCCAGGAGCATAACCTAGGTCAAACAGAGGAAGTTGTCGTCAGGCTTTTGGATACATTAATAGCTCATCAAGGTGCTAAGGCATTATCGCGGACTTTGCTGGCTTATGAACCTGTCTGGGCAATTGGTACAGGAAAATCGGCATCGCCAGAATGGGCACAGAACGTCCACCAGTTCATGCGAGAGCGCGTGGCAAAGCATGACCGAAAGACAGCAGAAAATTTACGAATACTTTACGGCGGCAGCGTTAAAGGTAATAATGCGGCCTCATTATTTTCAAAATCAGATATAGATGGCGGATTAATTGGTGGGGCGTCATTAAGCGCAGATCAATTCGTCAATATTTGCCAGGCTGCGGCACAACACACATAGGTTACTATAAAGATGGACACACTAATTCTTGCTATACACATGGTCATATCAGTATTACTGGTGGGCCTGATTTTAATTCAACATGGTAAGGGTGCAGATGCTGGTGCTGCAGCGCTTGGCGGTGGTGGCGGTGGTGGCGGTGCCTCATCAAGCCTATTTGGTAGTCAGGGCTCTGCTTCATTTTTATCGAGAACAAGTGCAATTCTAGCTATGTTGTTTTTTATTAGTAGTCTAACGCTAGCCTACTTTGCCGGAAGAACTGACCGTGTGGAAAGTGTCACTGAATCTGTAGTACCAACTATGAGCATCACAGAGCAAGATACAGCTAAGCCGACACCTGCTGATTTACCAGAGTTACCTTAATATCTAAAAGCCGACGTGGTGAAATTGGTAGACACGCCATCTTGAGGGGGTGGTGGACATAGTCCGTGGCGGTTCGACTCCGCCCGCCGGCACCATTAGATAATAAACGTAAATTCGTATGTTAGAAAGTTGATACGATGATTTTTTTAGAAAAAAACTTGAGACTGTCGAAAATTATAAGTCTAAAGTCAGACTGTGAATATTCATCCAATTGATAACTTCTAGGTATTTCTTCGTTATTGCTCTGCTGCTATGGTCGTGGGATACTTGTGAGTAAGGTGGGAATGCCACTTTAATGAAGACATCATTACTTTGATTATGTCTTATTATAAATTTATAAAGAAGAGCGCGTATGTTGGCTGATTACCTCCCTATTTTATTATTTATTGTTATCGGTATAGGCTTTGGTGTTATGCCAATATTAGCGGGATTTGTTCTTGGTCCCCAACGACCTGATGCTGAAAAACTATCGCCTTACGAATGTGGCTTTGAACCTTTTGATGATGCTCATATGAAATTTGATGTGCGTTTTTATTTGGTTGCGATCTTGTTTATTATTTTTGATTTAGAAATTGCATTCTTATTTCCATGGGCTGTAGTTCTTAATGATATTGGTGTATTCGGACTGTTAGCAATGTTTTTATTCTTAGCTATTTTAGTAGTGGGGTTCATTTATGAATGGAAAAAAGGTGCACTCGAATGGGAATAGAAGGCATTTTAGAAGAAGGTGTAGTCACCACTACTGCTGATAAATTAATTAATTGGGCGCGAACAGGTTCTCTATGGCCAATGACATTTGGTTTAGCCTGTTGTGCAGTTGAAATGATGCAAGCTGGTGCATCAAGATACGATCTTGATCGTTTTGGTGTGGTTTTTAGACCGAGTCCGCGCCAGTCGGATGTAATGATTGTGGCGGGCACGTTAGTTAATAAGATGGCACCTGCTTTACGTAAAGTTTATGATCAAATGTCAGAACCACGCTGGGTAATTTCAATGGGGTCATGTGCTAATGGTGGGGGTTATTACCACTATTCATATTCAGTAGTTCGTGGATGTGATCGTATAGTACCAGTTGATATTTATGTACCTGGTTGTCCGCCCACAGCAGAGGCATTGCTTTACGGAATAATTCAGCTACAAAAGAAAATCCGTCGTACAGAAACGATAGCAAAACCTGCAAAAGTCATAATAGATAGATAATGACTCAATCGCTGAAATTGAAATTAGAGTCTAAACTGGCTGAGGTATTGCTGGACTGTGAATATGTCGGTGGTGAAGTGACTATTCATATTGCTCCTGAACATTTGGTCCCGACGTGCAAGTTACTGCGTGATGATTTTGATTTTGAGCAGTTAATGGATCTCTGTGGAGTTGATTATTCAACTTATGGAGGCTCTGCCTGGGAGACTAAATCAGCAACAGATAAAGGATTTAGCCGTGCAGTTGATACCATGAGCCGCGAAGAGCCTGAAGACGACGGCTTTCGCTATGCTGTGGTCTATCATATTTTATCATTGAAACATAATATGCGGTTAAGGGTTAAAGTTCGCTTAGATGCGGGGCAGCCTATGATTGATAGCGTGACATCAATTTGGGAAAGTGCCAACTGGTATGAGCGTGAAGCTTTTGATTTATTTGGTATTTTGTTTGACGGGCATCAAGATCTACGTCGTATTTTGACTGATTATGGATTTATTGGGCACCCATTTAGAAAAGATTTCCCCTTAATTGGTAATGTTGAAATGCGTTATGACGCGGATAAAAAACGCGTAGTTTATGAACCGGTCAGTATTCAGGAAAGAACGCTGGTACCACGTGTTATTCGTGGTGACAACCGTCACGAAAAAGGGCCGGTATAATGGCCGAAATTAAAAATTATACTTTGAATTTTGGTCCTCAGCATCCTGCAGCTCATGGTGTTTTACGACTTATTTTAGAATTAGATGGTGAGATCGTGCAACGCGCAGATCCTCATATTGGTCTTCTTCATCGCGGAACTGAAAAATTAGCGGAATCAAAACCATACAATCAAAGCATTGGTTATATGGACCGTTTAGATTACGTGTCGATGTTATCCAATGAGCATGCTTATGTAATGGCGATTGAGAAGCTACTTGGTGTTCAGGTACCTGAACGAGCCCAGTATATTCGAGTGATGTTCGATGAAATAACACGAGTTTTGAATCATCTAATGTGGCTTGGCACTCATGGCCTTGACATTGGCGCTATGACTATTTTTCTTTATTGTTTTCGTGAACGTGAAGATTTAATGGACTGTTATGAAGCCGTGTCCGGTGCCCGTATGCATGCAACATATTATAGGCCCGGTGGTGTTTACCGCGATCTGCCAGATTCAATTGCTAAATACAAAGCATCTAAATGGCATAGTGAAAAAGAAGTTAAGCAAAAAAATAAAAATAGGGAAGGAAGTCTATTAGATTTCATTGAAGACTTTACTCAACGATTTCCTGGCTGTGTTGATGAATATGAAACCTTACTGACAGACAACCGTATATGGAAACAACGGACTGTAGGAATCGGTGTGGTTTCTCCTGAGCGCGCATTGCAAATGGGCTTTAGTGGTCCAATGTTACGCGGATCAGGTGTTGAATGGGACCTGCGTAAGAAGCAACCTTATGCTGTCTACGACAAAATGGATTTCGATATCCCTGTGGGGGTTGAAGGCGATTGTTATGATAGATATTTAGTACGTGTTGAAGAGATGCGTCAATCAAACCGTATTATCAAACAGTGTGTCGATTGGCTACGTGATAATCCAGGCCCAGTTATTATAGCTGATAATAAAATAGCGCCGCCGAGTCGTCTTGATATGAAACAGGATATGGAATCGATGGTACATCACTTTAAGTTGTTTACAGAAGGTTATTGTGTTCCAGAGGGTGAGGCATATGCAGCAGTTGAACATCCTAAAGGTGAGTTTGGCGTTTATATGATTTCTGATGGCGCAAATAAGCCATATCGATTGAAAATAAGAGCGGCAGGGTTTGCCCATTTAGCTGCGATGAATGAAATGGTCAAAGGCCATATGTTATCAGACGTGGTGGCAATTATTGGTACTATGGATATTGTTTTTGGTGAGATAGACCGATGAGTTATTTGGAATTAAGTTCTGCTAAAGAAGATTTGTTTAATGCTGATATACGCCATCAAATTGATAGATGGGTCTTAAAATTCCCAGCTGACCAGGCACAATCAGCAGTGATCCCCGCATTACATATTTTGCAAGATAATCATGATGGCTGGCTTTCAAAAGATTTGATGGATAAATTGGCTATTTATTTGGGAATGCCTTCAATAAGTGTTTATGAAGTGGCAACTTTTTACACAATGTATGAACTTGAACCTGTGGGTAAAAACAAGATTAGTGTTTGCACTAATATTTCTTGCATGTTGCGTGGCTCGGAAGAGATCGTTGAACATTTAAAACAAAGGTTAGGTGTTTCATTTGGTCAAACGACAGATGATGGCTTAGTAACTTTGAAAGAAGTGGAATGTTTAGGTGCATGCTGTGGTGCCCCGATGTTGCAATTGAACCGAGATTACCATGAGCACCTTACGCTGGAAAAAATAGACAAACTAGTGGATGGTTTAACATAATGGCTTTGAATCAAGTTTGTTTTAGGACTTTAGAGTTTGATGAGCCATGGTCTCTCGAATCTTATCGTCGTGTGGGCGGTTATCAAGCTTTAGAAAAGATCTTAAAAGAAAATACATCACCAGAAGATATTATTGATGAGATAAAGCTATCTAACTTACGAGGTCGAGGTGGTGCAGGTTTTCCTACGGGCTTGAAGTGGAGCTTCATGCCGAGGAAAGTCCCCGGTGATAAGTATATTGTTTGTAACTCGGATGAAGGAGAGCCGGGAACCTGCAAAGATCGAGACATTATGAGGTTTAATCCTCACCAGTTAATTGAAGGTATGATCATTGCTGGGTATGCAATTGGTGCAGAAACTGGTTATAACTACGTTCGAGGTGAGTTTGTCGAGCCGATTGAACGTTTTGAAGCAGCACTTATAGAAGCAAGAGATGCAGGTTATTTAGGTTTGAACCTTTTGGGCTCTGGGATTAACTTTGAATTGCATACTTACCCTGGCGCCGGTGCCTATATTTGTGGTGAAGAAACGGCATTACTAGAGTCTTTAGAGGGAAAAAAAGGCCAGCCACGTTATAAACCTCCGTTTCCTGCAGGTTTTGGATTATATGGTAAGCCAACAACCATCAACAATACTGAGACATTGGCTTCAGTGCCTGTAATTTTGCAACATGGGGGCAAATGGTTCCACGATATCGGGTTACCGAATAATGGTGGTACGAAGTGCTTTAGTGTGACAGGTCATGTTAAGAACCCTGGTAACTTTGAAGTGCCTATGGGTATGCCTTTTTCTGAGCTTTTAGAACTTGCTGGTGGATTACGGGAAGGCCGAACGTTAAAAGCCGTGATTCCAGGAGGCACATCGACGCCCCTAGTGCCAGGTGATGTAATGATGAGTTCTGTGATGAGTTACGATGGTATGAGTAAGATAGGTTCAATGCTTGGGGCAGGCTCAGTGATCGTAATGGATGACACTACCTGTATGGTCAAAACACTTGAGCGTATAGCCGAGTTTTATTATGAAGAGTCATGTGGTCAGTGCACACCATGCCGTGAGGGTACCGGCTGGTTATATCGTGTTGTAAAACGGATTGTACATGGTGAAGGAACACAAGAAGATTTAGACCGTTTGTTGGCAGTGGCAAATAACATTAGCGGCAATACTATTTGTGCATTAGGAGAAGCAGCAGCAACCCCAGTCCTTAGCTTTATCAAACATTTTGAAGAAGAGTTCCAGTACCATATTGATCATAAGTGCTCCATGGTTAGCTCCAGTAATACGAGCGAAGGGCAAGTAGCCTTATGATCAATATTGAAATTGATGGTATCCCATTAACAGCTGATCCGACAAAAATGATCATTGAAGTTGCTGATGAGGCAGGTATTGATATTCCACGTTTTTGTTACCATAAAAAATTGTCAATTGCGGCGAACTGTCGTATGTGTCTGGTCGAGGTTGATAAATCAAGTAAAGCTTTGCCTGCTTGTGCAACACCGGTATCAGAAGGTATGAAAGTACATACAAGCTCAGCCGTTGCAATAGCAGCTCAGCGTGGTGTAATGGAGTTTTTACTCATTAATCACCCATTAGACTGTCCGATTTGTGATCAAGGTGGAGAGTGCGAGTTACAAGACTTATCGATGGGGTATGGTGCTGGCGTCGGGCGGTTTAGTGAGGGAAAACGTGTCGTTAAAGATAAAGATGTTGGCGCACTTATTAAAACCGATATGACGCGATGTATTCACTGCACTCGCTGTGTTCGTTTTGGTCAAGAAATTGCTGGTATTAAGGAGTTAGGGGCTACGGGTCGTGGCGAGCACATGGAAATAGGTACTTATATTGAGGAAAGTTTAGCTTCTGAACTTTCTGGGAATATTATTGACCTATGTCCTGTCGGAGCCTTAACATCTAAACCTTTTCGTTATAAAGCGAGAGCCTGGGAACTATCAGCTCACCCGGGGGTTTCACCACATGATTCTGTGGGGTCTAATATTGAGATCCATACTCGACGGGATGAAGTAATGCGTGTTGTACCCCGTGAAAATGAACTGTTGAATGAAACATGGTTGTCAGATCGCGATCGTTTTAGCTATCTAGGTCTGGAACACGAAGAACGTGCTACAACCCCGATGATTAAGAAAAATGGTCAATGGCAGGAAGTAGATTGGCAAACGGCATTGAATATAGCTGTTGATGGGATCAAATCTGTAATAGAGCAAGATGGTGCTCAACAGCTAGCAGGCCTAGCTTCGCCAATGTCATCTTTGGAAGAGTCCTATCTCTTTCAAAAATTATTACGGGGTTTAGGGATTGAGAACATTGATCACCGCCTAAGACAACAAGATTTTTCAGATAAGTCTGTTGATTACAATCAAGGTATGTCCTTGAAACAGATTGAACAGTCAGACACCTTCTTGCTAATAGGTTGCCATATTCGTGCAGAAGAACCGATTTTAGCGCACCGACTTCGCCAAGCAACAATGACGGGAACAAAGGTTAATGATATAAATTTCTTTACTAGCGATTTATTAATGCCAGTCACAA
>Ga0302114_10003168_pt1 | contig 10390 bp, 18 predicted proteins | sample AG5_Surface_MG_FD_203107 | JGI IMG/M metagenome (GOLD analysis project Ga0302114, IMG submission 203107) | Marine microbial communities from Western Arctic Ocean, Canada - AG5_Surface | ecosystem: Environmental > Aquatic > Marine > Oceanic | place: Canada: Western Arctic Ocean | collected...
AAATGAGCTTGGAAAGAATAAAGTAGCGTATGGACATGGGTTTATAACTACTTGATAATCAGAGGTATCTCCATCACACCCAAACCTAGTCGTAAAAACTGTTATAAGGTAGTCTCCTGCACTATCTGGCCATTGCACGATGATAGTGTTATCTAGCGCAGAAATTATGTCTCCGCGCGAGATTGACCAATAGTATATTTTATCAGCTTCATAATCAACCTGATAAGATTGCGGTTGTATAATTTCACAATCGTTATATGTTTCTTGAGCTAATAAATGAAAGGGTAGTAATATTAATACCCACCATCTCATATTAAAAGTGTTGGATTGGACCAGTGATAGGTCCATTATTTACGGTTACATTTATTGTAGTATTACATCCAGCCATAGAATAAGTTAATACGTAATTACCAACTCCAGTAGATGGTTGAAAGTTATTACCTACAACACCTGTACCAGACCAGGATCCGCCTGCAGGACTTCCTACTAATGGTGTAGTTGGATCACCAGGACAAAATGGTCCTAATGGATTACCAGATAGATCTAAAATAAATACATCTAGGAGTTGTGGAGCTCCAGGACAACCTGCTGCATTAGATTCTATTACTTCAACTGCATTAGCATAAAGACCAGATACTCCTCCCCAATCTACTGTAATGGAATTTGTAGTTTGACCTGTTTGTAAAATACCACCACCACCTGTAATCGTCCATTGATAGGTTGATGTAGGAGTGACTGCAACCAAATATTGTTCTCCTGTTGCATTCAAACATACTGTGTCAGGATTAATTGTTGTTTGTCCAAATGTGAATAAAGACGTTGTCATTAATAGGACTGTAATAAATAGTGCTAGTAATAATTGTTTTTGTTTGTAGTAATTCATAATGTTCTCCGTTTAGTTATTTAATATAAATATGAGCAACTATACTAATACAGTTGTTATTTAGGCATTTCGAATATATAGGTATGAACCAAATTGCCTGCCCTGTTCACTTTCTTACGATATGAACACTCACCCACGTTTGGTTTATCTGCAATTTTATCCTTGAGATGATCTAGTCTTGATTTATTTAAGGAACATATTATTAACATGCCATCCATAGATGTACACCTTACTAGGTCGTCATCTAAATTTTCTAATAAGGCACTATTAAACATATTCTTTACAAATTCATAATCAATCTCTGTCTCAGGAACTATGCCAAATGATTTTAATATATTGATATTAGGAGACCATGGTTTGAATTTTGGTATGAGCCTCTTACCACTAACCAGACGCTCCATATAAAAATCAATGTTTTCAGGTTCTAATGTATCAAACCATTTTATGTATTTATTATAATCATTTGAAAAAATTTCTTCCTTATCAATTGATTTTAATTTTTCCCAAATTAGAGTAGCTATTATTTCATTAGCTTCGGATATCATTTGGGAGTATTGCATTTGCTGATCATCATCTAATGATTCAAACCAATCATCAAAATTAAATTCCCTATCTTTAGGATCCCAAAGCTTATCGGTATGTGAAGTCCATTGATCCGTAATAGAATCCTGATCAGGTAATCTAGGAAAGTGTTTAGGTTCATCAAGTCTTCTAATAGAAGAATCTGGCTTTACTATTTCCTGTCTTTGAAAATCTATAGAGACATCACCTAAAATTCTATCTCTGGTCTTATCATCAAGCATATCTAAATAATCAAACATTAATTCGTCTGTACAGTTATGGTATTCAAGGTTATACGTTTTATTGTTAACCTTGACAACCTTCTTTAGATATGGTGCTACAATTTTTTTCATAATAAAAATTTCCAACCTCCACCGGGCTTATACGACTTGCCCTATTAAGTGCCGTTCGGTTCTGGGTGCTTTATTAAGCCGCCATTGCCATTTCAACATGTTCGCCTGTTATGCGCGACCTTCCTATATCCTTATCTCAATGTCAATATCCAAGTCATCCCCATATTATATGTAATTACATATACTTCATATGCAATTTATTGTATTATATGTTTTCACATATAATCGTTGTGGAGATGGAGGGAGTCGAACCCTCGTCCATTTGAGCAGCTAACATAAGTCAAGCAGTCGTTTTCTTTTTAAGTATTAGTTCTTTCATACTAACTAATCTTGCACACTTTTCATACGCTTCAATTGTAATATAATATTCAATCATCGTATCAATTGTTCCTATAGAATTGGCATTAGATAATAACCATGAACCTGGTTTAACCTCATCCATATTTTTATTACCAACAAGAAACTTAAATGTGTTATTAACAGCAAGATGTAATAACTTATCATCATCGCTATGTATAGGATCAATATTCATAGGATCCGTCAACATCCTTTTGGGCAGTGTGCAACTCTTGGTAACATAAATCTAATAGTAATCATAATTTTCTCTTTAATAATCTTTATAATAAATAGTAATTATGTACTGTTAACTGGACGTGAGTAAAGTGTTTATTTTCTTATGTTCCTTGTATATCGTATTCATACGAAGCTTATGTTCATTATCAATATTATCGATAGCTTCGTAATTAAATATCATATCATTGACAAATTTTTTATCTATGATATATAATGACGTATCAAAATTATTTAGATCCTTACTTAATTCAATATTATCTATAAGGATATTCTTAAGAACTTGTAACTTTGTTCTAAATTTATCTCCCTTAGTACTATCGACATAGTCTTTGGAAACATTATCAATAATTCCACCAATAGCATTTCGTATTCTAGCTCCTTGAATAGGATCATTTTCTGCTATACGTTTTAACTCGTCCTGTATTTCTAATTTATTGAGAGTACGATCAGCTAGTTGTTTTAGCTTTTTTCGCTTTTCCTTTTCCACCCAGGTTAGCTTGCTTGTTGACGATGATGTTGCTCGTGGTTTTTTTCTTGCCATTTCTTTTATAATTTCTCGAAGGCCTTCTTGTTGCTGCTAATGTAAGCTTTCTTTTAAGATCATTTATAACCTTATTTAATTCTTCTTTTCTTTTTGTATTAACATAATTCGCTGATATGAATCCTGCTACTAAACCTAATATTGCTGTTACTATATATAACATATTTTCCCTTTATTTTTTTTTTAATAATGTAGGAGATAGACGATATAAATGACGGGTTGTAATTTACATCGCCTACCTTATCTACAAAATACTACTATTACTTCTTAACGAAGAATGAAGCTACCATTAATAAAACGATAAGTCCTACGAACCCACCATTTCCTAATGAAGTAACGATAGCTGTTAAATTAGCTATTACATCCATTCCGAATACTGAACCACCTGTTAAGACAGTCCAAAGGATTGTTACTGGTAATACTGCCATTAAGACAGTCATTAAACCACTAAAGAATCCTGTTACATATTTGATTACATTTTCCATATTATAAATCTCCTATATTTTTACTACTTGTTCTTGGACACTATTGTCCCTATTAACTATGAAGGCGTCCCATTATGGGATTGTTAGAATCGGTAAGCTAAACCTAAATTAAAGCTTCCTGCTCGTTCCCCGTTTTCGTCTTCTTTAAGACCCATTGTATAGTTAGGTTCAACTGCTAACCCTTTCCATACATTGAATGAATAACCTAACCCTAAAGTTAAGTTGTCCATCATTTCCTCGGTTGGCGCTTGAACTGAGATATACATTTCTGTACTCCAGTTGTACCTACCCCAAAGATCATAACTCGTATTACCTTCAGCGTCTTCGCCATTCTTTACTAGACCAACAATACATTTCTCGTTTACTGCGTAACCGATACCCATATTGTCTGTTAAATTTGCAACCTCAAATGATTCACCTTCTTCTGCAGCATTGTATGTAGTTACTACCATAAAATTTTGAGCTGAAGCGAACATTGTAGTTACTGCTAATGTTAATGTTAAAAATAAATTTTTCATATTAGTTTCTCCTTTTTTATAAATTAAATTTACCTTCATAGTTAATTGTTAATAAAATATTCGTGCACGAATCTTATCTGAGAATAATTATAACCCATGGGTTTTTTATATATTGACATTTAATATTCTATACACGAACACACTATTATTGCACCTTGGCTTTCACCTTTGTTGGCGCTTTATACGCATTCTTTTTAGACTTTTTAGTATTAGTTTTCAGTAGACTGATTACTAAATCTTTATCGAGCATTCTATTCTTAAGACTGCTGATCTTTCCTTCTAAAAATAAAAAAGTAGCCGATCCTCCTATTAGAAGGCCAGCACATGCAAATATAATTTCTTTTAATTCCATAATTTCTCTATAATGTTCCTAAACTTTTGGCTACTCTATATGAATGCTTTCCATCATTCAATACGTCTCCAATTTTACTACATTCTGTGAACGTCAATGGTACTCTAACATCTCCAATAAGTAATTCTCCTATTGTAGTATTATTATAACCATCTTTACCATCTCCTCTGATTCCTTCCTTAATTACAAAATCGATTTGGTTCCATAAATTTCCATACTTTTTTTCTCTTGGGTGTGTATGTAATCCCGCTTGGGCTGTACTGCCCTCAAACTTGTTTTGACTCATGTCGTATTATTATTGATTAATTATTATTAATATACAAAATTATTTTCATATATCCAAATGTTTTATGCTTTATATCTATTACCGCGTCTTTTATTAATACGGTTTATTTTAGCCTCCACCATCTCACCTGTAAATTTATCAGGATGGGTTCTTCTAATATTTCTAGATAACTTAACTCCGTACTCGGCTGCATTCTCCCACGCTTCCCAAATAGTCTTTGATGGAGGTACTAATAGGTCTTCACCTAATACGCCACCATGCCCATTAGATATTAAATATCTACCGTCTAATTGTCTACTTGTACTTGCATTTGGATATGCCTTCGTAACCTTTTTTTTCAATTTTGCGAATAACTTCCTTTTCTTATCTGTAGGAAATTCACGTAACTCATTATAATTCATTTATATTATTTTTGGTTCTTTACTAAATTCTTTTATGTCTCCGGTGATTAAATCTTCTTCAACCCATTTACCCATAAGATCCGTTTCGCTAGCCATATATGTAACTCTAGCGTATACTAACTTATCTGCATTCTCTTTTATATTAGCTCGAAAATTAATTAGATCATCATCAGTAGGTACAGGACCCATCTGATAACCTATCATATCCTTTTCTTTCAATTTGAATTGTGCTATTGGATTAATTGTGTAATGATTATACTTCGCTTTCCACTTAGCCTTCTCTGATCCTTTCCTAGGACCCTTTTTATATAATCTATCTTCTAAATTTTCTACTTCAGATCTAACCTGTGTTCCGCATCTTGTACACAACAATGTTTCGGTTAAGGTTTCTGGTGAGGTGGTTTTGATTGCATGTACATATCCACATCTTGGACATACATCTAATTTTTGGATTTCGTGTGTTTCTGTTTTCATATTCATAACTCTATTAATTACTTAAAAATTTTTTTACTTTACTTCCTTTGGATATATAAATAGTGCCAATCATTCTTTCAACTTCATTAATTCAGCACACTTTTCGTATTCCTCTGTTTCTATAAACCGCTCTATTAGCTCGTCTATAAGGCCTTCCTTCTCACTTTTCGATCCAGGTAATTCATCTAAATATGCTGGATCGTCTATGATCACCGCATACATCATCTTACTCCATATATGGCTCACATCATGCAGCTTATCTAGTATATCTTGTGGTGTTATGTCCTCTCCATTTATATTCATATTGATTGTTTTAAGTCGATTTAACAAGAGATCTCTTACTAGCACATATACTTAGTAGGTATCGCCTTGAAATAATTATACTATATAATTTAATGCTTTATTCATATCATCCATCGTTCCTTCGAAACCAGGCATATCCTTATGTGATTCCTTTTCTACAAGGTATTTTATTACACTATCCCAACCTGGAAATTTATTAGATCCGAAATGTAACCATTCTCCTTCAAAATCCTTTTGGCCTCTATAGAAGGTATCGTCAATTAGATAATCTCCTTTGGCTAAATTTTTATGATGACTTAATATTAATCTTCTTTTAGCTTTAGGAATATATTTTTCAATCCAATCCTTCTTATGTATCCATGCATCAGGATTTCTCCATGGAGGTGTCGATAGGATATACACATCAAACATTTCAAACAGTAGTTCAAATGCTTCTATAGCTCCTGGCATAGGATCTAAATTATTAAATACACCAGGCATCATATCATAGGTGCTTTTACTATACTTATCCTTTTCAGGATGTTTTTGAATGGCTCCATAAAAATCACATAGGACTCCATCCATATCAATGTAACAAATTTTCTTTTTCATATTATTATTATTTAGTTAGAAACAAATTATTTAATGTTTTAGTTAAAGGAATTAAGGTAGTAGTATTTACATTAGAAGAAGCCTTCCCATACATTCTTCTAAACGAATCATTTACGGTATTGACTTCCATACCAGAGATAAAGTAACTAAGAATTTTAATTCCTTTCTTTCTCATTTTATCTATCTGGAGCTTGGTATGAGCAGCAGCATGATCACCACCATAATAAAATCCTTTAGGATTACAATAAGGCTCACCATCAGAAAAATTAATAAAGAAACTTTCTCTATCTCCCGACGCATCTACTAATAGATTTTGAATAGCTTCGAAGCATAATCCTTCAGGCGTTAAATTAGAAGGACATATAAATTTGAACAAGCTTCTAATCTTTTTGAAATTATCTACTCTTGAATCATAAGCAATCATTATTGTAGGAAGACCAGCTTGTCCTGATGTTGTTCTATATGAAACCTGTATATCTAAATTATCAATCATTGAAGCTGCCTTTGCAATAGCTACTACTGATGTCTGACAAGAACGAAACTTCTCGCCTGACATCGATCCACTAAGATCAATTGATATATGAACATTAGCTGGCGTAAACTTATCATTCATTACCTGACTAAATATTCTTTCAGCGCCATAACCTAATGATGCAATTAATCTCTTATCAATCTTACCAGATTCTAATCTAGAGAATTTAGTATTTCTTTCTTCACTTCTTAATTTTAATTTCTTACCAAGCATCATACCTAATCTAACTCCTTTAGATATAGCATCATCATTACCTTCCGTTCTCCATTTCGCATTAGAAAGAAAAGTATAAGCATCACTATCAATAAGATTCTTTGATAATTTTTTAATAAGAATACAATCCGTAGTAGCATTGTAATGTTGATTTCTCCATGGCGAAGAATAATCTTTACCAACCTTCTTTATTTCAGAACCAGACTCTTCTAAAGCTTTTATTTTATTCTGATCCGAATTATTCATCTTCGTCTTTTTAACATTGCTCTCTAAAAAATCATTCTGCTTTTGAATAGCATTATCTAATTGCTTTTGCTGACGAGGACTTAATTCACTCTCAACAGGATTATTACCACTAGACTTCATAGCCTCATCACCTTCTGCAGATGATCCATCATCATTACTATCACTAGCTTCATTACTCATAGGATCTATTCCACCAGACTGACCTTCATTACCATCTTCCGATCCTTCTCCTTCTCCCCCACCTTCTTCTTCTTCTTCACTCGATGTCTTTGGCTCAGGCAAATTATCTTCTACCAGCCAGAATATTTTTAATGCTACATCTAATGCATCTTTTGTAGATGTTATATTCTCTATATTTTTAAGATCCATTGTATTCCATATATCCATTAATCCTGGAAGAGCATTAAGATCTCTATTCTCATTTGTAATATTACAAATTCTAAACATATAAGAATTCCAATCTAATTCTCTCTTATCACCTGACACAAGAGCTTTATCAATAATCTTAGCATTAAAATACTTTTCATATAAAGAATGATAATAACCTTTATAACCAGGTGCAGACTTAAAGATGAAATTATCTATTCTTCTATCCTCTATTATATTCAATAAATTCTTAACATGGCTAACAACATAATCCCTTGTACTACTATCATCAACAAAATTATAATACTTAGCTTGTAATTTACTTATCTGATCCTGAGATATTTTATTGAATCCTAACGATCCATTTATAAAATCTCTTAGCACATCAAAATCCGTTAACTTAATATGAGATCCTTCATGAAGAGCTAATCCAACAGCTGCATCAAAATCACTATCCTTTAACGCTGCAGATAATACTACTCTCTCTCCATCCGTATAAGAATCAGATCCCTTAAATGTAACTGGAATATTTTGACCCGTTACTATATTAACAAAATTAGCGATCGCTCTACGATAGCCTGCTAGCTTAATTAAATCCGAAGACTTATCTTGTGTAGATTCTCCTGTAAGGACATCTACATCATTACTAAATAGGCTATCTTTTAGCCACCATTGTGAATTTGAATTTGTGTTGTATTGCATATAATTTATTGTTTGTTAACTCTCTCTCTTTATCTATGATAAAGATACGAATAATAACTGAGATATCCTACTAAAATCATAAAAAGTTATGAACAATTTATATTTAATATGGCTATCGCTTTAATCATCTCTCATCTTTATAATATAAAGATACGAAATATATTTGACATATACACGCTTTTTGGCATTTATTTTTATAAGTTATGAACAAAAAATAAAAAAAAAGGCTCTCGGTCGATTATCAGTTGAATATTCAAGTGAGCAACTATAATCTTAACACTCTGCACCACGTGAAGGTGGCCTTTATTCGCAGGGCTATGGAAGATAAGAGGTTTGTTTCCACAATTAACGTCTCTTCCATATTACGTAACTACTAATGTTATATATAATATACAAAAAATTTATTTAATATACAACCTTTTCATTGATTATTTACCATTGTCTTGGCTTATCAGGACATTTAGCTCCTGGTATTCTTGTCTTTACAACCATAAAACATTTACATATACTACATTGTCTAGTAATCTTCCAGAAATTAGGACAAGCTTTACATAAATCCATACGCTTAACAGGGTCCTTTTCTATACGATCCATCTAATAACTCTTCCAATTGTTATCTACCATCAATCCTTCTATGCGTGTTATCCTATCACCATTATTTCTTACGGTATTATGAGTGGCTAACATCTGAGCTTTATTGTCTATACCAACCTTACGGATCCTATCTTCGTTTAATAAATTTGAATCATCTACGGTTTTAGCTTCTCTCTCAATAGCATCATCAGTATCCATTAGCCTTAGTTCTACCTCGTCTAATCTTTTATTTAATTTGTAATTGGAATGTATCATATAACCTAATATCATGATAGCCATTGTCGATGTAATTGTAGTAACCATTTTATTCCCTTTATTTAATAATTTAGTAATGTAATGTTCATATATAAGTATATACTTTGTTTCATATTTATCTTATTTATAGTCCATGAAACATAAGACTGATGTATCTTCCTTAATATATATTTTAATAATAATAACGGTGTTTGCATTATCCGTTATGAATTAAGATATAACGTAGCATCTGTATATCGATATGCTTCAGTCCCTACTGATTCAAGAAAATCTATCTTATTTCTAAATCTCTTATTCATTGCATCACGGACAATATAATACCCTGTCTTATGACCAGCTTCAACATACACTGTATCTCCATATCTAATTGGTCCATCATTAAACCATAACAGGTCTTGACTTACTGCTATCCAATTCAAATGACTACAGCTATCTACATTTGGTATCTTTGTTTGATCAGCGGTAATATCTGGGCTGTCATCACATTGACCAACCAAAGGATGGTACATGGTAGCGAATACTTCTATCTTGTTAGTATCTTCTATCACAATTATAGTATCACCACATACAGGATCTAGTGGTATACTATCCATTATTTGAATAGGTTCTTCCATTTTTAACTGTTCATTATCTATGGATCTTTTCAATCCAAAGTATGCACCTATTAAAACGGTGGATACAATCATCCAAAAAATTATCTTAATTCTATTATATACTATTTTCTTCATATTCTATTGTTTTAGTTTTTCTATTGTTCTTCCAAGTCCTACTATGAAATCGTTAAGCGAAGGTGAATCTGTAGCATCTCTCACTTCTTCCATCATACTCTTATGTTTCTCTAATTCCACAATTGCTCCTGAATTAAAATTTCCATTTGCGAGTTCATGGATTGCATACAATTCCATACACACAAATATCTTATCCATACTTACGTGTTGTGATGTATGACCAAAGTGGTCTTTGTAAAATTCTTCTGCTGTCATATCTATTGTTTTAGTTATTGGTTCAATTCGTATACATTGATATTATGTTCATCCATTAATTCTGCTAACGCTTCTTTGTAGTTGTCTAAAGTGAAGTCTTCTTCATTGTGTTTCCACTTCCTCCAGAAGTTATGCTTAAGCTCCCAAATGAATCCAGCCATTTTAGCTGCTTTAACAC
>Ga0302114_10003173_pt1 | contig 10369 bp, 9 predicted proteins | sample AG5_Surface_MG_FD_203107 | JGI IMG/M metagenome (GOLD analysis project Ga0302114, IMG submission 203107) | Marine microbial communities from Western Arctic Ocean, Canada - AG5_Surface | ecosystem: Environmental > Aquatic > Marine > Oceanic | place: Canada: Western Arctic Ocean | collected...
ACTTTTTATATTTAGAGCCCAGAGAACACGCCCAGGGTGTGAGGTGGTGAGGGTGCCAGGACACCAGGAGAAGAAATTGGGTGAGGGTGGGGTTGGGTTTTGGATTTGATATTGAAACTTTGAGAACATTTTTTGAAAAAGAAACTCTAAATAAATTGCGTGTTAAACGGTAGCAAGATGCCATCTCGTCAGACTAGGAGCCGGTCTAGAGCTAGCTCCAACAAGTCAAGTAGGAGCAGATCCAAGTCTCGAACCTCTCAAAAAACCGTCAGAGTGATGACATATAATTGCAGAGCTTTCTTTGACCGTTACTTAGAGCGAGGACCGTTCCTCGGTGAAACTATAGCAAAGCAAAAGCCCGACCTCGTTGCCATTCAAGAGGCAATGGTGAACAATGCTGGTCTCGATTCCAACATCAAGGTTCACTTGGAAAAGACCTCGAAGAAGACTTTCACAATAATGAATGATGCAAGTACCGTGACCTATTTGAAAAACCACGGGGTCCCGACAAAATTTCCCTGGGTAGTGGCGAAGATCTTTGTGCTCATCATCAACACACAGATGCTCTTGCTGAAAATCCCAGGGTTGGCGTGGCTTACAGCTTCAATGCCCTTGATGTTGGAGATTGCCCGAGAGGCGCTTGGCAACTTGACGAACAAATTCTTTGGCAAGAAGTTTGACCTTTTCGACTGGTACTACGTGTCCCTCGCGCCCTTCTTCGGGGTGTCCCAGATCATTTCAAACGAGTTTGCACTAAAGGAGTACGATGTGATTTCGCTGGAGCCCGATTTAAACAAGGATCACCTAGGGACATGCCAAAGAGCGCTGATTAGCGATCGCGAGGGCAACGACCTTTTCTGGTTCGTGAACATTCACTACGTTCACTTTTCGACTGAGCAGGGTGCGCAAGATCGTCTGGGCGAATGCGAGCGTGTTCTAAACTGGATGGAGAAAGCCTACAAAGAGAGCAAATGCAACAGGGGAATCTTGTTGGGAGATCACAACACTTTGCTAGAGAACGAGCCGCTGATCAAGGCCTGCGAGATGAAAGGTTACGTCAGCGCCTTCAAAGCCTGCAACGGAGCGGAGCCGAAGTCAACCTGGCCCAGTGGCATTCAGAGCATCTTCATGGACTTGGACGGTCTAGACATAAACCCTCAGGGTGCGTGTTTGGACTACATATGGCTGAAGAACCTGACTGCGGTCAGGAGTGAGCTGGTGGGAGATGAATGTAAAAAGGGCGACAAGACCTTATATGCCAGCGACCACGTCGGGATTTGGGCTGACGTTGTCATGCCGTAAACCCAGCCCAGCATGGCGTGAAACCAGCTTTGCGTTCTGAACGATTCGCGCGAAGATTTGGCAATGTGAACAATGGCAAACCAGATATACATGAACCATTAATTGTCGCTCATATTATTTAACTTCTCCATTTGTGAAAACAAAGCAAAACAAGAAAAATCATTCCACATCAAATTCCATTGTCATTTTCTTCCTCCTCCTCAACCAATTCGCTAACTCTACCAAAGACCTTGCTAATCAAGATGGGGAAGCGGACCAGCCCGACCACAAAGGCCTCAACGAAGCCAGGCACCGACCTCCTGTTTCGGTTCATCGGCCTCTCCTCGAGTAATTTTTCGAGCCGCTGCACACCGAGCGAATGTCATGGCGACGATTGTGCGATACACGTCATTTTTAACGAACGGAAGGGGACGAGCGAAACGAGTGGGGGAAAAAAAGCGAGCCAAACGAGTGTAATTGGGTGGAATAATTTTAATGTTAGTTTAGTAGTGGAATGTATGTAGCCAATCATGAAATATAAACCCTAATATTATAATGTCTGTGCCAATTCGCGCACTTTACTACATCTTCATCTTCATCGGCTCGTCGTTCTCGTCGCTCGCTCGAACTCACCTCCGTTTCCTCCCGCCTCACGCGCTCCAGGACGGCCACGGCGTCCCGCTCAACGATGCCGAGGGGGCCAAGGGTCGAGGACTCCATCGGGCGAACGATGGTTCCCCAGGAGGAGGAGAAGGAGGAGGAGGAGGATGAGTCGTCGTCGTCGTCGTCGGAGGAGGTGCGGGAGCCCTTGGCAGTTTGCTCCCGGCGGCGCTCTTCGCGGACGATCTTGGCCACGCTTGCCTCGAGATCGCTGAGGAAGGACTCCTCGGCAACGTCGATGGGCCTGACCAGCTCGTTTCTCTGCTCCCCCAGCTTCTTCCTCGCCCTCTCGGCCCTGACAATCGCCGTGAACAGGTCGATTACGGCCTGCTCGGACTTGCCCAGCGGACCCGGTTCCAAGGCCAAGGAGGGCCGAGTAATTAATTGCTTTACAATTAATTGCTTTAATTGCTTTAGGTTCCCAAAGGGCTTTTCATTCCCCTTTTCATTCCCCTTTTCATTCCCCTTCCCATTCCCCTTCCCATTCCCCTTCCCATTCCCATTCCAATTCCTGTTCCTCCTTCTCTCCTCCTCCACAATCTCCCTGACCAAGTTCCTCGCTCCCTCCTCGACCCCCCTGAGGGGGTAGGTTCTGAGGTCCTCGGGTCTTATGTCCGAGGGGGCGACGGACTTGCCCCCGGAGGAAATTATCCTCTCGGCTCGGAGCGCCTCGCCCTCCATTATCGAGAGGAGGGTCCGAACGGCCTGAAGCTCGGCGGTGCCTAGGATCGTTGTAGTCATTGTTGGGGGTGGGGGTGGGGGTGGGGGTGGGGGTGGGGGTTGGGGTGGGAGTGGGGGTGGGGAGGAAATGGTGGAGGAAATTGTGTGGTCACTTGTTTCGGTGGCAATGTGAGTGGCAATGTGAGTGGCAATGTCAGGGGGAATGTCAGTGGCAATGTCAGGGGGAATGTCAGTGTCAATGTCAGGGGGGATGTCAGTGGCATCAATTGGAATTGGGGTGGAAGCGGAAGTGGAAAGGAGGGTGTCCATGGGGCGGAGACCCAGAATTACTTCCTTAGGGCCGGGAATGACGGAGGTCTTGTTGAAGACGGCCTTCCGGATACTGTAGTCGATTAGGGATAGCCTTGACAACGTTGAGAGAGCAATCCTGAATGGATTGGGTTTCTTTGTTTTGTTGTTGTTGTTGTTGTTGTTGTTGTTGTTGTTGTTGTTGTTGTTGTTGTTGTTGTTGTTCTCGTTCTCAAGGTCGGGGGGGAGGGGGGAGGGGGTGGAGGATAGGCTCATGTGGGTGAAAGGCCGGACATTGGAACTGACCGTGGTTAGGGTTAACGAATTAACGGGCTGGATCTGCCCGTTTAGAAGAAGCTGAAGAAGAACAACAAAAAGGAGAGGGGAAAGTTGGACGAGAGAAGTCATTTTTTGTAGGGAGAATGAAGATAACGATGATAAGCTGACGACACGTGAACACAGTGTAAAAGAATTCTGTAAGGTGGTAAGTGAACACGTGAGTCAATTTGAAATTTGGATTTTGTTCTTCTACCACATCTGCCATCTGCACATCTGCCACATCCTCTAAATCTTACCTCCCCCAGTTCATGGCAAGAACGAAACGAACCGCCCGAAGGCCCCTCCCAAATTATTCTTCTGCTTCTTCGAAGCAGCAGAACAATCTGCCGGGTGCCCCCCCTCCGCCCCCCCCCTTCGTGCTCAGCTGCTCGGAACAAGCTCGTCGCACCAAGGAGGTCTTTGACAATCGATTCCTCGTCCTCATTGACAACCTCCAGTTCTCCCTGTTCATCATCTCCTACCTCACTGGGGACGACTTTTCGCGGTTGTTCGTTGCCTCGGGTCGAGATTCCTGTATGAAAGCACCCCTCCTTGGGCTCTCTGATGCGTCTGATGTCTACCACCTCCTGAAACAACGCAAGCCTTCTGTGAAGAAAATCAAACCCCAGCTAGAGATGGGATTCGCCAAGAAGACCATCGTGAACAATCCGGTGACTGACTTGATTGATTTGAGTCAAACGTCTTTTCAAAAGGGACTCAAGACTATTCGCAGCCAAATCGACCTTCTCTCCACCAAGAAAGAGTTTGACTTGACTGGCAAACTGTGGCAAAACATTTGTGATTCTTGCCCAACGTGTTCGAAAGCATTAATAGGTTCGGGATTAGGAACCTCTATTCCTTACCCACGTAGCACCCGAACAGCCAGACAACTGTGGTCTGTAAGTGCTGCTGTGGTCGAACACAAGGCCACCAAAGAGTTTAAGGCGTTACCGTGGGGTGAAAAACGATCCTGGGAAAACGCAGAGTGGGCGCAGGTTGAGGCTGACTGCGAGCTCATGCTACAGTGGACAGTTCTGGCCAAGGTCGAAACAACCCGCTACGAATTGGAGGCCAAACGCTACAAGATAGGCAACTTGTCCAATTTCGTGACTCCTCTCCCCCTCCCTCTGCTGAAAAAGCTCGACTACTCCCTCGGTTTTGCGGGGGGGCTGAAAATTCGGCGGCGCGACGACCGTGGTTTTTCCAGCTCGTTCACGTCGAATGAATCGGTCTCGCTGCTCTCCATCCCGGAGAAGTTTTTCGTCAACTCTTTCGACGCAGACATGTGCAAGCGCGTGCTGGTTCTGTGCTCCACGGCTTCAACGTACGAGGGCGACGGAGGCGGAGGCTGCGGGTGCTGTGGGACTAACGAAGAATCTTCGCTCAGAATTTCGTCAATGTCGCTGATCAAGGCCGATGGCAGCGTCTACCCTTTAATGTCTTTCGGGGTCGCGAGCCGAACAGAAAACGAAGAAGAGGACGGGGAGGCGAAGAGAGCAGTGACAATCGACAAGTCCAACTGCTTGGAGCTTGAGAAGATACTATTTGGTTTGAACCTTCGGAACGGCCAAATCGGACTCTTGCTGAATCTGTTGAGCCAAGTCCACGAGCAAAACTACAACAACATCACCGTCGAGCAGCTGCACAACCACACTGGCGGCACTGGAGCAAACAAAGAAGAAGCACTGTTCGACTGGTACGAGGACTTTGACCACTTGCACGAAATGATGGTCGGCGAAGACGAAGGTGGCGACGGTGGCGAAGGGAGTTGGGCGTTGATGACTTCCAAAGACTTGTACCAGCTGAAAAAATTTGGCACAGGCCCGGGTCTAAAGGCCTTCCCGCATATCGAGCTTGGGAATGGGAGTTTAAGGTCAACGGACGACCTGCGGTCCAACTTCTTGGCAGGGACTTTGGTTGGAATCAGCGTTGGAATTGCCAAACCGTACGTGAGCCTGGAGCACATTGCACTGACGGCTTTAAAAACGCGGCTTGAATCGGACAAATCAGCTAGGCCCTTGGGAAACTTGCGACTCTGTGCGAAGGTACTTGAGGGCTGGGAGGAATCGTGCAATGCCGAGATTATTGGAAGTGAGTTTGTAGGTGAAATGAGGAATGATGAATATGATTACTGATTTCGAATTATAACAGCAGAAAAGATTAAATGCAAAAACACACTACATTAGAAACTACTTCGCCATATCCTCCAATGCCAACATGGCTTTAACGTGCTCACTTCACCATGTCCTCCAACGCCAACATGGCTTTAACGTGCTCACCCTCGTCGTCTCTGATGTTGCAGAAAACGTCGTAGAGATTTTTGCACTTCTCCCTCATTCCCTTCTCTTTCTCCGCTGCGCAATCCTCCATCAAGTTGGACACGTTCATCTCGTCGTAAATGAAGCTGCTGTAGTAATCGTTTGCTGTGTCAACCGCCGGCTGCCTCTCCAGATATTCTTTGAAATCTGCGCAGAGCGAAGAAGGTGCCAAACGCATCGAATCGAGTGGGTTAGCTTTGTAGTGGCTTTGTAGTGCCACTACAGCACTTAAACGGATCCAACAACTTCGCTCGCTCACCTTTGGTGAATCCGTCGTAAGTTTCGTAGGCGTGTCGCTCAACTGCCTCGTTGAACTCATAGGCCAAGTTGGGGTTGGCAAGGTAAAGGACGCAAACCGTCCAGTACCAGACCACCGAGACTCCGCGGGCAAGGAATTTGTACTCCTCCCCCGGGGGCTTCTCAGGGGTGGTTGTGCCATCGTCATTCTTAATCATTTTTGGTGGAAGAAGTTTCATCTCGTCGTCGATTCGGGCCAAGATCTCCTCGACGATCTTCAGGTGGACACCCTCGTTGATCCCCTCGGCAAAGTGGACACGCATGAGCTCCACATTGTTACCCTCCTTGAGCTGACGGTCGATTCCCAAAGTTTCCAAAAGGTGGAGGACCGACAGGTAGGCAAAGTACGGGGTTCGGGCAATTGTTTCCAACACGAAGAACCGGATGAGGGACTGGCGGAGAATGGGGGTCATCGCCGAGTCAGAATCATCGGCGGTCAGAGAAATCTCTTTCTTAGGAAGAGGCAGAAGAATGTCAAAGAATCCTTGCTTGATGATAGAAATTGCCGAGTAGGCAAACGCGTTGGTCGGTGGTTTGAGTTTACTAATGTCAGAAGAGGAGGAGGAGGCGGAGTGGAGGGGGGTGAATCGTGAGGTTGTCTTGGATATTTTTAGAAAAGCACTGGCTAACGACAGAACAAATAAAAATCGAAATCCGAGCAACATATTATCTACGAGGTAGGGAGGTGTGCTTTCAATTGCTTTTCTAGTGGTTAAGGGTTTTTGTTCACGAATATGACTTTAAAATTTTCCTTTTTCTTTCTCAGCAAAAATCTCTATGCCCGTCTTCGAGGGCAGCCCGCTCATTGCAAAGGATACTGCAACGAAAACAACAACAACCTACTGTGATGCACCATCTTTGATCACAAATGCGAGTAAAGTGTGTCTTGGCACTGGCATCCTCACAATTCCCTATGCTTGCTGTCCGGAGTCGGGGGGAGGGTATTTGTTTGCTGTCTTTGGTTTGTTCCTGGTGGCGTGTTGGAATTTGTGGGTAACTGGGGTGCTGGTAGACAGTGCAAACTTTGCGGATGTTTTTGATGGCGATGAAGTTGAAAAAGATCTCCCCAATTCCATTCCCAACCCCAACCCCAATCCCAACAACAACAAAATCTTCGCCTCCGCCCCAACCTACTCCAAGCTTGCCTACATCACCCTCGGTGGCGCCAAAGCCATGCACCTGATCGATGTAATTTTTGTATCATTCCTCTTTGGCATTTCGACCTCTTACCAAGTTGGCATTGAGGGATTCGTGGACGGAATCTTCGGTTACATCCCATCCAATGACGAGCTTCACGGTGTCCCGGCTTTTGAGGACGGGACGGTGGACTGGATCGTCCCCACGCCCTCGAACACTAAAACTGACCATGGCCTGGGGTTGTACTGGACCCTGGCCGTGCTCCTGCCCTTGTGCATCATCCCTCCGAACATGAGCTTCCTGGCCAAGTTTTCTGCTGCGGGTTTGGGAGCCATCTTCCTGTCTTTCGCACTGATTATTGTGTACGGGATTGAGCAGCTGGGAAATGGGAATGTCCAGGGTTTGACCTTTCACTTGAACGATTTGTACCCAAACACATTCACGAATCTGAGTCACTTTTTCGGCATTGCCACTTTCTCCTTTGGCATTCCTCCGCTAGCGTTCCAACTAAGATCATCACTAGAGCCGAAGTTGCGGAGGACCGAGTTTCTGCCGAGCATCAAGAAGAGCTTGGGGCTAGTGTTTGGAACTTATATTTTGCTGGGGGTGTTTGTGGCAATGTTGTTCCACAACGTGGGGGTGAAGGGGGATATTTTGAAGAATCTTCCTCCCGGCAGCACTACCAATTTTATCAACGTATTGATGATCTTAGTTTGCCTGGTTTCCTACCCGTTGTGCGCTGTCCCTGCAACGCAAACGCTAGAAAGTAAAATATTCGGTTCGAGTGATGGCGGTGGGCTGAGGCGAAGGCTGTTGGTCCGCGGACCGTTCGTGATGCTCACAACTCTTGTCGGAAGCAAGGTTCCTGGTTTTGTTGATATAGGTGAGAATTTCGGGGGTCTCCCCCGACACAAATCAAATCAAACAAAAGTAATTCAGCACCCCAAAAACTTCAAACAAAAGCTAACCACCTCAAAATTCGTATTCGTTTGGCTCTCTCGCCTCCCCCTGATCCTTTAAAAAATACGCCTCGCTTCGCTCGCGCAGTAAGCTTGATTGGGTGCTTTTCAGTCGGCCTCGTGAGCTACTGTATCCCCCCTCTCTTTTACCTTCGGCTGGAACACCTCTCCTCGGAAAAATGTAGAGCGAACATGAACGAGGCGCGCAGCTTAGCAGTTTGCCACCTGATGTTCCTTGTCGGCACCGTTACAACCATAGTTTCCACAACTCTCACAATACAAAGCATCTGGTTCCCACCAGCAGCTACACAAACTAAACTGAACTGAACTGATCTGATCAAGGTATAAAAAATCTTCTTTTTCATGTGGTTATGTCTATGATTGTGATTAAATGTCGTCGAAGTCAATGCCAATGTCGTCGTCGGCCCCCTCTCCCTCCATGGCAAGATCCACCGCCGTCTCGTTGATCCTTGCTGTCTCGGGCAACTCCCCATATTGCTTCAAGTTACGCGCCTCGTCGGCAGAATATTTGTGGATGATGTCCAACTTCCCATCCTGAAAGTCTCGCAACCCACACAACACAATGTCTCCAGCCGTCACCCACACCTTCTTCCTCATCTTTCCACGAATGTGGCCCAATCTTGTTACTCCATCAAAACAAAAGCACTCACATCGCCCGTTTCCAAGCATTCGGACAACTGGGAAGCGAATATGTATATGTGGATGGTTTAGCATTGCCCCACTGACTCCTCTCGTCACACTCGCTCACCTTGGGCATATTCCTGGCCATCCTCTTTGAACTCAAGCTCTCGCTTTGTCTCCTCGTTGTCGTTTTTCCCTCGTCGACGGTTTTTACCACCTTTTCCTGTGTGGTGGTGGAGGTGGTGGAGGTGGAGGAGGTGGAGGTGGAGGAGGTGGAGTAGATGTGGTTTGTTAGTGGAACGTAAGGGAGGAGAGGGAGGGAGGGGAGAGAACTTGATAGCAGCTTATTTTTGCATCGACGAGCGGTTGATCAAAGTGGGGGAAACTGCTGCAAATGTCATTCTGCTGATGTATGTACACGGTTGAGTGGTATAACTACGTTACCTTTATTCTTGGGCATGGGAGCAAATTGACGGACCTCACGTGCAAAACTCTCAAATTTTTTGAAGGTTTTGTACAAGATTCAATCTTTTGCTTACGACCTCAGACCCTGCGAGTGTGCAAAATCAGATAGTCAGCGTGGTACATTGTCTTCCCCTCCAAATACCCACCAAGCTATACATTGCACTGTTACACCACTCCCACCATAAAAGACCCCTGCCTCCATTCCGTGTCATCATCGATTTCTTGCCATCATCTTGTATTCAATCTCCTTAAACCTCCCTCATCCTCTTCCGCAAAATCCTCCAATCCTCCCCCCTTACTCTTACAGAAATACACCCCCTAGCCCTCGTCCCGTCCAATCTCAATTAAGTCTGTGAAGATGGACGAACAGCTCCTCCACGGGCATAATGATTATGTGCTTTGCGTGGCGTTGAGGAGTAACGGTCATGTGGCATCGGGTAGTAGAAACGGGTCAATCATCGTCCACTCGACCAGCTCCAACAATGTAGAATATCGAGCTGACAATGTTACAAAAACTTTTGCCAATGGTGTCTATGGTCTTTGCTATCTTCGGAATGGCTCACTTGTGGCTTGTGGCTATAATATGTTTGGGGGTGCCAACTTGAAGGTATTCAGCCCTTCCCTCGAGTTGGTCCAGACCTTAGTGGGGCACAATGGTGATGTTTGGTGCGTCACCGTCTCTCCATCAGGCTCCCACTTTGCTTCTGGTGGAAGTGATAGGAAGTTGATTATTTGGTCGGAGTCGGGGGAGGGTGGCGAGTGGGCTAGAGTGCAAGTGCTTGAGGATCACACGGATCGGATTTATGCAGTGTGCTTCTCCCCCGACGGCAAGCAGCTGGCTACTGGAAGCTACGACAAGTCCATTAAGACCTACAGCTTCAACGAGGGAAGTGCCATCTTAGCGCACACGTTGGAGGGCCACACCCACTATGTCTGGTCCCTCTCGTTCTCTCCCGACTGCAAACTCCTTTGCTCGGGAAGTCACGATGAATCCATCAAATTTTGGAACCCTGCCGATGGAAGCTTGGTGAAGAGCATCGACCAGGCTCACACCAACTACGTCGATAGCGTCTCATACTCCCCCAACGGGCGTGTTCTTGTGAGTGCAGGTGGTTATCCCGACAAAACGATGAAGATCTGGGATGCTGAGACGTTCGAGCTCAAGCACACTTTCAAGCAGGAATACCGCACCTTCAAGCTCACCATCACGGCCGATTCCAACTTCATTGTTTCGGCTAACGAAGACAAAACGGTTAGAATCACCCCCTGCCGAGAGTACCACCTCACGGGCCTCACCCCCATCCTCAACCTCATTCTCCACAT
>Ga0302114_10003176_pt1 | contig 10355 bp, 8 predicted proteins | sample AG5_Surface_MG_FD_203107 | JGI IMG/M metagenome (GOLD analysis project Ga0302114, IMG submission 203107) | Marine microbial communities from Western Arctic Ocean, Canada - AG5_Surface | ecosystem: Environmental > Aquatic > Marine > Oceanic | place: Canada: Western Arctic Ocean | collected...
CACGGGTCGCGGGGAGGAGGAGGAGGAGGTTGGGAGGAGGAGCGGACGGAGGGGGCGGGGGCGCGGGCGCGGGCGACGGCGCCACGCCCGCGGGCGACGGCGACGGCGACGGCGACGACCCCGACCCGACAGCGAGGGAGGGGGAGGGGGGAGGGACGCCGAGGTTCGATCTTTACGGGGGGAGGCCGGGGGGGAGGAGGGTGGGAGAGACGTTTGGGGAGGGAGGGCTGCCGGAGAACGAGGGGGAGGGAGAGGCTGGGAGCGACACGAACGAGAGCAGGAGCAGGAGCAGGAGCAGGAACACATTCGACAGGGACGTTGTAATGGTGTGGGACTTCCTGTCAGTGTTCTTCTCCGGCGGCGTCGTCCCCTTCGTCGGCGTACCAAATTTGTCCCCCCTTATGTCCCTTGGTGTGTCGTCCCGGTCGTCCCCTCCCTCCTCCCCTCCCTCCTCCTCCTCCCCCCTCCTCACCGTCGACTCCCTCCAGTCCGCCGTGAACTCCCTCGACGTCGCCGTCCTCAACGAGGTTGGGAAGCTCCTCACCGCGTACCTCGCCGGGGACCTCACCAAGGTCGTTACGGTCAACATGCAGAACAACCTCAACAAGGAGGAGATTGCAAAGGAGGAGTTTGCGGCGATGCAGCAGAAGCAGTTTGGGACGGGTGGGAGTGGGAGTGGGAGTGGTAATGGTAGGGGTAGGGCTGCAGCAGCGACGTCGCCGCAGCCGCAGCCGCAGCCAGCGATAACGCAGGGCTTGGATATTACTGACCAGCTCGGTGATGACAACAACAAAAATAACAATAACAATAACAATAACAGCGGCAGTTTTGCCGTACCTAACGTTGTTGCCTTGTCCACCGCTCCCTCCTCCTCCTCCTCCCCCCCTCCCGCCGATCCAGCCACCACTGCAAATGCCAGCTGTGGCAGCGGCAGCGGCAGTGGCGAGACAACCCTCTCCATCCCGGTCACGGGCGAAACCTGGGTCGAGGTCGCTCGCCTCTCGCTGGTCGGGCGAGCGTGCGAGGAAATTGGGATGAGCAGGCCGGAGCAGAGCCACGCTGTCAGGGGGCAGGGGGCGGGGAGCTTTGCGAGCATAAGGGGAAGGGATCACGATTTGAGGGCGATGGCGGGGTTGAGGCAGAGGTTGGGGGATGGGGTTAGGGAGGGGAAGATGGGGGGCAGCAGCAGCAGCAGCAGAAGCAGCAGCAGCAGAAGCAGCAACCCCTCAACAGTCAAGAAAAATAAAGTTGAAAAGGAAAATAAAGTCGTCGTTCGGCTTCCGACCCCATCCCTCCCGTCAACGACAACGACCCACTGGACCTTTTACCTCCACAACATCCGCTCAATGTCAACGAACTCCGGAGGGCCGATCAAGGACAACATCAACAAGGCGTTGAGGGCGCTCGAGGGGAGCTCAGACAGTATTTTTGAGGGGGGGGGGGAGGGGAAGAGGAGGGCGAGGGGGGAGTTGGAGAGGAGCGTTAGCCAGGCGGTTTATAAGGGGAATGCGGCTGGGCCGACGAAGACCATTGCGCTGAAGGTTTTGGATTTGGGGAAGGATGCGGGAGAAGGAGAGGTTGAAGATGAAGCGAATGCGAATGCGAACGCGAATGAGAATGAGTACGAAAAACTTCTAAATGCGCAGAGGGAGGCCAGGAGGGAAGTTATGAGGCCGGAGGTGGACAAGGCCGAGGAGTCTCGCCGGGAGGAGCTTGCGGCTGAGAAGGCGGAGGAGGAGATGGAGGCTGCTGCTGATGACAACGCGATGGAGGACGAGGCGCAGGCCCCCACCACATCCCCCCAGGTTCAACAGCGAAGGGACGAAATCAAAAATAAAATTCTACAAATCGGAAGGTGAGCGAGCGAGCGCGAGCCGACAATGAAGACGAGAATAGTCGCGATGAATTTTTTCGTGAAATGGCTAACAGACGGCTGGCTACGTCCACTACCTAAACTAACATTACGTTATATTATATTGTTCCACTCAATTCTTTTGACTCGCTTAACAACTCGTTTTGCTCTTGCTTCATTCAAAATGCGCCTCGCTTCGCTCGGCGCAGAATCTCGAACTTCGCCAACACCAACAACTCGTTCTACTCGGAGGAGGAAATTGACAACCTCGTGGAGAAAAGGGAGGAGGTGAGCGAGCGAAGCGAAGCGAAGCGAAGCGAAGCGAAGCGAAGCGAAGCGAAGCGAAGCGAAGCGAAGCGAGCCTTGATGAAGACGAGAAATATATACGAGCCACTACTAACTAAACTAACATTATTCTCAATTTTTTTGCTCGCTCGCCTCTCCCCTGCTCCATTAAAAACGCGCCTCGCTTCGCTTCGCTCGACGCAGTACTTGAGGAAGGCCACCCTCTACCGCTCCGGTAACATGACCGACTCGGATGACGAACCTGACTCGGAGATGAATGATGATGGACAGGTGAGTGAGTGAGTGAGTGAGTGAGTGAGTGAGTGAGTGAGTGAGTGAGTGAGTGAGTGATTGAGTGATTGAGTGAGTGAGTGAGTGATTGAGTGAGTGAGTCTCACTCAGTCTCACTCAGTCTCACTCAGTCTCACTCAGTCTCACTCAGTCTCACTCAGTCTCCGCTCGCCTTGGTGAAGTTTAGAATACTCGCGATGAAGTGCGCGAAATGGCTACAGACATAATATAAAACGGCTACATCCATCCACTACTAAGCTAACCCACCCACTTTATTTGGTTCGCTTGTTTCGCTCGTCCTTCATTAAAAATGCGCCTCGCACCATCTTCGCTCTGCGCAGAGCAAGAAAAAGCCCCTCTCCAACGCCCAGAAGCAGGCCAAAAAAATCGCCCGAGCCCACTCCAGGCAGCAGATAAGGGTCACCAAGGCCGCCCTGGAGGCCGCGACCTTCTTCACCAAGCACGGAGCCTGCCAGGCGTGCAACGGCAAGGTGAGTTTCATTCCGTCTCCGCTCGCCTTGTGACAGAAAAGTGCCGAACTCCGTGCGAAATTACTATTTATGGCTACATCCACTACTGAACTAACCTACTCAACTATTTTTGCACGCTCGCTGCTCTCAACCTTCGTTTAAAATGCGCGCAATCTCGCTTCGCTCGGCGCAGAACGTCATGCACGTGTGCAGCAAGAAGGTCGTCGTCGGGAAGTCAAACATCCCCATCATCGGCAGCTCGGGCGGGAGCGGGAACTACGGCACGACGCAGTCCAAGCCATCCGCGCTGGGGAAGAAGTTCGAGGGCGCGTACGGGGAGATCAAGTGCGTTAGGTGAGTCTCACTCAGTCTCCGCTTGCCTTGCCTTGGTGAAGACGAGAATACGAGCCACTACTAAACTAACATTATTCTCAATTCTTTCGGCTATCTCGCTTCCCCTCTGCTCCATCAAAAATGCGCCTCGCCTCGCTTCGCTCGGCGCAGCGTGAGTCGGCGGGGACTCCCGTGCACCTACTGTGCGCTTGACGGGACGAGCCACTGCCTCACGCACACGCCTAGCAACAAGCTGCAGAGCGCGAGGAGCGGGATGGTGGATGATGTGGGGGTGGTTCCTATTCCTGCGCCGGCGCCGGAGCTAAAGGCGGCGTTGACGCCCACGACGACGCTCGAGCAGACGCCACCGGCCGACGGAGTTCTGAGGAAGCCGACGGTTTTCGACGAGACGACCAAGTACGTTATTCCTCCGGTAATCTTTGCCCAGACCCACTGGGACAGCTTTGCAATTGACGACTCCGAATACCCAGACGGCTGCAGGCGGTGCCTTGCCGTTCTTCGTACTGTCTGCTCTCTGCCCCAGAGCGGGGAGTTCTTGTGGCCAATTTTGCCCAAGGAGGCGCCCGGTTATTACGAGAAGGTTCTTCACCCGATGGTGTTGAAGGACATTGGGGTGAGAACAACTCGGCGTGCGAAGGCCGGCGTCGCCGACGCGATCATAGTCAGGGAATTTCAGGTGAGTGAGCGAGCGAGCAGAAAATGGCTACAACTACCCCCACATCCAAAAACTAAAACTAAAACTAACATTTATTCCACTCAATTTCGTTTGGCTCGCTCGGCGCAGCGTGATTTCAGGACGGTGGTCGCGAACACGTACATCTGCAACAATGTCGGGAGCATCACGTGCAACAACGTCGAGAAGGTTGGGGCGGTGTTCGATAGGCTCGTGCACGACTGGGTGCTGAATTATGGCGCAATTAGACCGTACGAGTGGCTCGATGATGACCTTTGCGTCAATCCCAACGACATTGACAGCAAGAAGGATAGCACCATTCTGTTGTGCGACAATTGCGACGCCAAGTACAACATGATGAGGTGAGCGTGCGAACGAGCGAAAATGAAATGAAATGAAATGGCTACAACCACCCCCACATCCTCTACTAAGCCAACATTATTCCACCCAATTCGTTTGGCTCGCTCGGCGCAGGCTCGAACCTCCCCTCACCGCAATTCCCAAGGGAGAGTGGTTCTGCCCCTGCTGCATCAAGGGGACGTGCTTTTTCAACAACGACCCGAGGCTGGGGAAAACAGTCGGGGACGAGGGAGTCATCTGCAGAATGGTGGTCATGGGAGACGAACTGATTTACATGGTGAAATTTGGGGGTGAGATCAACATGGAGGAGCCGTGGAGCTTGGACGAGGTGGACGCGGCGTTGGGGGGGAACGTTCCGAAGCTCTTGTACAAGGAGGCGTGCATCGAGAGTCACGGGTACTTCGGCAAGCCCTACGACAGCTCGAAGGTGCTGGATGTACTGCTTACGCCTAACATAAGTGCGCAGTACAACGAGAAGGCAGCGGTTTCGATGTTTCAGAATGAGGTGAGCAATGGCTACAGCCACCAACAATCCACTACTATACTAACGTTATTCCCCTCAATTCTTTTGACTCGCTCGCTTTGCTCTTGCTTCATTAAAAATGCGACCTCGCTTCGCTCGGCGCAGGTCTTCGCAAACATGACCAAGGCTGTATGCGCCCTAAAGGTGAGCGAGCGAAGCGAGCGAGCCTTGATGAAGACGAGCATACTCGCGATGAATCCAACGAAATGGCTGCAGACATAATGGCTACATCCACTACTAAACTAACCCACTCCAATTCTTTTGACTCGCTTAACTCGTTTTGATGTTGCTTCATTAAAAATGCGCCTCGCTTCGCTCGGCGCAGCTTCACGAGAAGGACCGCACCAAGGACGAGTGGGTGCTGATCCTAGCAACCCTAGCGAAGGCGGCCGTTAACGTTGACGAGTGCAGGAAGTACCTGGCGGAGACGGAAACAGCTGCCGCTGGGAAAATGGAGGAGGAGATGATTTTTTTGAAGGAGTTGGTCGAGAAGGGCGTTGAGAGGAGGTTCCGCAACTTTTTGGACCTTAACGACTTTAAAGAGGATGAGGAGGGTGATGATGATGAGAATGAGAATGAGTTGTTTGGTGTTTTTTCACCGGTCAAAGCTGAGACCGCGCCTGTTTCTGTCCCTGCCCCAACCCCTGTTCAAGTGGGCGCGGTCGTTGTGGAAGATTACAACAGTATGGAGGTCGACAACGGCTCGGTAGCCGTGGTTGCGGTCGAAGCTGTTGTGGTCCAGCCAAGTCTCACTTCTACTCCCACACTCACTCCCACTAAATCAGCAAAGAGGAAGTACCAGCGCGTGCCCACCCCCGCGTCGTGCGTTACCAGCGCGAGCTCAAGTGAGCTAGCCGCCGGTTGGGAGCGGGAACTGACCGGCAGGGTTTCAAAGGGCAACGAATTCCAGCAGTTTCAGAACTGCCAGCTCTGCATCGACGACGACGGCGAGACCAATTTCAAGAAATCCATCGTGTTAAAGACAAACCGTGCGAGGGAGCGCGAGGAGGCCTTCCTCTCAAAGTCGACGATGGACAAGATCGGGAAGGAAATGGGCGAGTTTTACACAATGTGCATGACGCCCGTCTTCAACCACGTGTTTGGAGGACGGCTGGACACAAACATGCCACCGAGTAGTGGCATCGACCCAATGAACATGAACAACGACGTGCGGGACTACAAATGTGAAGAGGTTTGTTCTTTCTGCGGTGTTAGTGATGTGACGCTCGGGGCACCGATGGTCCGCGTTCCGACTCGGAAAGAGTGGGAAGAGAAGCACGCGGTCGCAAGCCGCGGGGGCATTAGCACGTGCATTGCTCAGATCGAGGACACCGGGAGGTTGGCTGCTGTCACTGTGCGAATTGGAGGTCAGCTGGCGTTCGTTGATGAGGAGAACGTGCACAGGTGAGCGAGCGAGCGAGCGAAGTGAGCAGCAAGCGAACGAGCTAGTCACACTAACCCAATCCGCGCAGTATCAGGTTCAACTGCCATAGCAACGGCATGACTGATTTGTTGCCTCGGAACACAACTTGCTTCCAAGAGGAGTTGGAATACAGGTTGAATATGGGAGAGGGAAGTGGGAGTGTGCCGTTCGTTTGTGGGAGTGAGAGCGCTCACGAGAGCTGTGCTTTGAGGGTGCACTCCATGAGGGTGGCGGAGATGGACAAGTTTGTTCAGGCAACGCTGCAGAACTACCTAGAGATAAAATGGAGCGAATCCTGTGGCCGCCGCCTCCCCCTCGGAGTTGACGTTCTGGGCAACTTGTACTGGGCCTTCAAGCAGACCCTCTTCGTGGATGAGGGGGGGATGGGCATCATGAAGCGGTACCGGAAGCCGGCGGCCATTGCATCCGTGATGGCGTGCTTGAATGAATCGGCGCCGTTCAAGATGATGGTGCTAATTTTTGTCGAAGCTGCGAAGCTCTATTTTACGGGCGAGTGGAGGTCAATTTTGGTGGTGGGGGATGGGGGGGAGTGTTTGTTGGAGGAGCATGAGAAGGCAGAGATTGAGAAGGAGAAGGAGATTGAGAAGGAAAAGGAAAAGCAGAGGGCCGCTGAAACTTCAATCCATGTTGAAGGAGACGCGATGAGCGACGACGACGAGTTCGAGGAGGACATATCACCGCCCCCTTCGGACCCCGACCAACCCATCAAGCTCCTCAACTCCCAAATCGGAGAGGATATGAACGCGTTCTTGGTCAAGGGCGTGGGGAAGCAAGTCCTCGTTAGGTCGCCGGAAATGATCTGGGGCGCGCGCATCTTGAAGATCAAAACGTCTGGTAGCGAGGAATCTGGAAACGTGAGAATCGTTGGCGTGCAGGTGAGCGAGCGAGCCTTGATGAAGACGAGAAATATATGCGAGCCACCACTAAGCTAACTAACCCCACCCACCCAATACGTTTGGTTCGCTCGTTTCGCTCGCTCGTTTCGCTCGCTCGTCCGCAGGTTCACTACAGGAGGTGGAGCAGTCGCTTCGACGAGTGGATCGACCCAAGCAGGATCATGAGGAACGACGAGGAGGGAAGGAAGCAGCAGGAGAGGATGCACCTGAACTACGAGTACAAGAACAGGAAACACCAGGGGCTGGAGGAAGAGAATGGGGAGGAGGACGACGAGTTCGAGGGGGAGAAGGGGGGAATGGGGGACTTGAAGAAAACGATTTTGGCGCTAGAGGCGGACTTGCCCGTTCACGGTATTGCGCGAGGAAATTTGTGGGACTTTGACCGCAGGAGCTGCTGGCGGGGGGGGGTGGAAAGTGCGGAGAACCCAACGGAAATCATCAAGCTGATGCTGATTTTGGAGTCCATCATCAACATCGAAATCATCAAACCAGGAACGGCGAGCATGTACGCTACACTGCCAACACCAACGAAAAGCATCAAAGATGCGAGCTTGGGGAGTGCGTGGCTCAGGGTTCAGATGCTCGAGTTGTGCTTAGACTTTTCACCGATGAGCTTGGTGTATGTGTCGGTTGATAACATGTACGAATGAAAGCTAAACTATTTTGTTAAAAAAAGGGTGTGTGTTAAACGGTTTTTCTCTAAAAAACAAAGTTCTTTGTCATTCCACCGCTTCACCGCTTATTAAAAAATCCATTCATAAAATCGGTCGCCTGCCAGAAATGTTTGCAGAAATCACGAAATCCTCGGCACCGGATCCTGGCAACCACTGAGAAATCACATCCCGACTCTCTTCCTTCACCTCAACCTTTACATCCGAAAAACCGGCAGACAATAACAGGGCCCCAAGAGTCTCTTGCTCAGGAGCCCCACTCACTCAGCATGCCAAAGCTTGTTCCGTCTTGAGAGCTGTCGGCAGAATCATGTTCTCACGCATGACAACGTCGCTAATGGCGCACCGACCTCCTGGTTTGAGCACGCGGTAGATCTCAGCGAAAACCCTCGCCTTGTTGCTTGAGAGATTAATAACACAATTCGAAATTACGCAATCCACCTGTTTATCTCCAATTGGAAGGTTCTCGATTTCGCCCAGGCGGAAATCCACGTTTTCAAATTTCTTTCCTCCCTCGAATTTCAGCTTCCGAGCCTCGCTGAGCATCTCAGGTGTCATGTCTACACCTATTGAATTCCCGGTTTCGCCAACTTTTGAGGCCGCGATGAACACATCCATGCCAGCACCGCTGCCGAGATCGACGACTGTTTCACCGGGGGTGAGTTGAGCAAAGGAGAGCGGGTTGCCGCAACCGAGGCCAAGATTGGCAGCTCCAGCCGCAGCAATGTCACCCAGGCTGTACCCGTTCAAGGCGCTATTCACCGACACGCAGCAACCCTCTTTGTTACTGTTGGTGACAGTGTTGGCATACCCAAATCGGACAGAATCAGTTTGGATACGGTTCAGGATTGTGATAGCTTGGTCGATTGTCCAAGTGGCGAGGGTTGAAATGTCCTTGCCACCGTGGAAAATTTTAACGGTTGGCACTTCTGTCATGTTTAGCTCATCAAGGGCGTAGGTTTCTATTTCATCGTCAGCATCGAGCTGGAGTGTGACGAGGAGGGGTTGGACGGGGAAAGCCTGGGCTGCGAGGTCATATTTAATCGTTTTGATAAGGGCGGAAGAGGATTTAGAGAAGCTGGCATGAGTCACGATGATTGTGGGCTCCACACGAGACGTGATGATCGCCTTGGCTTCTTGGAGGGAATTAGGGGAGTTCACTGTGAGAAGGGAGATGTGCGACATACTTGTGTTTGGGATTGTGGGGTTGTGTTTCCGAATTATATTGTTGACGTTGTAAGAGTTGGGAGGGAGGGAACGGAGGACGAAAGTTAAGGAGGTGAATTTTCGAGGAGGGCGTGAGGTGGTGAGGGCTGCAAAAAAGAAAAAAAAGAAAAAATGGTTTGAATAAGCGTCAACGTACACACCACACAGCCGCTTTAGTCATGCAGATTCTTATTTTGTTTTTTATTGTGGGTTCCTCAGCACTTTCAAAATCATCCCACCTGTCAGCACTAGCAAAATCCGGCAACCTTATTCGAACATCTATATCCCACCGGTCAGCACTAGCAAAATCCGGCAACCTTTCTCGCCGTTCGTTGATGGCAATCCCGCTATTCATAACTCTCGCCCCAAGCCCAACAAAGGCGCTCGACATGGACGCCTTCGCTCGTGACACGATTGCCTCTGACACGAAGAATTGCAACCCAAAGCTCGATCCCAAATGCCAAGAGGTAATGAACGATGATGAGGCACTTTGCAAGTATGGAGGCAGTGGGAAGAGCAGAGGAGAAGCCTGTAAGCGTGTCAGAGCTTCAAATTCAGCCGTTTCCACGCCAAAGGAAAACGCCTTTGGCGAAGTGGATAGAGGCAAATTCGATCGATGCAACCCTTCTTACACGATGATTGATAGCAAGTGGGTGAAGGAATTCAAGTGCGTACCGGGGACGTAAATTTAACTGGTCTATAATAAGTTCATTAGATCTCTGCTTTTAAAAAGCTCTGTTCCCAATTGTTCATCACAGAAAAGGTCCCCAGTAGCCACCGTATTTTTCCTCCGCAACACGGCACGCCCTGGTGTCCTTCGACCCACGGTTAGGAGAGAAAATCGATTTCTGTAGCTCATCGACCCGGTTCAGTAGCTCCGCAAACAACTCAACCTGGCTGCTCGCCAGATTGTTGCTTTCCGTCTCATCTCGTAGTACGTTAAACAGGCACCCGCTCTCTGGTTCGCGCGAACAGATCCGACAGACTAGCTCGGGAATTCGGTGGACAACACCACCGTCTGGGTAATTTTCTCCCGTCAAAACGTCTTGACAGATTTTGAACTTCTTATTCTTGGCCCCCAATAAAATCTTGTAGCCATCTTTTCGCAATATTCCCCCAACGAGTGCGTCTCCATCACTGCGAATATAATTGAGTGGAATAATATAATGTTAGTTTAGCAGTGAAACTCGTATGTTCGTCTTCCTCAAGGCTCGCTCGCTTCGCTCGCTCACCCGTTGAATTCAATTGCGGACGTGTCGCCAATCGCTATCTCTTCTCTTGCAAATTCAAGCTCTCCTAAAATGACGGGCCATTGATTGACACCGTCGAA
>Ga0302114_10003177_pt1 | contig 10351 bp, 8 predicted proteins | sample AG5_Surface_MG_FD_203107 | JGI IMG/M metagenome (GOLD analysis project Ga0302114, IMG submission 203107) | Marine microbial communities from Western Arctic Ocean, Canada - AG5_Surface | ecosystem: Environmental > Aquatic > Marine > Oceanic | place: Canada: Western Arctic Ocean | collected...
ACTCCGCTTTTTTTAATCAACTTGTATTGTTCTCAGCATTATCATACTGAGCGGATATTCTATAGATACATGCCCCATCTTGTCTACGTCGAACTGCTTTAAAATCAAGCGAGAAGCGAAAAAATCTCAAATCTTCAAGCTAAATCGTTTGGGTTTCATTAGCCATGAGTTATGCAAACCAATTCCAGTGGCGGCAACTTATTTAGGTCCAATGCGAATCCCAGTTAAAGCTCCAACACATCCTGCATCGAGTAGAGACCACTCTCCTTATCCGCTATCCACTTCACGGCGCGGATGGCGCCGCTAGCGAAAGTCATTCGACTGCTGGCCTTGTGTGTTATCTCGACTCGCTCACCTAAACCCGCGAACGTCACAGTATGATCTCCAACAATATCGCCAGCTCTTATTGTGGTGAAGCCGATAGTCTTGTGATCTCTTTCTTCGCTGACACCTTCCCTGCCGTAGACTGCACACTCCTTAAGATCTCTATCTAGAGTGTCGGCGATAACCTCACCCATCTTCAGAGCGGTACCAGAAGGCGCATCCTTCTTAAAACGGTGGTGAGCCTCAGTAATTTCTATATCAACTTCATCCCCAAGCACCCGTGCCGCTTGTTCCAGTAATTTGAGACAGAGATTGACTCCCACACTCATGTTAGGCGCGTACATAATAGGGATATTTGTCGCGGCTGCTTGGATGGCTTGTTGCTGATCACTAGACAGACCAGTTGTGCCTATCACCATAGCCTTATTACTCGCCTGACAGTAAGCGAGATGGCCCATCGTCGCCTCGGGCGAAGTGAAATCGATAAGCACGTCGAAGTTCGGCTCATCTGATGCTATTTCAGCAACCGTTTTTACGCCGATAGCAGCCCCAATTGCAAGTAGTCCGATATCTACACCCAGAGCTGGATCGTCAGCAAGCACCGTGGCTACTGAGACACGCATTGCGCTGCTGTTCTGGTTAACTGCCTCAACAAGAGTCCGACCCATACGGCCGGCAGCACCAACGATAGCGACTTTTAACATAGCTGCGTCCTGGAAATTTTAAAGAAGTGCAGTATACAGTGGCTCTGGCACAAGCTAAACCTCGATGCAACTGAGATTCTTATCCCTTTTTGGCTAGAGCCAGCCTACACTTTCCAACGCAGTAAAATACCTGAGGATGAGTGCCAAGTTAGGCACACTCTCTACGCGAAGGATCGCGTGCTGGTGAAGCAAAAAATACTAGCCAAAATGTCCATATCAACGGCCTGCCATCCTGCATTGGCCCATCACAAGGATTCGATGTGAGATCTGCCAAGCCCTGCGAGATTCTTCCAGCCTATGAGAACGCACATCTGACGCTAGAAGGCAGCCAAGGCGCTGTGACCATTATCAAAACCAGTCCCGTGGATGTCGAATTCAGTATTCGTGCCGAACGATTTATTGGCATTATCGTACCCATGGGTCAAGGCAACATGGTCCTCGTAGGCGAGAAGGACAAAGACCTGTATCAATTTGTCCATGCTCTCAGAGAACGTTGAATGGGTAATCTAAGCGACCTGTGAAGTTACTCGGCGGCTTAGAACTGCTCCGCCCTCATTGTCATTAGGAATTCTGCACCACTACTAATTTCAGCCAACAATGATTCCGTTCGCGGAAGCAACCTCTGCAGAAAGAATTCCCCTGTTTTAACTAGAGCATCCGTGTAATCCGCATCAGAGGACTCTGAATTTTGATCTGCCAATGCCGCCGCCAATATTCTCTGCCACATGAAGCAATAGAGCACCAAGCCCATTAACTCCATATAACTATACGAGGCTGCCCCAACTTCATTCGAGTCATTACTGCTTCTCGCCAACACCGTTGCAGTTGCCGTTTCCAAACGCCCACGGCATTTCTCGAAAGCAGCGAGATGAGGCTGCATCGCTTCGACACCTTTCTGACTAGCAACAAACTCATCCATCTCGCCAGATAAAATTTCTAGCAGCTCGCCCTTACTTCGCACGGTCTTGCGCCCCATAAGGTCGAGCGCCTGAACGCCATTTGCACCCTCGTAGATTTGTGCGATTCTTGCATCACGAACATTCTGCTCTAGCCCCCACTCTGCAACATAACCATGACCACCCAGCACTTGCTGACCCAGCACACAGGCTTCAAAACCACGGTCTGTGCAATACGCTTTTTGAACAGGAATGAGCAGCCCTACCAGTTGCCCAGCCTTCTTGCGAGCAGCTTCATCCGTGTGAAAACGAGATATATCCAACTGACTCGCCGCATATAGGGATAGGGCGCGCCCCGCTAAAATATTAGCCCGCATCGTTAACAGCATTCTTCGTACGTCAGGATGCACAATGATGGGGTCTGCATTCAAATCCGGCAGCAAGGCTCCTGTCGCAGCTCTACCCTGTAATCTTTCCTTCGCGTACGCAGATGCTAATTGGTAGGAGCTATCGGCTAGACCGTTACCCTGCAGTCCCATCGACAATCGCTCGTAGTTCATCATGGTAAACATATGAGAGAGGCCCTGGTTTTCTTCACCGACCAAGTAGCCCGCGGCCGAATCGAAATTCATTACGCAGGTTGAGGACGCCTTGATCCCCATCTTGTGCTCTATTGAACCGCAGGCTACGGCGTTGCGCTCGCCAGTTAGCATCCCCGCCTCGTCGACCAAGAATTTGGGAACCAGAAATAAGGAGATCCCTCTAGGGCCTGCGGGAGCATCTGGTAATTTGGCTAATACCAGGTGAATGATGTTCTCGGTAAGATCATGCTCACCGGCTGTAATAAATATTTTGGTGCCGCTAAGCCGGTAGCTGCCATCGGCGTGCCGTTCGGCCTTAGTCTTAATCATCCCAAGGTCGGTTCCCGCGTGAGGTTCGGTTAGGCACATCGTGCCGGACCAATTGCCGGAGTACATCTTCGGCAGATAGCGCTGCTTCAATTCATCACTGCCATGATGGCTCAGAGTTAGCGTCGCACCAGTATTGAGAATCGTATAGAGCGCGAAAGAGGAATTGGCGGCAAATAACATTTCTTCAATTACAGCAGACAGCATCTTAGGCATGCCTTGACCACCGTAATCCACATCGCCAGTTAGGCTTGACCAACCTCCTTCAGCAAATTCCTTATACGCTTCCTTAAAACCCTCTGGCGTAGTTACTGTCCCGTTATCAAAATGGCAGGCTTCGGCATCACCACTTTGATTGATGGGAGCGAGCAACCCTTCTGCTATCTTTCCTGCCTCTTCGACAATAGCAACGATCAGGTCATCTGTGACCTCTGCCGTGTCCGGCATGCTGGCGAATAACTGATCTACACTGAATACATTATTTAAGAGAAATCTGATATCTCTTAATGGAGCTCTATAAATAGCCATTTCTTTGTTCCCCAACAAAACTTTAAAATTGAGATGCGATTATAGGGGATGCTAGCCATAACAGGTACTGCGCTGTTAGGCGCAAACTCAGGGAATCGTGCAGCACCATTTATATTAAGCTAGCAGCCAAAGATATAAATAAGCGAACCGCTTTTTGATTCAAGATTGAGGAGAGAGTTCTTCTAATGTTTCATGAGCTAAAGCAGTCGATCCGCTGCTTTCTGCCAACCACCTGCATCGTATATGGAAAAAATGCAGATTCAGACCACAGTATCTGCAATGAGTGTGGCTGCAAGCACCAAAACTCGGCGATTATTGCCGACGCTGCGGCATCGAAATAAGCAGCGGACTGGTTACGGATTCCTGTTGTACTAATTGCCGGCTTTCTCCACCGAGCTTTGATTCCTGCACGTGTGTATTCCCGCATGTTTCACCAATCGATAAATTGGTTGCCGATTTCAAGTTTTCAGACCGCTTTGATATTGGCTATTCCCTCTCAAGATTCTTAGCGAGAACGTTCAATGCTTACTATATTGGCCCGGCCAAGCCCGAACAGCTTATACCCGCTCCTCTGCACAGAAACCGGCTAGACTCGCGAGGATTTAATCAGGCCAGTGAAATAGGCAATGTCCTCGCCAAGCACTGTGGAGTGCTCAATCTTCCACTGCGCCATATGCAGGACACGAAATACACAGCCGCAGACTTCGATGAGTTCGGCCGCCGCCAGAAAGGCAAACTTGCGCAAGGGATTCGACATGAGTAAATCGGATAGCCTTACAGGCGTGACACACATCGCACTAATCGATGGTGTGGTGAAGACCCTGGCAACAACCCAGGCTATCTCGAGAATACTGCGAGCGCAGCAGGACTGCCAAATTGACGTGTGGTGCCTTGTACGTGCGAGGAAAACTCTCTGGTCAACCTTAAAACTAGCCAAGGGAAATTTACGGGAAATGAAGAAATCTAGTCAGCCAGAATTAAGCCGGATGACTAAACCGATTGCAGAATTAAGAAAAAACAAAATGCAAGGACGGTTGCACCTAGAACTGGTACTTAATAGACCCATATGCTACTCGACCATTCTGATCCAGAATGCGCGTAGTGGAATTTAGAATCTGTGCAGTTTTCTCATCGAAGATATTGCGAATACCAAACGAAATTATTGCACGGTCATGCAAACCGGTCTTCACGCTATAGCCGTACTCAAAATCGAAAGTAGTGATGTTATCGACTAACTCATTTATTTCGTCCATGTTCAATTCACTAATATCTTTGAATGAATCGAAGTAATTAGTTATAGCACTGGCCGTGTGATTCCCGAATCGCCAAGAGAGCATCAGACTACTCTGCAGTTCTGGGCTAATCAGTCGCTGATCTATTCCCTCGATGTCGGAAGTGTCGAAATCTAGGAGCGCTCCCTTATTCTCGAATTCTTCAATATAGGTTGTTGTGGAGCTGAGGATAAACTGACCGAAGCGATTCGTATCCCATATATAGGAGGCGCCAAGATCAAATCCGTTCGATTCGACATTGGTTCCCAGTAGTGGGTTGTCTATATTGAATTCTGTGATTGCCGAATCATCGATGTATAAATTTGTTAGCCCGCCCTGCCAATTGTTATTGGTCGCCGGCGTCTCATCGATCTGCATTTTCCAAGCATCTGCACTAACGCTCAGGCCAGCAATAGGATCAATCTGCATACCAAGATTGAAGTTTAAGGCATCGTCCACAACAGCACCTTGAAAGTCTTTCTGCTCAACAGTTCTGGCAATGCTCAAAAATGGCGCTTGCTCATTCAATATAGAGCTGGGTGCTATGCGGAAAATAGCACTACCTGACTGGTTATCTGCAGGTTCATCGATAAAGGAATAACCATCCTGAGCCATAGCGGAAGAACCCATGAAGGCTATTCCAAGTAGCAGCGAATTCATCGCCGGCGCATTCTGTAGATGGTTGATTTTCATTACTCTCAATCTTTTCCAAAAAGCCTTACTGATAAGGAGCCCAAGCATTCGCGACAGCTAAACCGACTCCTCAAGCAACTCTGAGATCCTAGCACCATAGCAGGCCAATGAGAATGGATTTGTAGCTTGAAATCGGTGATGTACCGGTCTGATATTGACGCCATTAATTCCCGCCTTATTAAGAAATTTACTTTTATATCAGCAATTTATGTATAGCTAAGCTGAGAGGTGTACGTTCTCGGTGCGGGGTAACAAAGATAGGAGCTGGGCAATATTTTCGGATTGTCCAGGAAGGACCATTTCAGGGTGGATCTCCGCCAGCGGCATTAAAACAAACTTTCTCTGCCTAGCTCGGGGATGAGGCAATATCAAGCGAGAACTTTCAAGCTCTTGATTTCCAAATGAAATAATATCTATATCCAGAGTGCGGGCCTGATTTTGCTCCGCGCTGCGCTGACGACCATAATCGGCTTCAATGCCCTGCAAAACTGCCAAAAACTCGTTAGCAGATGTCTTCGAGGGTAATCGCAGAACCATGGCTGCGTTGATGAAATCGCCGGTACCCCCAGGGCAGTCTACTGGTTCACTACGATACACAGAGGAAGAATCGGCTTCTATGCTAATAAGTCTCAGACTCTCCATCGCAGCAAGCACGATCTCTCTCGGAGAACGATTCAAATAGGGCAGGTTCGAGCCTAGACTGACCGCTACCGCTACTAAATTGCTATCGGTGGTATTGTTCAGAATACTCATGGACCGCTTCAACGAAATGTGACACATGATCCGGATTTACCTCCGGAGTGATTCCATGACCAAGATTGAATACATGGCCCTCACCAGAACCGAAGCTCTTTAAAATGGTTGCCACTTCTTCACGAATGACCGCGGGAGATGCATAAAGAATTGAGGGATCCATATTGCCTTGCAGGGCAACTCTATCTCCAACCCTTGCTCGGGCATCACCAATTTCTGTCGTCCAATCCAAGCCGATTGCATCACAGCCTGAGTCGGCAATCGATTCAAGCCACTGCCCACCGTTCTTCGTGAAAACGATAACAGGAACACGTCGGCCCTCATTTTCTTTTTGTAGCTTGCTGACGATCTTCGTCATGTAATTGAGAGAAAATTCTCGATAAGCGTTGCCGCTTAGAATCCCGCCCCAGGTATCAAATATCTGTACGGCTTGCACACCGGCGCGGATCTGCGCATTCAGGTATTGGATAACTGAATCTGCCAATCTTTCTAATAACAAGTGCATAGCTTCGGGATAGTCATACATGAATTGCTTAGCGAGCCGAAAATCTTTACTCCCCCCACCTTCGATCATATAAGTCGCCAAGGTCCAAGGACTCCCAGAAAAACCGATCAGCGGTACCGTCCCATTCAATTCTTTGCGAATTACCGACACGGCATCTGTCACATAAGACAACTCGTCCGCAATATCGACACCGGGCAATTGCTCGACATCCGCCGCCGACCGAATCACCTTATGAAACTTTGGTCCCTCTCCTTCGGAAAAATACAAACCCTGCCCGAGCGCATCGGGAATTGTAAGTATGTCTGAGAATAAGATGGCTGCATCGAAGGGGTAACGCCTCAAAGGCTGCATCGTGACCTCACATGCTAACTGTGGCGTTTTACATACCGTTAGGAAATCACCTGCCTGCTTGCGCGTGGCGCGGTACTCCGGCAGATAACGGCCTGCCTGTCGCATCATCCATACAGGGGTAACATCTACCGGCTCACCTAATAGAGCTTTCAATAGTCGATCATTCTTTAAAGTCACAGCTTACTCACTTTGCTTAGTGGGGTATGGGCATCAGCAATTTCACCGCCTGATTAGGAACAGCGCTGATTGTTCGAGCCTGAGCAGGGGGCAATTTTACACGAGCCGTATTTATTCACAATCTAGACACCGAGTCAGACTGCTCCTGCGTCTTTTGCGACATTCAAAAGGAGTTGGCGTACCCGCTACTTTAAAGATACGAGCTTGGAATCTAGCAGCTCTTGGATGTCAGTTTGAATCCCGGCCACAGATCGCGCCCATGGCTCATTAGAGCGCAGCTTGGCTGAAAGAGAAAGAATTGACCGAGCGGCCTCATCCCTATCATCGAAGGCAGCGAGCACGGCTACGAACCAGGGCTTGCCTTGATAGCGTGTTTCGAAATAACCAGCAGGATGATCAGAATTCAATTGCGCAACAAATTTGCTGATATTTGCTTCCGAGTACGAGGCTAAAAGTTGTACGGCATAATCTCTAGGGGATGCCTGAAGTAGCTGTTCCACAAATGCCGATGCTGTTGCTATCACCACTGTTTCTTCAACTACTGCAATCTCAACAATCGGCCCCGCCACGTCAGCAGGGACAACTAGTAGAGAATCATTAATTTCAGCGCCATTGTTCGCTAGAGGAATTGATTCCGCGACAACGACCTCTTCTATTGAAGATGTTGCTGCTGAATTAGATTCATCGAAATCCGCAACATCAGACAATGGGAATTCTTCCAGCGCAGCAACGGCCACTCCAACTGCAGCTGGTTGCTCGGGCACAGCAGCAGGCAACTCAGTTACCGGCTCAACTTCGATAGCTTGTGTTGTCTTTGGAGTCACCGCGACAGAAATAGGTATCGACTCTGTCTCGCGCGGGCCTTTCTCCCCAAAAAGTAGAGTCCCGGCTAGCATCACAACTAGCGTGGCAGCAGCAAACCAATACCTAGGCTGAATACTGACTAATGGACTTATCTTCACATCCGGATTGGAGCCGTCTAGCGCTTCAATTCCTTCGTGCTCATCATCTTGCGCAATCCTATCGCCGCTATAGACCAGACCGATGTCCGCAAACTCATCGCGTTCTCTGGCGGGCGCAGCTGCGTTAAGAGCATCAACTACTAGGCTGTTAATAGCGCCGGGCATACCCAGCGATGAATTATGAATGGCACCCACAATGCCGCCGTCAATTGGCAATTCTTTTGTGAATCTGGCTGTCGCCAACTTGAAACGAATATATTCTTGAGTCTCATCACTGGCAAACCCATCCAACGGAAAAACCGCAAGACGCTCCTTCACATCGATAGTCAGTGTGCTTTGCAGCAGGATATCGAGCTGGTTTTCTCCAAACAACAATGCATGGATACTCGAGTCAACACAGCTGACTAATAGCTTCGTGAGCAAATGCAATACTTCGTCACTAAGTTCGTGAGCATCATCTATTATCAATATCAGCGAACTCGCTTCCAGATCGAGCTCCGCAGCATAGCCACAGATCTGTTCTATTGAGGAGTTACTATCCGAAGTACCCGTGGGCTTAAATCCTAGGGCGTCCTGTAACTTCTCAAGAAATTGGCTCTGACTCATGAACAAAGCAGCAGCTACCTTTACACACACAGCTTCATCAGCGAATCGATCACAAAAATTTGTAGCAAGGGTAGTCTTACCAGCGCCCAAGGGCCCGATAACGGCTATCATAGCGTTACTATAAAGAGAAAACTCTACGATCTGGTCAAGTAGATTTTGACGTTGACCACTGCAATAAAAATCGCTGCTCTTTGCGCCAGGCACGAACGGATCGAAGTCAAGATTTAGCCATTGGGTATATGTATTCATAGTCATCTACGCTACTTATCTACTTACATACAGAGATTGTCACCAGCGGTCAAAGTGCTCTCGAGTAGTGATGGCTCGATATCTCCATCGACTACGCCTTCACCTATAGCTTTCAGCAATACAAACCTGATTTTGCCCGATTCCGCCTTCTTATCTGACAACATTAAATCCAAATATTGCTCTACTGATATATCGGTAGGAGGGAGCACTGGAATACCAAAATTTTCTTCTAAGACGGCACGAATCCGCCGCGCAACCGCCAGGTCAATCCAGCCTAGTTTGTGTGACAAGTCTGCCGCCATCACCATACCCATTGCCACGGTCTCCCCATGTAACCAATTGCCATAGCCGCGTGCGGTTTCTATCGCATGACCGAAGGTGTGCCCGAAGTTAAGCATTGCTCGAACTCCTGACTCCCGTTCATCCTTGGCCACAATTTCCGCCTTAATCTCGCAACAGGTTCTAATTATCTGCGACAAAAGCGCTGAATCAGACTTGCCGATGCCTTGACTGTTTGCCTCGAGCCAATCAAAAAACCCAGCGTCGTAGATGAGCCCGTACTTGAGCACTTCTGCAAGACCCGCTTTCACTTCGCGTCGTGGCAAAGTATTCAATACGTCAGTATCAGCTAACACACAGATGGGCTGATAGAACGCACCGATCATATTCTTACCCAGAGGATGGTTCACCCCTGTCTTCCCTCCTACCGACGAGTCCACCTGCGCCAGCAGTGTAGTAGGAATCTGAATGAAGTTAATTCCTCGTAGATAGGTCGCAGCAGCAAACCCAGTGATGTCGCCCACAACACCGCCGCCTAGAGCGATTAACAGAGTATTCCGATCGTATTTGCCAGCAAGTAACACGTTGTAAATATGACTTATAGCATCGAGGTCCTTATGCGCCTCGCCATCTGGAAGAACGATATCTAACACATCCTGCTCAGGAAATAGCTGCTTCGCCTTATCCATATAAAGAGGCGCAACCACATCATTACTGACAATAACTACTCTACCCTTTCCTAAATACGGTGCTACAAGCTCTGCCTTGTTGAGTAAGCCCTGACCAATAAAAATTGGGTAGGATCTTTCACCTAGTTCAACGTCTACAGTAATCATTTTTCTCTATTCCAGATTTTGATTAACGGTTCTTTACTAAAATTAATCTGCTTGCGAACCGCCCATTTCAACTTTAAGTTGTTTACAAATTTCCTGACTAACGGTCTTCGGATTTCTTCGATAAGTATCCACAACCATGTCCGCAACTTCTTGATAAAGCGGCTCGCGGATTTCCATCAACTCTCGAATTTTCTGCTCAGGGTTAGGTGTTTGCAGCAACGGCCTAGTTTTATCGCGACTCGTTCTTTCTACCTGCTGGCTTATAGGTGCGCGCAGGTAAACTACGACGCCTCTAGCCTTCAACCATTC